>Ga0209415_10002826_pt1 | contig 32478 bp, 24 predicted proteins | sample PeaSoiSIISIP2007_FD_187696 | JGI IMG/M metagenome (GOLD analysis project Ga0209415, IMG submission 187696) | Peat soil microbial communities from Weissenstadt, Germany - SII-SIP-2007 (SPAdes) (version 2) | ecosystem: Environmental > Terrestrial > Soil > Wetlands > Peat | place: Germany... | reverse complement strand
TAGATTTTGTCTAACCAACTCCAATCTAACGGATTAAGCACGGAACAGTGCACATCAATCTACGAATTCGGGTTAAGACTGGCCGCAAGCCCGGGATCCGCCGGCCCTAAGGTCTTTTCTTTGATGAAGACAGCCCGCCGGTAGAGCGGTTCGGCTTCCGCCAGCTTGTCCTGCTCCCAGTAGAACTCCCCTAGGTTGTTAAGTGCGCTGGCCACTTGAGCATTTTCCGGCCCCAGGCTCTTCTCACGCAGGGCGAGGCATTGACGATACAGCGGCTCAGCCTCCGAATATCGGCTTCGGTATGTGTAGAGGGACGCCAGATTGTTGAGTGTGGTGGCGAGTTCGAGGGGTTGGGGGTCCGCCTGCTTCTGCCAGATTACCAGCGCGCGCCTGAGAGCCTGCTCCGCCTCATCGTACTTCGCCTCTCGCTGGTAAAGGACGCCCAGGTTGTTCAGGACCCTGGCGAGGCGCGCCTCATTTGGCCCGCCTGACTCCGCTTCCTTTTCCGCGTTTAGGTACTGTGACTCCGCTTCGTCGTAATGTCCTTGGCTGTATGCTTCCCGGGCGGATTTGAGTGCGTCGCCGGCGGGGCCTGCTTGCCCGAACGCGCCCCAGGGCAACAGAACCAAACAAATCCACCAAACCCGCAAGTCCCGCATTCGGTTTCTCCCGACAACCGTCTGCGTGAACGTCCTCGGAGCCGCGGCCTTCTGCCCGTCGTTGCGCCATCAACGACTCATGCCCGCCAGAAGGCGGCCGCTGCCACAGTTCGAATCCAGCCAAGAGCTGGATCGTTTTCAGCCGCTCACTGGGGGAACGTCGGGCAAGTTTCTTGCCAGTCAGAAAGTTGTAAATATTACACAAAGTAAGAAGACGGCGGTGACCTTTTGTCGCTGATTGGGGCTGTTCTCTAGGCATGATCAGCCAGTCCCCCAGACCGCAGCGGAAAGTCCGGCCGAGTCCCAACATCCCGGAATCTAGTTTTTGGGGATTTTGACGCATTTCAGTTTTTTCAATCGAAATGGACATCCTGTCTATTGACAAGCGCGAAAGCATAGGCTACAATGCTGAGGGTCATGGCTTCTGAAGGCGGTAGCGGGACGGCCGCCTTCTTGTCCGTCTTCGACTCTGGTCGTCGCGCCGCTGGGCAACCACTGGGGTTGCCCCTGCAAAATTCGACGAGCGATCCGGGAATGTCTATGAAAACAAAGAACTCGGTAAAAAAGTCGTGGGCTGGCGCAGACGTTGCGTTTGAACGTCTGCGATGCGCCGAAGGCGCAGTCTGGTCAGATTGTGCCGCTTGCCCTGCCCTGTCCCTTCGGGACATCGCAGACCCCCACATCGGGGTCTGCGGCAGCCTGAATGGTGTGGCTGGCGGCTGATTGCTGACAGCCGTTTTTCGACGAACGATCCGGGAATGTCTATGAAAACAAAGGGTTCGGTAAAAAAGTCATGGGCTGGCGCAGACGTTGCTTTTGAACGTCGGGGTTGCGCCGAAGGCTCAGCTTGGTCGAATTGGGACATTTAGTGCGATCAGAGGTATCTAGGCACACAAATTGCCCGCACATAAGAGGTACGCGGGTTGTTAGAGTGTTTTGACCCGAACTCGGGATTATCGATCCCAAGCTAACTCAAGATCAAAATGCAGACCTTCCCGGCGAACCCGGTTTACAGGGGTAGTCTTTTATGAGCATCAACATTGGGCTGGATATCGGCGCCGTCAGTCTGAAGATAGCCGCCATCGGATCGCCGTCGGACGAGGCGCTTTTCCACAATCTTGGCGAAAAGTCCCCCACTTTCTTCGCGGCCTCGTTCCCCGCCGGCAGTCCTTTTGCCGGACGACCCTTGATTCTCAGCCGGTACCGGCGTATTCAGGGAAGCCCCTTCCAGTCCACGTTCGATCTGCTCCAGGAACTCTACGAATACCTGCCGGAAGAGAACGTGGAAGGGATTCGCGTGACGGGGTCCGGCAGCCAGCTTCTGGCGAAAATCCTGGGCATCTATTTCGAGAACGAGTTCCGAGCCATCGCCAAGGGCGTGCGAACCTTCAACTCCGAAGTGCGCACCATCTTCGAGATCGGCGGCGAGTCTTCGAAATACCTGCGCCTCGATCCGGAAGCCGTGGGGAAACACCTGGGAATTGTGGATTACCAGACCAGCGGAGAATGCGCCGCCGGAACGGGGTCGTTCATCGACCAGCAGGCTACGCGGTTGCTTTATAGCGTCGAGCAAGTGGGAGCGGCGGCGTCTGGCGCGAGTTGCGCGGCGCGCATTGCGGGGCGCTGCTCGGTGTTCGCCAAGACGGACATGATTCACGCCCAGCAGAAAGGCTACACCACCGAGCAGATCCTGCGGGGCTTATGCGACGCGGTGGCGCGAAACTTCAAATCCAGCATCGTCAAGGGCCGGGCGGTGGTTGCGCCCGTGGCCTTCATTGGCGGGGTGGCGCTGAATGCCGGCATCTCCAACGCCCTGGGGGAGGCGTTCAAGCTGGGAAAGAACGAACTCGTGGTTCCCGAGCTCTATGCCTGGCTGGGGGCGGCCGGCGCAGCCATGTTGGAGGCGGAAGAATGGCGGAAACGCTCCTTCAAGCGCATCCATCAACTCCGGCAGCATGAGGCGGCGAAGAAAAGTTTTGCGTGCTCGGAAGCGCTTTCGATGAAGAACGTGCTACTGCTGCGCGACCGGGTAACGCCGGCGGGAATTTCAAATTTGAAATTTCAAATTTCAGATGAGATCAAAGCCGAGCCGTCGAACGGGAAAGCGGGAAAGTCAAAAGACAGCGGAATTGGCGGTTCAAATCTGCAATCTCAGATTTCAAATAAGATCGAGGCCGAGCCCTCAAACGGGAAATCGGGAAAGTCAAAAGAGAGCGGAGCGGGCGTTTCAAATCTCCAATCTCAGATTTCAAATAAGATCGAAGCGTACCTGGGTATCGACATCGGCTCCGTAAGCACCAACCTGGTGGTTATCGACGCGGCGGGTAATCTCCTGAAGGAAATCTATCTCCCCACCCAGGGGCGGCCGATCGAAGTCGTTGACCGCGGCCTCAAGGAGATCGAAGCCGAGCTCGGCCCGCAGCTCGACATTCGCGGCGTGGGAACGACGGGGTCCGGGCGCGAATTGATCGGCGAGCTGACCGGCGCCGACACCGTCAACGACGAAATTACCGCCCACAAGACCGGCGCCATGCACGTCTGCCAGCAAATGGGGATGGAACCGGTGGACACGATCTTCGAGATCGGCGGGCAAGACTCGAAATTCATCCGTATCGAGAAGGGCGTGGTGGTGGACTTCACCATGAACGAGGCCTGCGCGGCGGGCACCGGGTCGTTTCTCGAGGAGCAGGCCGAAAAGCTGGGGATTGCCATCAAGGAGGAGTTCGCACGTCTGGCCCTGGCCTCGGCCAACCCTGCCCGCCTGGGTGAGCGCTGCACCGTCTTTATGGAGCGGGACGTCACCTCGCTGATGCAGAAGGGCGCGGAAGTGGGCGATCTGGCGGCGGGCTTGGCTTACTCCGTGGCCTTGAACTACCTGAACCGGGTGGTGCGGGGAAGGAAGATCGGCAACGTCATCTTCTTCCAAGGCGGGACCGCCTACAACGACGCTGTGGCGGCCGCGTTCTCACAAATCCTGGGCAAGCGAATCATCGTTCCGCCACATAACGGCGTCATCGGGGCCATCGGCATGGCTCTGATTGCGCGCGACCGGATGAAGAACGCAGGCCAAGCGAGCGGCTTCAGGGGCTACGACCTGCACCAGGTGGAGTACACGGTGCGGGATTTTGTTTGTCGCGCCTGCTCGAACTTCTGCGACATGAAAGAGTTTACGATCGAGGGCGAACGCACTTATTGGGGAGACCAATGCTCGGACAAATTCCGCAAGCGGGCACGCTCCGACCGCAAGCCGATCCTGGACGACCTGGTGGAATATCGCGAGAAGCTGCTGGAAGAAGTACTGTTGCCCTTCGGAGGCTCCAAGCCTAGCGTAGGTATACCGCGCAGCATGTTCTACTACGACCGCTTCCCTTTCTGGTGCGCCTACTTCCAGGAACTGGGCTTCGAGGTCACGGTTTCGGCGGCCACGGACCGGAAGATCTCCGCCCGCGGCGAAGAGACAGCCGTCGCCCAGCCGTGCTTCCCGGTGCAGGTCGCTCACGGGCATGTCCTGGACCTGCTGGACAAGAAAGTAGACTACCTGCTGATTCCGAATATCGTCAATGCCGAGGCGCCGGACCAGATGGTGGATTCGCACCTCTGTCCCTGGAACCAGACGCTCCCCTTTGTGGTGCGCGCGGCGCCGCAAGTTGAGACCCAGCGCGCCAAGCTGTTGACCCCTACCGTGCATTTCCGTTTCGGCAGGAATCATGTGGGGAAAGAACTCGCTGCCTTCGCTCGCACCCTGGGCTTTTCCCGCAAGAAGAGCGATCGCGCCGTGACCGCGGCCTATGCCGCCCAGGAGGCCTTTACGGAAGCTGTGCAGGAGGCCGGGGCCCAGGCGCTGGCCCAACTTCAAACCAGCGGTGAGCCGGCGCTGCTCCTGGTGGGGCGGCCTTACAACCTGTACGACCGCAGCGTCAACTGCGACATCCTCCGCAAGCTGCGGTCGCTCTATGGTGTCAATGTCCTCCCCATGGATTTCCTTCCTCTGGACGCGGAAGACATCACGGAAGTCAACGCCAACATGTACTGGAATTCCGGCCGGCGCATTCTCGCCGCGGCCCGATTGGCTAGCCGCCATGCCAACTTGCACCTGGTTTACATCTCGAACTTCAAGTGCGGCCCCGACTCGTATATCAAGTCGTTCGTTGACGACGCAGCGGGCAAGCCTTCCCTGGTGCTCCAGTTCGACGGCCACTCCAACGATGCAGGCTTCATCACCCGTTGTGAGGCCTATCTCGACAGCAAAGGATTTCTGCGATGCCCCTCTTCGACCACCGTCATGTGAGCCGGCGCATCAGCGCCGGCCACCCCCTTTGGCGCAAGACGGTTTACATCCCTACCATGGCGGAAGGCAGTTCGGAGGCCTTCGCGGCGACTTTTCGCTGGCTGGGCATCGATGCGCAGCCGACCCCGCCCTCCAACGAGCGGACGCGGGAATTGGGGAGCAAGCACACCACCGGCGACGAGTGCTACCCCGCCAAGGTCACGGTTGGCGACTTCCTGCGAGTCATCGAAATGCCGGGCTTCCGGCCGGCCAAAGCAGCCTTCTTTATGCCCACTGCCGAGGGGCCCTGCCGGTTCGGCCAGTATGCGCCTTTCCTGAAAAAGGTCTTGCGCGAGGCTGGGTACGCCGATGTCCAGGTGCTTTCACCGAGCAGCCAGAATGGCTACGCGGACTTAGGCGACATCACCAATGCATTTCTGCGCGCCGGTTGGCGGGCCCTGGTCTGCGCCGACACGATTCACCGCGCGCTGCTCAAAACCCGTCCTTATGAAACCAGTCCGGGGGCTGCGGACGGCGCTTTTCAGACCTCGCTCCAGGACTTGTGCCAGACGCTGGAGAGCAGTTGCGCGGACATGGATTGCCAACTCTTGAGTTTGGTTGAAGCCGTGATTCGGGCGCGCGAAAGGTTCCGGCGAGTGCCCGCGCAGTACGACCCTGACACTCCGTTGATCGGCGTCGTGGGTGAGATCTTTTGCCGGCTGAACACCTTCTCCAATGAGGACCTGATTCGCAAATTGGAGGGCTACGGCGCCGAGTGCGACCTGAGCCACATCGCCGAATGGGTGGCCTACACCAATACCGAACAGGAGCGAAAGCTTCGCCTGCGCGGACGGGTCTTCTCGATGGATATGCTCAAGGCGCGCTTGCGTTCCTACATCCAGCATTCCGATGAGCACGCTTTGACCGCCCCGTTCCATGAGGACTTCATAGGCTACGAGGAGCCGGAAGTGGAACAGATCATAGAACTGGCATGGCCCTATTTGCCCGTCTGCGGGGCGCAGGGTGAGATGGTGTTGAGCGTCGGGAGGGCTGCTTACCTTGCCCTGCACGGCGCGGATGGCGTAATCGACATCAGCCCCTTCACCTGCATGAATGGTATTGTGAGCGAGGCGATCTACCCCAAGCTCAGCAGGGAGTATGGTGGCATCCCCATCCGCAATTTCTATTTTGACGGTACACAGTCGGACCTCGACCGGGACCTGGGTATCTACCTTGAACTGGCTCGATCCTATCGCGAGAAGAAACCCTTTCCCCGCCAGTATGCGCCCTGCTTCAACCAGCCGGTGGCGTGACGAAGTAACGAGCCAGGAAGTTATTGGCTTTTCTTTGTAGGCGATCGGAAGAGGAGTAAGAAGGGGGGATTGACAAGTGACGAAAAGTGTCTTATTCTTAGATACGCATTAGCATGTGAGTAATGCAGCGGCAGACCCCGATGGTCTTTTCGCCGCAGGGCCCCTCGTGCTACGTAAGCTATTGTGGGTTAGTCAAGTAAGGAGAAGAATCCATGATTAAAAGCACGAACCGCCAGGGTTCTTCCGACAGCATGCGCATGGCAATCCTTGCCGACGAGATTACCAGATCACTGCGCGAAGTCTCCCTCCACAAGAGAGTTTGGGATCGCGACCGCCGCGTCATTTCCCAGGCGGTTGACATCTTGACTCAGATGATGCAAACGGGGGAGGGGAATGGCAACCAAGGACAGGCAAAGTCGGTTGGCGCGTCCCTGCCTTACGCGCATGCCCTGCGAGCAGTCGAAGCTATGCGCCTCGATCGCGGCTCCTTTGAATCGATGCAGAAGTTGTTCGAAGTGCTGGTGTCAGAGTTGAAGGACTTGCGAGACGAGCGCAGTTTTAACGTGCAGTATGTTGAGCAGTTCTTTATCGCGGTCCGCGATGTCGCGCTGCACTTGAGTTTTTCGGACTACTCGGGAATCTTCCTGAATGCGGCCTGACCGCGGGACGTAGGACGGCAGTCAGGGCTTTCTCCATTCCTCCCAATCCTTGAGCACAGCTTTCGTCATTTCTTGGGCGGCTACTTGCAGCCAATCGGGCTTCCGCTTACCCAGGTCGCGGCGAACGTCCCTGATCGCACCCTTGCTCCCCAAGTGAATATTCGCGGTCTCGAATCCCATGGCGTGAAGCAGCCGTTCCTCATCGCGCTTTTGTGGCAGGGTAGCCAACTCGACAGGGGAACACTGTGGGGAGAGGCGGCGCACAATCCATCTGCCGCGCAAATGCACAAAGGGGTCAAGCGCCCGCGCGGCGTTGGTGATGATCGTCTCGTAGAATATCTTCTGCGGGCCCTTGCCTTCATTGGCCCAAACACTCGCCGAAGCCGCCAGCGCCTTCGCCTCGCGGGCCACTCTGCCTCCGCCCCAATCGGCGATGGCCACAAAACGCTCTCTGCCCAGGCTTCCTAATCCTGCCACCCGGTGGGAGACGCGATAGATCATCCCTCGCTCTGGCAACAGATCCTCGATCGCTTTCCGGGCGCTCTTGGGGATTTCGCCACGGAGCGTGGGCAATGCGTTCATCTTTCCCCAAAAATGTACAGGGTCACGGAGTTCGCCGCTGACGGTTTCACGCAGCCACTTGTGATCTTCTTCCAGAACAAATGGCTTGCCGCCTTCCTCAAGGCCTTCACGATAGCCGGTCAGGATGCTCTTGCACGCGTCTTGCGTGGCCAATTTCAATTGGTTGGCCGCTGCGGCAAGTTGCGCGCTCGCCGCGAGCCTGACGAGGTCGTTGGTGTACGCCATGGGGAAGGCCTCGTCAAAATCGTTCACGCCCCAGATCAGGCGTCCTTCCGCGTCGCGCCAGGTCCCAAAATTCTCCAGGTGAAGATCGCCAACCGCCAGGACCCGGGGCGCTTTGGCGACGTCCGTGCGAAGCTCCCGCCATAGTTGAACCCAGCGATAGTAGGTGGCACGCAAAAAGGGGAACGGCGCCTCTTCCATCCGGGAGTGCTTCAAGGTAATGTCTGCCGGAATCAGGTTCAGGCGCTCGCCCAGCCACGTTTCGTATCTCTTGGTCGCCTTTTTGATCCGCATTTGTACTCCACCCGACATCGCGGCGCTTTCCAGCCGCTTGCCGGCCAGGGTTCACAACCTCGATCGGCGATCACACCGACGCGACATCAGGGCCGTTCGGGTCGCGGGCCGACCACGCTCATGTCACCTTTCAGGACGTTGAAGAACTGGGGAAGTTCATCCAGATTAGTGGCCCCCAGCAAAGCGCCCAGTTTGGTCCTTCGGGGGTCATTGTTGGTGGTCCAACGCGTGTCGCTTTCTCCCGGAGTGCCCGCACTCATGGTCCGGAACTTGTATACGCGAAACAAACGTCCATTTAAACCCACACGTTCCTGGACAAAAAGAACCGGCCCTGGAGAGGTCAGGCGAATTGCCACCGCAATCAGCAACATTAATGGAGCTGTCAGGATGGCGACGACCGTCGCAATCATTAGATCAAAGGAGCGTTTAAGAACCGCTACAAATCCCAACTGACCCTCCCTCCGGCTCATCACCTGTCACTCGTTGCCCGTCACTGCCTTTGGGTTATACTCAGCACTCTATGAAGCCATTTCCAACCGGGAAACTGCCCCCTCGCATTTTCCAGGGACTCTTGACCGCCTGTCAAGTACCAAGAAACTCGCGCGTCGTCCTGGGGCCGAAGTTCGGCGAGGACGCCGCTGTAATCGATATGGGCGACAAATACCTGGTGGCGAAGACCGATCCGATCACCTTCACCTGCGAGCGAATCGGTTGGTACGCCGTGAACATCAATGCCAACGATGTCGCCACGATGGGAGCCCGCCCACTCTGGTTCCTGGCCACTTTGCTGCTTCCACAGACCAGTACTTCCTTAACGCTGATCCGCCATATCTTTCGAGATACGCTCCAGGCTTGTGCCGACTTAGGCGTGACACTCTGTGGCGGCCATACCGAGGTCACCTTGGGCCTCGACCGTCCAATTGTGGTCGGTCAAATGCTCGGTGAAGTGGCCAAACCCAAGCTGGTCAGAAAGGAAAGTCAGCGGCCGGGAGATGTCGTGCTCCTCACGCGAGGCATTGCCATCGAGGGCACCGCGATCCTCGCCAGGGAAAAGCGCCTCGCCCTAGGCCGGGAACTGCCAACGGAAACCCTCCGGCGGGCGCGAGGCTTGCTGTTTCGTCCCGGGATAAGCGTTGTGCAGGATGCTTTGCTGGCACTGCGCCATGGTGAGATTCACGCCATGCACGACCCGACTGAGGGAGGTTTGGCGTCAGGTTTGTATGAACTCGCGAAGGCCGGCGGCGTGGGCTTGCGCGTCTGGAGAGATAACGTCCCCATTCTCGAAGAGACACGCCGTTTGAGCGAAATCTTGAGATTTGATCCCTTCGCCTTGATTGCGTCAGGTTCCTTGCTCGTCGTCGCAAGCGCGGACTCCGCCCCAGGGTTGCTCCGTGCTTACTCGCGCCGCCACGTGACAGCCGCAATCATCGGCGAGGTGAGAGAAGCTGCGGAAGGCGTTCAATGGGTCGAGAGCGGTCGGACAGAACCTCTCCGCGTTCCGGAGCGCGACGAGATTGCGCGCTTATTGTAAGGTGAGAAGCGTTCTTCCGCAGCCTGTTAAGGCCGAGAATCGCCGGCCTGAAAGTCGGCGCTACGCCGTAACGAGGAGATTGCTGACATTCGGAAGAGTGATTGGCGCGGACACCCAATCGTGGTACACTCAAGGAGTGAGCTAAGTGGCATCCGCTAAGCTCGCACGCCGTCTTAGGTATGCTCCGATTCAAAAAATGGGGGAGAGAGCAGGGTCAAGACTCATCGCCTGAGGACGCCTGGTGACGGCTTCCATTGCGAGTTGGCTCGACGGGTTGGTTCGGAACCTGCTTGTCGCATATCCCGCAAGGTTTATCGGTCGCGCAAGGCTTACTCCCGTCCTCTCACGAAACCATCATGAATGCCTGGCTTCAAGTCCTGAATTATCTCAAGACAAAGGTCAACACGCAGAGTTACCAGACTTGGTTGAGGCCTACCCGGTTCAGCCATGTGGATAAGGAAGCGATTGTCGTCTGTGTTCCGAACCGCGAATTCCAGGAGTGGATTCAGGAGAACTACGCCCCACTCGTCAGCGAAGCCCTTCAGAAGCTCAACATGGGCATTGTGGAGATCCGCTATGTCCTTGGTGAAAATGTAGAGAAGAAGGGCGTTGGCGCCGAATCTGCTAAACCGCTGCAGAGTAAACTGGACTTCGATTCCGTCGACCACTTGCTGAATCTCAAGTACACTTTTGACACCTTCGTGGTAGGCTCTTGCAACCAATTTGCACACGCCGCGGCCCACGCCGTTGCGCAGAACCCGGCGAAATCCTACAACCCACTTTTCCTCTATGGGGGAGTTGGTTTGGGCAAAACGCACCTCATGCACGCGGTTGGCCACACCATCAAACATAACTGGAAGGAAATGCGTTTGGCCTACGTCTCCTCAGAAACTTTCACGAACGATGTCATAAACTCCCTGCGGAATGACCGAATGTATTCCTTCCGGGAGAAGTACAGAAACGTCGATGTACTGCTCATGGACGACATCGAGTTCATTGCCGGAAAAGAACGAACCATGGAAGAATTCTTCCATACGTTCAACGCCCTCTATGAAGCTCAGAAACAGATTGTGATATCTTCCGATTGCCCGCCGAAAGACATCCCTGGCTTGGAAGAGAGGCTGCGCTCCCGCTTTGCCTGGGGCCTGCTCGCCGATTTGCAACCGCCGGATCTTGAAACCAAGCGTGCCATTCTGGACAAGAAATGCGAAGCCCAAGAGGTTACTCTGCCTGAAGAGGTCAGCGATTTCATAGCGCGCAAGATCAGGTCCAGCGTCCGTGACTTGGAGGGGGCACTGACGCGATTGGTGGCTTATTCCTCGCTCACCGGGGCGGAGATTTCCCTGGCCATGGCGCAGCAAGTGCTTAAGAACCTCGTCGATCTGGGCGAACGCCGCGTCTCAATCGAGATCATCCAGCGCGCGGTGTGCCAGGAGTTCGGTTTGACACTCCCTCAGTTGCGGTCCAAAAACAACAGTCGGCCGGTGGCTTATCCTCGGCAAGTGGCCATGTACCTTGCCAAGGAACTCACCACAGCATCGCTGCCGCAAATCGGCAGGGAATTCGGCGGGAAACACCACACAACTGTGTTACACTCTATTAATAAGATTTCGGAATTGCGTCAGTCGGACAGAGATTTGAACAGGCTTCTCAACAAGCTTCGCGATAGTCTCAGTTGAACTTAGCGGCTTTCGAAGGATGTTCATGATGAGAAAACTTGTGAATTTCTCCAGGCCGCCGAACCGCGCAGCGAAATTCACAGCCGGGAATATTCGATTCACAGGTCCAGTGCCTGTAACGGGATGTCTGCCTGAGGTTTGCACAATTTTCCACACTTACACAGTGCCTACTACTAAGAATATCTCCTGATAGGATACTAATGAGATGGATTTCTCCATAGAAAAGGCTCGGGTCCTAAAAGAACTGGCTCTCACTCAGGGAGTGGTTGAGAAAAAGACGACCATTCCTATTCTCTCCAACCTTCTGATCGAGGTTGACGGAGAGAATCTTAGAATCAGCGCCACCGATCTCGACCTTGGGGTGTGCTGTAATTGCCCGGTCAAAGTGAAGGCCCCGGGCTCCGGGACCATTCCTGCCAAGCGTCTTATTGAAATCGTGCGCTCTCTTCCCGAAGCTGAGGTTCATTTCAAGGCCTTGGAAAACCACTGGGTGCAGATAACGTGTGAACGCTCTTCCTTTAAGCTGGTGGGGATGGCAAAGGACAATTTCCCGATGCTGCCGGTCGTCCCGCCGGCATTGGCTGCGCTCCCTGCGAATGTGCTTGCAACCGCTATCCAGAAGACGGTATTCGCAATTTCAAATGAGGAGTCTCGTTACACTTTGAATGGAGCTCTGCTCTTGCTCAGGCCCGGCAGCGTGGCGATGGTGGCGACGGATGGGCACCGGCTTGCCTTGATTGAGCGCGACATCGAAGTTGCGGGCCTCAAGAACGAGTTGAAATTGCTCATCGCCAAGAAGGCGATGGGCGAACTGGTGCGGTTGTTGGCGGAAGGGGAAGGCGAGTTGCCGGTCAGCATCTCAAAGGATGAAGGCCATCTCTTCTTTTCTCTGGGCCAACGTGTCCTGATTTGCCGCATGCTGACGGGGCAATTTCCAAACTATGAGGCGGTTCTTCCTCGCGACAACAACCGTGTCTTGCAGCTCGAAAAGGAAAGCATCTCGGCCGCTGTGCGCCGGGTCGCCTTACTCGCTGACGAGCGCTCGCGGGCTGTCCGGATGCACGTGGAGAAGGGACAACTGGAAGTGTCTTCCTCAAGCGGGGAATATGGCGAGGCCCGCGAGGTACTTGACACGTCCTACCAGGATGAGGCCATGCAGATCGGCTTCAACTACCAGTACTTGCTGGATTTCTTCAGCGTGGTGGAAGGCGCCGGGAAGATTTCCCTGGAACTGAAGGACGAGCAGAGCGCTGGCCAATTTCGGCCGGTTGAGGGCGGAGCTTACCGGTATCGCTACGTGGTGATGCCCATGCGGATTTAGGGATTCACCGTCGTCACCCCCGCGCAAGCGAGGGTCCGTTGTCGGCCCAGAACGCAATGGATTCCCGCTTGCGCGGGAATGACGTGTGGCACGTGATTCTCGGGAGAGCGAGGGGCGATAATTCTGTCGATTGGTTGTTGCTCATACTGGAGAAGTGAAGTGGAGCCGGCTGGGAGACGCTTTCTCTGCCGGCTTTTTTTGCATAAGGGGATAGAACGGGAGGTTGAGGGAACACGTGAGCAAGCAGAATCCTGGAGAGCCTAATGGAGCCCTGGCCTACGACGCGGCGAGCATCAAGGTGCTCGGCGACTTGGAGGCCGTGCGCAAGAGGCCGGCGATGTACATCGGATCAACCGGCCTCATGGGACTGCACCACCTTGTGTGGGAAGTGGTGGACAATTCCGTCGACGAGGCGGCGGACCACCACGCCGATCGAATCGACGTCACCGTTCACAGTGATAACTCCGTGACGGTAGTCGACAACGGGCGCGGTATTCCGGTCGATTTGCATAAAGAGGAAGGGCGATCAGCGGCGGAAGTGGTGATGACCGTTCTCCACGCCGGCGGGAAGTTTGACACCAGCAGCTATAAGGTGTCCGGCGGTCTGCACGGCGTGGGCGTGTCGGTTGTCAATGCCCTCTCCGAGCGGTTGGACCTGGAAATCTGGCGTGACGGCTACACCTGGGAACAATCCTACGAGCGGGGAAAGCCCGTCCAACCGCTGAAGCGGGCGGGCAAGACAGAACGCCGCGGGACCAAGATTACCTTCCTGCCTGATGCCAAGATCATGGACTCGATCGACTTCAATTACGATACCTTGGCTCAGCGCCTGCGTGAACTCTCTTTCCTCAATAAGGGCTTGACCATCCGGCTCAAGGACGAACGCACCAACAAACAAGCGGAATTCCATTACAACGGTGGAATTGCGGAGTTCGTAAAGCACCTCAATAAGAACAAAGAAGTGCTTCACGCCACTCCGATTTACGCGGAGGCCGACCGCGACGACGTGCATATGGAGTTTGCCCTCCAGTACAACGATGGCTATGCGGAGGCCGTGTTTTCTTTCGCCAACAACATCAACACTGTGGATGGTGGTACTCACCTTTCGGGGTTCCGCTCCGCTCTCACCCGCGCCATCAATCAATACGGCCAGAACCAGGGGCTTTTCAAGGACGTGAAGGACAACCTCCAAGGCGAGGACGTTCGGGAAGGGCTTGTGGCGGTGGTCAGCGTCAAGCTTCCCCAACCCCAATTTGAAGGCCAGACCAAAGGGAAGCTCAACAGCGACATTCAGAGCACGGTGGCCAGCTTCGTTTACGAAAAGCTCATGGAGGCTTTTGAGAAAAACCCCGCCGTCGGCAAGAAGGTCTGCGCCAAAGCCATCGACGCTTCTCGCGCCCGCGAGGCGGCCCGCAAGGCGCGGGAGTTAACACGGCGCAAAGGCGCACTCGATTCCGGCGGACTGCCGGGAAAGCTGGCCGATTGCCAGGAGCGAGACCCGGAACGCTGTGAGCTCTTCCTGGTGGAGGGCGACTCGGCCGGTGGTTCTGCTAAGCAGGGGCGCGACCGCCGCTATCAGGCCATCCTGCCGTTAAGAGGCAAAATTCTGAACGTCGAAAAGGCGCGGTTCGACAAGATGCTGGGCCATGAGGAGATCCGCGCCCTCATCACGGCGCTGGGCACCGGCATCGGCAAAGACGACTTCGACATCTCCAGGTTACGGTACTCGAAAATCATCATCATGACCGATGCCGACGTGGACGGATCCCACATTCGCACCCTGCTGCTTACCTTCTTCTACCGCCAGATGCCGGAACTCGTCGAGCGCGGCCACGTCTATATTGCTCAACCGCCGCTTTACCTGATTAAAAAGGGTAAGTCCCTGCGCTACATCCGGGATGAGAAGGAATTTCGCCGCGAAATCATGCGCCGGGCCACGGAAGATCACACTGTCGAGGTCGGTGACGGCAAGAAGACAACGCTCGAGGGGGGCGATCTAACAAACTTCCTGATGGCGCTCGCCGAGTATGTTGAGCTGTTTGACAAGCTCGAGAAAAGGATCGGCGATGACCGCCCGGTTAACGCCATGCTGAAAGCCGAACTGGGCAAGAAGATGGAGCTCGAGAACAAAGATAAACTCGAGTTGGTCGCCAGGGAGCTCAAGGCGGAAGGATTCAACTCCCACCTGCGCCTTGATGAGGAGCACAATCTCTACACTCTGACTTTTTCCAGCGAGACGCTGGGCGAGCGCACCATCGATTGGGACTTGGTCTCGAGCGCCGACTATAAGCGCCTCCTCGACCTCCACCGGCGCGTGCGGGACCACGACAAGCCTCCCTTCATTATGTCCACCAATGGCAGCCAGTTGGCCATTGAGGACCGCAGGCAACTCCTCGAACACGTCATGGCTTTGGGAAAGAAAGCCTTTACCGTGCAGCGCTTCAAGGGCTTGGGAGAAATGAATCCCGACCAACTCTGGCAAACCACCATGGACGCCGAGCAACGCATCCTCCTGCAAGTGAGAGTCGAGGACCAAGTCGAGGCCGATTCCATCTTCACCGTCCTGATGGGCGACGTCGTCGAACCCCGCCGCCAGTTCATCGAAGAAAACGCGCTGGATGTGAAGAACCTGGATATTTGAGCGACTCCGGCTTTGACCAAAGCCTTTTGGCCAGTGTATACTTGCAAGTGTATACTTCGCGCTCGCGGGAGCTGGAGAATCTTATGGTCGTTACAGCAAAGCAGTTGCGTCTGAATACGTCGAGTGTCCTCAAGAAGGTGCAGCGCCTGGGGTCGCTCACGGTCACGCTGCGGGGAAAGCCGGTGGCGAAGCTATCGGCCCTGCATCCAGAGAAGCCGATGCGAGTGCAAGACCATCCCTCAGTCGGAATTTGGGCCGATCGCGAAGACATGAAAGACGTTCACGCGTGGCTGAAGAAGATTCGCACTCCAAGGTATCTGCGTGATCCTCGACACTGACATACTGGTTTGGGTGCTCAGAAACCACGGGCCTGCTTTGCGATTTGTCGATAGCATACCCCTTGCGCGCCGCAATCTCTCATCGGTCACCTACTTGGAACTTCTCGACGGGAGCCATGACTCACGGGATCTTAGGAGCGTGAAAGAACTTGTGGAAGACGTCTTCGCGGAGGTCATTCCGTTAAGTGAAGCGATCACAAGAACGGCAATTCGCCTAATGGAGGAGTTTGTGCTGGCCTATCGGCTTAGCGTCGAAGATGCCCTCATCGCTGCCACTGCACTCGATCGGCAGGACTCCCTGGCCACCGGAAACGAAAAGCATTTTAGAATGATTCCGGGACTGGAGCTCAAGGTATTCCGACCCTAGCTGCGATGGGGAACGGGCCGTTCACATGACGAGAAAACGTGAAGCCGGCACGGGCATTTCGCGACCGAAGGTCAGGCGGCCGACCCTCTCCATGGTGAAGCGCCGGGTCGCGCACGCGCAGCAGCGTCTTCGGCGGTTCGTCGAACCAGGGCGCTCGCTTTCTGACGAACTGATCGCCGAGCGGCGGGAGGCGGCCCGGAAAGAGTGAGGCGCCGTTCCTGTCATTCTGAGCGCAGCGAAGAATCTCTGCTGTTGGCTTGTTTTCGAACTGTGGAGATCCTTCGCTGCGTTCAGGATGACAGCGAACGGGCTCAAAATGAAAGGCGAAACAGGGAGTTGGATTAATGGGTGACCAAGAACTTTTCAAGCCGGCGCGGGAAATCCCAGTCAACATTGAAGACGAGATGCGCAAGTCGTATCTCGACTATGCGATGAGCGTGATCATCGGCCGGGCGCTTCCCGACGTGCGCGATGGGCTCAAGCCGGTGCATCGCCGGATTCTCTACGCCATGTACAAGGAGGGCAACACCTCCGACAAGCGCTACATCAAGTGCGCCGGCGTGGTCGGCGAGGTCATCAAGAAATACCACCCTCACGGCGACGCGGCGGTTTACGACACCCTGGTGCGCATGGCGCAAGACTTCAACATGCGCTACCTGCTCATCGATGGGCAAGGCAACTTCGGCTCGGTGGATGGCGATCCTCCGGCGGCCTACCGGTACACCGAGTGCCGCCTGGCGCGTATCGCGGAAGAGTTGCTGGCGGACATCGAAAAGGAGACCGTGGACTTCGGCCCGAATTTTGACGAGTCCACGGAAGAACCCCTGGTTCTTCCCACCCGCGTCCCGAACCTTCTGATCAACGGCTCGGACGGCATTGCCGTCGGCATGGCCACCAAGATCCCGCCGCACAACCTGACGGAAATCATCGATGCCACCATTCTGCTGATCAACAAGCCCAACGCCGCACTCGAGGAAGTGCTTTCGCTCGTCCCCGGCCCCGATTTCCCCACCGGCGCTTACATCTACGGCAAGAGCGGAATCAAATCCGCCTACGAGAACGGCCGCGGGCAGTTCACCATGCGAGCCAAAGCGGCGATCGAGCGGCCCACCAAGGACAAGCAGCAGATCGTGATCACGGAAATACCCTTCCAGGTCAACAAGTCGAAGATCATCGAGCGCATTGCGCAGCTTGTCCAGGACAAGAAGATCGAAGGCATCTCCGACGTGCGCGATGAGTCCGACCGCGACGGAATGCGCATTGTCGTGGAACTAAAGCGGGGCGAACAAGTGCCGGAAATCGTCCTGAACAACCTCTACAAACACACCCAACTCCAGGAAAACTTCGGCATGATCATGCTGGCCATCGTCAACGGCCAACCTCGCACCCTGCCGCTTGTCGAAGCCCTGCAACTCTTCATCGACCACCGCGTTACCGTGGTTCGTCGGCGCACCGCTTACGATCTGCGCAAGGCCCAGGAGCGCGCGCACATCCTTGAAGGTTTCCTCAAGGCGCTTCAGCAACTCGACGCTATCATCAAGCTCATCCGCGCCTCGAAGACGCCTGCCGAAGCGCGCCAAGGTCTGATCGGGCGCTTTGAGTTCACGGAGCGGCAGGCCCAGGCCATCCTCGAGTTACAGTTGCAGCGCCTGACGGCCATGGAGCGCGACAAGATCCAGCAGGAATATGACGAGCTGCAAAAGAAGATTGCCGAGTACCAGGAAATACTGGCCAGCGACAAAGTGCTGAAGAAAGTGATCGTCAATGAGTTGAAGGAAATACAGAAGGATTACGGGGACGTGAGGCGAACGGAGATCATCGAGGAGCAGGCGGAAATCAAGCTCGAGGATCTGATTGCGATCGAGGACGTGGTGATCACGGTCTCGCATTCGGGTTACGTCAAGCGCACGCCGCTCAGCATTTATCGCCAGCAAGGCCGTGGCGGCAAGGGGCGCCGCGGCATGACGACTCGCGATGAGGATTTTGTCGAGCACCTCTTCATCGCGTCCACCCACAGCTACATCCTGGTCTTCACCAACACCGGCAAGATGTATTGGCTGAAGGTTTACGAAATTCCGGACGTAGTCGCCGCCGGCAAGGGCAAGAACATCGTCAACCTGGTGAACGTCGCTTCGGGAGAGAAAGTCGCGGCCGTCGTCGTTGTCCGTGAATTGCCGGACGAGCCCAAAGACGTGACGATCGAAGGCGAGACGTATGCCGAAGAGGGGTACGTGACGCTGGTGACGCGCCTGGGCCTGATCAAGAAGACGCGCCTGGCGGAGTTCTCCAGCCCCAGGTCGGGCGGCATCATCGCCATGAAAGTCGAGGAGGGCGATGCACTGATTCGCGCTACCTTGACCTCCGGGCGGGACACCATTTTCCTCGCTACGCATGAGGGCATGGCCATTCGCTTCCCCGAGAGCGACGTGCGCGACATGGGCAGGCAGGCTTATGGCAATTATGCGATGGACCTCGAGAAGGGCGATTACATCCTGGGCATGGAGATCGTGGGCGAAAAAGAGTTGATCCTCTCCGTCACCGCGAAGGGGTACGGCAAGCGTACGCCCATCACCGAATACCGCTTGCAGTCGCGCGCCGGCAAAGGCGTCATCAACGTCAAGACCGTGGATCGAAACGGCAAGGTGGTGGGGGTGCTGAGCGTGACCGAGGAGTCGGAGGTCATGATCATCAGCCAGCAGGGCAAGATCACTCGCCTCGACGCCGGCGCCATCCGCGAATCGGCCCGCTCCACGCAAGGCGTCAGGTTGATCAACCTCGAAGAGGGCGACGAGGTCGCCGCCGTCTGCCTGGTCAGCACCGAAAACGGCGAGACCGAATCCCCGCAGCCGAAACTGATCCAATAGTGGACGAAATCGCTCTGTAGGGGCGGCCCATGTGGCCGCCCGCGGGCAACCGCAAGGGTTGCCCCTACAAGTGGGTTGGCGTTATTCTGTAACGGTGGGTGGCAGGGATGAATGAACTGGAAGTGAAAGAGGGGAGACTGCTGGAGCAACTGCGGCAAGTGCCGTCGCTGGTGGTGGCCTATTCAGGAGGGGTGGACTCGGCGTACCTCGCTTATGCAGCCCACCAGGCGCTGGGCGGCCGCATGCTGGCGGTGACGGCGCTGAGCGCCAGCTATTCGGCGCGCGACCGGCAAGAGGCGCAAGCGGTGGTGTCGCGCTTCAAGCTGCCGCACGAATTCATCGACACCGACGAACTCTCGAACCCCGCCTATCGCGCCAACAATTCCGACCGCTGCTATTTCTGCAAGGACGAACTGTTTGACAAACTTGATGCGCTCGTTGCGCAGCGCAGGTTCGCCGCCGTCGCCTATGGCGTTAACGTGGACGACCAGGGTGACTGGCGCCCCGGCCAGCGCGCCGCCCGCGAGCACAAGGTCCTAACCCCGCTGCTTGATGCGGGCCTCACCAAATCCGACATCCGCGAGCTTGCCCGTCGGGCTGAGGTGCCGGTGTGGAATCGCCCTGCGTCGGCTTGCCTCTCTTCGCGCATTGCCTATGGCATTGAGGTCACGCCGGAACGATTGGCGATTGTGGAAAAAGGGGAAGAGGCTCTACGCGCGCTCGGCTTTCGGCAGTTTCGGGTTCGCTATCATGAGGAGTTGGTCCGCATTGAGATCGCTTCCGACGAGATGGCGCGCGCGCTGGATTCCGCAATGGCTCGTAAGTTTGTCGAGGTTTTCAAAGAACTCGGCTTCAAGTTCGTCACCTTAGACCTGGAAGGCTACCGCACAGGTTCCATGAATTCCCTCCTGGTAAACATCCAGAAATAAGGTCAATCGGCGGACCGGAGGTGACCCATTTCCGCTCAGAGTATTTTTACAGCCTATCTTCTCGCCGCAGTTTCTTTACCGGCCAGCGGGCAAAATCAGCCGCTGCTGCAACGGCTCGGATACCCCGCCGATGCCAAGCTGCTGATCATCCACGCCGATGACCTGGCGGTTGCACACTCACAGGACATGGCAAGCTTCGAAGCGCTGGACCGGGACGCGGTGTCGTCCGCCAGCATCATGGTTCCGTGTCCATGGCTTACGGAAGTAGCGGATTACGCGAAGGCGCACCCGGAGGCTGATCTCGGCCTGCACCTGACCTTGACGAGTGAATGGAAAACCTACAGGTGGGGCCCTATCGCGCCACGCGATCAGGTGGCGTCACTTCTCGATCCTCAGGGCTATCTCTTCTTCACCGCCGAAGAGGCGGTGCGGCACATCAAGCCCGAGGAGGCGGAGCGGGAAGTCCGTGCGCAGGTGGAAACCGCGCTGAAGATGGGAATCCGTCCCACGCATCTCGACTCACACATGGGAACGCTCTTCACCACGCCCGCCTTGATGGCGGTGCTCATCAATGTCGCGCATGAGTATCACCTGCCCTTTCTGATGTTGAAGATTCCCGGTGTGCCTCCGGACATGTACTCAGCCCTCAAACCCACGGACGTGATCCTGGACCGCGTATTTATGGCCGCTCCGCCGATCAAGCCGGACGCCTGGCTGAACTATTACACGCATATCCTGAGGACTTTGCCGCCCGGAGTTTCGGAGCTCATCGTTCACCTCGCGCACGACGACGCCGAGATGCAGGCCGTCACCGTCGACCATTCGGACTATGGCAGCGCCTGGCGGCAGCGAGACTTCGAGGTGATGACCAGCCCGCAATTCCGAAAGGCCTTAGAGGAAAACCACGTTGTGCTGACGAACTGGCGGAAGCTGGGCGCGCTGCTTCCGAAGCCTTGAGCGGGTTTTGCGGAGAGCGTGCGATTCAGAGACAAGAGTTCAAATGCCCCGCCTCACGTTCGCTTGAGGAGGGTTTCCACCACGCCGGCGGCCCTCACGAACACCAAGGCCGCAGCCCGCGGTGCGAGAGTTGGCTAGCCGCAGATCAATTCGCCGCGGGCGACAGGTGGCTCAGAGCGTCGCGCGCCGCACTAAACTGTGAATCAATAGCCAGCGCCTGGCGAAATTCATTGGCGGCGTCGCTGGGTTTGTGCTGCTTTTGGAGTACCAAGCCCAGGTCATAATGCGCGGAGGCCGACTTGGGGCCGAGCCGAATCGACTCCCGGAATTCAGTGTACGCTTTGTCCAGATCACCCTTCTTCAGGTAGAGGTCCCCCAGGGCGTCATGAGGCTCGGGATTGGCGGGATCGACGCCCATCGCTACCCGGAGATGCCGCTCGCCGGCGTCCCATTGCCCCTGAAGCGCACTCAATGCACCCAAATTGTAATGGGCGTCGTAGTCGTAGGGGCTAAAGGCCAAAACGTGCTCGAACACCGCGCGGGCCTGGTTGTAGTCCTTCTTCTGGAGAGCGATGCTGCCCAACCCATCCTCCGCGGGGGCAAAAAAAGGCGAGATCGCGAGAGCCGCCTGAAATTCCCGCGTGGCCTCGTCCAGTTTCCCCAATCGAAAAAGGCTTACGCCGATATTGTAATGGGCTTTCAGGTTCCCCGGGTCCGTCTTGACCACCTGCTGGTAATCACGCACGGCCTGTTCGTAGCGCTCCGCTTGCTGCTCGTTCGACGCTAGGTTCATACGCACCTCGACGAGGTCCGGATGACGGGCGAGCAGCCGCTTGAGGATAAGATCGGATTCGTCGATACGGCCCTCGCCGGCGAGGTCGAGGGCGCGTCCATATTCGCTAAAGTCCTTAATACGATCTTTTGGATCGACGCCGGCTTCGGGAGATTGCGAGTCGTCGGCACTTCCCGCCACGTAACCCAATGACCGCAGGCGCGCCAGGGTGCCCGGATCGAGCACCCTTTGCGGGAACGGATTTTGGCGCCGCAACCGCGCGCGAAGCGATGCCAGTTTTTCCTTCTGGGCCAGCGCGACGGCGGTGCGCTGCGAATAGATATTCCGGATCTCGCCCGGGTCGGCGGTGAGATCGTAGAGTTCAGGCTTCGGTGCATCGACGTACTTGTATCTTCCGCTGCGCAAAGCCTGCAATGCGCTGCATCCGAAATGCATGTGCGGGTAGAGGGTTTCGCTGTAAATGTCGCGCGGGGTCTTCGAACCCTCCGGACGCAAGAGTTCCATTAGACTGCGCCCCTGAAATTCGGGCGGCGCGGGAATGCCGGCGAACTCCAGGATAGTTGGCGCCACGTCCATAAGGCGAACCGGTTCATCGACCTTCGCAGCGAAGCTTGCACTTCCCGCAGGCCAATGCACGATCAGCGGCACCCGAATGGTACTCTGATAGACGAAGTACCCGTGCGTATCCTCCCCGTGATCTTCCAGGCCCTCGCCATGGTCGGCCAGGAGAACTACGAGGCTATTATCGAAGAGATTGCGCTGCCGCAGGAAATCCAGGAAAGTTCCTACCTGCTTGTCCACGTAGCGAAGCTCGGCATCGTATCCGGTGCCGAAGCGCGCACGGTAGCTCGCGGGCAGATTATATGGTGTGTGCAGATCATAAAAATGGACGAAGAGGAAGAAAGTCGAGTTGGAGTTCTCGGTCAGCCACCGGTTGGCGATCGAAACGACGTCTGCGCCTAAACGCTTGAATTCACCTGTCGGCGATCCCTCATTGCTTGGCTGATCGAACCGGCTGTCGTACATATCGAAACCGCGGTTCAGTCCGAAGCGGCGGTCCATCACGAATCCACCCACCACCGCTGCGGTGCGGTAGCCGTGGAATTTCAGGAGGAGGGCTAAGGTGACAACGTTGGGCGCTAAAGTTTCGGCGTTGTCCTCGATCCCATTGAAGAACGGATAGATGGAGGTGAAAAGAGAAACGTGAGAGGGGAAAGTCAACGGGACTTGAGAACCAACGTCAGAGAATACTGTGCCGCCTTTTGCCAGCGCGTCGATGTGAGGCGTCTCGATGGCGGTGTATCCATAGCTACTCAGGTGATCAGCGCGAAGTGTATCGATGGAAATCAGAATAATAGCCCGCGGCCTCTCCGGTGCCGGCGGAGACGAATCCGTGCTATAAGCGGCCGACACGCTCAAGCAAACTGTCGCCGTCACGTAGATCCATATCCTCATTCTCGATCTCGACCTCATAGTTCTCAATCATTGCCTCGCAAATTCCTTTGCCACCCGGATCGTGTTGGAGTGGATTTGAATTGTGTCCTCGAGGCGGCGCGCGTAGCCACCCGCCAGGGTGACTGCGACGGGTATGGACTTGGCTCTCGCTTTGTCGAAAACCAGCCGGTCGCGTTTCTCGAGGCCTTCCAGTGAGAGCTTCAAACCGCCCAATTGATCATCCCGGTAGGGATCGGCGCCGGCGACATAGAAGATCAGGTCGGGCGTGAATTCAGCGAGAGCCCGATTCAATCCCTGGCTAAGTTCGCGCAGGTACTCTTCATCCTCAACGCCGTCGGCCAGATTGATATCCAGCGAACTGGGCGGCTTAGGGTAGGGATAATTGTTTTCCTGGTGGATGGACAGCGTGAAGACCGAATGATCGCCGCCAAAGATCGCCGCCGTGCCGTTGCCCTGGTGCACGTCGCAGTCAACCGTCATGGCGCGTTCGATGCTTCCATCCTTTTGCAGGCTGCGAATCGCGATAGCAAAATCGTTTAACACGCAGAAGCCCTCGCCGTGGTCAGGGTAGGCGTGGTGAAAGCCGCCGCCCACATTGACGGCTACTCTCTCTTCGAGCGCCAATCGCCCCGCCAAAACTGATCCACCCGCGCAAAGCCAAACGGCGCGGATCAACTCGGGAGAATAGGGAATCTCGAGGCGCATCACCTCAAGGTAGGAGAGTTTGCCAGTCTGGAGCTTGCGTAAGTACTCCCGGTGATGAACCAAAGCGATATCGTCGTCCGAGGCCGGAGGGGGTTCGACGAAGTCTCCCGGCTCGACGATCCGGTCGCGCAACAGTGCTTCTTTAGTCAGGCGATACTTTACGGATGGGAAAACGTGATTCCCCAGGTTCAAGTCATACCGATCCGAGTAGACAAGTTTCACCGCATGCCCCCGCTGCTGCAATTACTGTCATCCTGGGCGAAGGGTCTCCGCTTTTGCGTGTGGATCCGAAGTACCGCGCACAATTGCGGAGATGCTTCGCTACGGACAGCATGACAGGTTCGAGGTTTTCTAATCAAGGTCTGCCGGCCAGTCCGGGTGCCGATCATGTTCGAAGAGCCGGGCAATCTGTTCCGCCGTCACCCGCATCGTGGAAAGTTCCGGCACGGCATCCTCGTCGAAAAACTTTGCTTCCGCCTCCGCTATCGCGGTGGGCTCTGGGCCTAAAAGTTCGCACCGGATGAAGAGCTTGTAAGCGTGGTGGGCGATGGCAGGATGGGCGTGCTTATTCCGATCATACACGGCGAGCAATTTGGCGGCACGGGTCGCATAGCCCGCTTCCTCGAACACCTCGCGCACCGCGGCCTCGCTGGGAGACTCCCCCACATCCGCCCATCCGCCGGGAAGACTCCAGAGGCCTTCCTCAGGTTCCTTCACGAAAAGAAGCGTACCCTCGCGAAAGACGGCTCCGCGCACCTCCACTTTGGGCGTGGCGTAGCCTTGCTCGCGCTCGAAGAAATCTCGAATCAGGGTCGCCTCAACGCCCGTATTTGCCTCCATGATTTCCACAGCGATCTTCCTCACGGAATTATATCGCTCCCGGTCAAAGGGGTTTTGCGAATAAAGGAGGCCGTTTTGGGCGACGGCATTCAATCGAGCGGCCCAGGCCGCCCACCTTGCATCCATGGGGTGCCCTTTCTTTAAGCTTCGTTTTCTACGGCTTGGAGGAGAGCCCGAATGTAGCCGTACTCGAAAGCGAAAGCCTGCTTCTGGCCCGTGTCCCCTTCGATCTGCGGGGCATGGTCCGGCATGATCATGCCGTCGTAGCCGATTTGCTTATAGACCCTCATTGCCCGCACCATGTTGACGTCGCCATTATCGGGGAAGGTCTCTTGAAAGTCCAAGAAGTGACCGTGAATGTTGCGGAAATGGACATTGAAGATTTTACCTTTCTCGCCAAAGTACCGGATCACGTCGAAAATCTCTTCGTCGGGGCGATCCAACATTTCGCTCACGGTCCCCTGGCAAAAATTGAGACCATGAAAAGGGCTGGGACGAATCTCGACAAAGCGTTTCAGGCCGGCGACGCTGCCTAGAACCCGGTGCACGCCGCGAAAGCCCGCCTCACGGGGCATGCCGGGATCGTGCGGATGACAAGCCATCTTAACCTTGTATTCCTCCGCGACCGGGACTGCGCGCTCCAGGAAGTAAGTGATTCGCTCCCACATCATATCCGCAGTCACCGATCCCGCCTCGGTGAGTGTGGCCTTTTGTTCGGCGATGGCGTAGTTGAATGTGCTGTACAGCGCCCCGCCGCGCCCCGCGGTGGGAGAAGTCCGCGGCACGCCAAGTATGGTCAGGTTGTATTTTACGCAAGGAATCCCGGCCTGGGCGACATTCCGGATCATTTGGCAGATCTGGTCGATTTCCCGGTCGCGGTCGGGCGACTTCCCCAACATGATCGCGGGGTTTTCCGCTCGCTCGATTGGGCTCGAGCTCAGTGGTAGCGGGACCATCAGCAGTTCGAGACCAAAGGACTCCATCCGTTCCTTCAGCTTCGTCAGTCCCTCGACGCTCCAATATTCGTCGAGGCGTGCAGAGGGGAGCCCGCTGCAGATGTGATGAACGCCCAATGCTGCCAGAACACGAAGTGTCTCATCCGATGGGCCGGAACCGAACTGGGTACCGAGCTTCATTCGGGGCTTAGGGGGAGAAGAACCGTTTGGCAATCTCGTCTGGCTCAGGCGGGCGGGTAGGCTCGATGCGGCAGCGGTGACTTGGAGAAACGATCTGCGGTCCATTCTACCCTCCTGTCCGTTCTGGAGACAGCGCCGGGTTTCGGGTTGGTCATCGATGGCGACTGAGGGTTAACTTCTTTCCCGACAAGTTCTCAAGCTGGACCTCGAATCCATTCGGCGTGCTGACCTGATAGGAAATCGTGTCGCCTTGCGTCTTCCAGCTCAATTCAACCATCCCGTGAATCGTGGGAACTCCTCCCGAGCACGACGTTAAGGGGACGTCGGCAAGCCGGACGTGGACGCGTTTGTTGACGGCGTCGACGGCCCAAAGACCGAGCACGTTGCGATAGAGCATGTGCGTGATGTGGGAGGCGAAACCGTGGTTGCAACTCGCGGTCGGGCTGATGTCTTCCCAAAGCGTGCCAGTACGTTCCGCCATATAGAGATAGTAGGACACGGATTCGTCGAGCATCTGGCGGCTCAGACCTTGTCCCGAGAGGAGTTCAAGACGAAGTATATTCCCGACGAAGGCGTTGGCGGGCGCAACCTCTGGAAACGCCTTGGATGCCTGGCGCCCCGGGCCGAATTGTGCCTTTAAAGTTTGCCACAGCTCCGCATGGGTCTCCGGAGAAGCCGTGCCTGTAAAGAAGGCGAAGTACTGGCAAACCTCGCTTCGGTTGCGGGTCACTACGAGCTTGCCGTTCTGGCGAACGGCGTTATCCACAAAGAAGTGGCCGTCGAAGGACTGGCGTCGCACCGTCTCGCGCACCTTCGCGGCCTTCTCCGCCCAGTGCTGTGAGTAATACATGCGCGCCGCAGAATCGAGCGCGGCAGCATAGAGCATGTTGGAGGGATAGTTCACGTCTTGCACGAAGTCGTTGGCTTTGGACCATTCTACGAAGACCCAACCGTCGAGTTTCTCTAGCAACCCGTCGTGGTTTTCGAAACGTTGGAAGTACTCGAACAGGCGCATGAGCTTGGTGTGCAGCGCCTCGACGGTCAGGCGGTCGCCGCTGCGGGCGAGATACTCCTCAAGTTGAAGAACGAACCAGAGGGACCAGTTAGGAATGAAGTTGCCGTCGTTGTGATCGGCGGGATAGCACATCGGCAGCATGCCTTCCGCGATGAATGCGAAGTGCGGAGGCAGTTGGAAGTTTTCAAAGAAATTCCTTTCCATCGTGGTGGAGCCGCTGATGTCCTGGGCGGCGCGCGACGTGAAGAAGCTGTCGCAGAGCCAGCCGGCTCTTTCCCGGGAGGGGCAGTCGGTGAAGATATCCACAGCATTTTGCCGATAGGTCTCGCGCCCGGCGGCAAAGAGTTTGTTGAGCCTCTCGTCGCTCGCCTGAAAGTGCGCCTGGCGGATGGTCGGGCTGGCGTATTCGCGCACATAAATATCGCCGAACTCGCACTCGCCCTCGAGGACTAACAGTTTCAGAAAGCGAAGCGTGTAGGGCTCGAACGCCTCCAGAGCGAAGATTCCCTCCGGCAGTTTGTAGCTCACGATGTTGACGCAGGAAAGCCGTTTGAAGTCCACGTCGCCATCGCTCAGAAGTTCATCGAAGACCAGGAAGAGCCGCGCCGGCTTTGAACAATTCACGTTCGCTCCGACAAAACCCGTGACGTCGGCGCCGAAGTCCACGATGTGTTGAGCGTAGGGCCCAACTTCAATCCGTTCCCCTGCGGCGTAAGGGAGGTTGAGAATCTCCGGTGACACGGCGGCCGCTTGCTGAAGCTCGAGGGAAGGGATCGCCTCAAGCTCGCTTTCCGGAAATCCGCCGAGCTTGTCGCCAATGCCTGTGAGGGACCGATCTTTCCACGGCTTTTCCACCGGCACGCCCGTCCGAACATTGGCGCGCGACACATGTTTGACAGGGCGTCTCAGCGCGAACTCCGGGTAGGGAACGCGGCGCGGGAGAAGTTGTTTGGGAGGAGATACCGAGCACTCCAGCGATTGAAGGGGAGACGACGGGTCGCTCCGCCATCGGTCGTATCCAACACGGATCCGGTAGACTTCTGAAAAGGGCCGCTGAAAGCTGTAGCGCTGCACCTTTTGCACACGTTCACTGAGAATGGCGCACTCGAATTGGCTACCGCTCCCTGCCGTAGAAGCGAGCACGGTCGTTCCCGCCACTGCTTCCGCCTGGAGGAAGGACGGTTGGTCAAGGAGGTAGTAGCTGTTCACATTGTAACCGGCAACTTCGAGTGCAACCAGGTTTCGCCCCGAATGCAAGTCCGGTGTAAGGTCCCATTCGTCTACTCGATAGTAGTCATGCGGCCCGCGAGCCGGTCCGTAGCCGCGAAGCGCCCCGTTCACGAATATCCGGTAGACCGTGGAGCCGGTGACACGCAGTAGAACGGGGTGCTGGTCTGCGGCCTCAAAAGAAGCGCGAAAGCCCACAAAGAGGTTTTTCTCCCGCTCGAGCCCTTTCGGCCAAACCGGCTGCGCGGAGACAAACTTCGGCTCTGGGGTTTGCTTCCCCGGCCCAGGCGCTCCTGCCTGTTCTTGTGCAGATAATAGATCTGCCCTGGCTGCCGGCAAGAGTGCCTGTACTGCGGTGGCCGCCGCTCCTTGAATGATCTGCCTCCGCGTCCAGGATGTGCTCTTATCGTCAGCCATTGAGGTTTTAATCTCCCCTCGATTGCTCCCCTCCGGGGAGCACAGGTTCCCGCGTAGTCGACAATCCGCGTTGCAATCGGGATCATAGAGCTTTGAAACCGATTCCAAACAGTATCTGCGGAGCGTCACGACCGCTCCGTTCATGGCTTGGCGGTCGAAGGCATTTCCGCTTGGGGCGCCACGTCGTTTATGCCTCCGCTCCGCAGCTTCTCGGCAGCCTTCTTCGCACTCGCGGCGTAGGGCCCTTGCGGGTTTAAGCGAAGATAGGTGTCAATCTCCGTGAGGGCCTTCGAATACTCCGCCATCTTCAGGTAAGAGTTGGCAAGCTTGATGTGAAACTCCGGCGGCATATCGGGATGGAGCGACTGCGCCGTAAGGAAATCTTGCGAGGCCTCGCGGGATTTTCCTAAGACCAATTGAGCGTTTCCTAGTTGGTAGTGGAAAAGCCAGGCGCTTGGAGAAAGGCGCAGCGCCTCGCGCAGAATCGCTTCGCTGTCCGCAGGTTTCCTTTCCTCCATGTAAAGCTGCGCCAACTGGTAGAAGGCATCTGAGTATGTGCCATCGCAATGTATGGCGCGCCGATAACCGGTCTCCGCATCCGCCATATTGTGCGCGGCAAGATCGACACCCGCGAGGGCGGTTTGTGCCCGCGCGTAGCAGGGATATTCTTCGATCGCCTTTTGCAGGTGTTGGCGCGCCTCTGCCGGCTTATTCTCCCGCCAGGCCCGGCTTCCCTTCTCGAGCTCCTTGCGGGCGCTCTTGGGAGCGGCCTGATCCGTCAGAGAGGGCAGATCTGCGAGGTTGACCGCCGGTTTCTCGAGGGGAGCGAGGACAATGTTGAAAGTGTGGTAGGTGACGCGGGCGTCGGTAAAGTCCAGAGTCTGCTGAAACTTTTGAAACTTCTCGGCCTTCGCACTGAGAGTGTAAATCGTGGCGCTGAGTCCTACAAACTCGAAGTTCCCGTTCCAATCCGGCTGACGGGTGGCCACCGGCGCGCCGTCGCTGGTCTGAACAGAAATCATCACCCCCTCAGAGATCCCCCGGCCATCCTTGGTCTGGACCTGACCGTGCAAGGTGATGTTATGCCCTGCTTCAAATTGCGCGCGCAACGGGAACGCCGCACAGAGAGCCACGGAGGCACCGACGACCCATTTCCAAAGGGTGGAAGATCTCGTCACCGTGGCGCACCCCTTGCCTTCAAGTTGGCCAGAGCGTCCTGACTTAGTCCGACCTCGCCACCCTAACACGAACCCGCACTGAAAGCAATTCGCGCGCGGAGGCCCGACATCTCTACAACAAAAAGCGGTAGTATGAAGTGGATGAAGCTGGCGCACCAGGACGAAGTCGCCATTCGAAACGCTCTGCTGGCGTGGTTTCGCCGCAACGCGCGTTCCCTCCCTTGGCGTAAGAGTCGCGAACCCTACGCTGTGTGGGTGTCGGAGGTAATGCTCCAACAGACCCAGGTGGCGACTGTAATGCCGTATTACCAACGCTTTCTTGGGGCGTTCCCCAGGGTGACCGACCTGGCGCGCGCGCCGCTGGAGCGCGTCCTCAAGCTCTGGTCAGGGCTTGGTTACTACCGCCGCGCGCGCCACATGCACCAGGCTGCCAAGGAACTGGTCAGCAGATTTGCTGGAGTGTTTCCCCACGACTACACGCAAATCCGTTCGCTGCCCGGAATTGGGGATTATACGGCGCGGGCCGTATTAAGCATTGCCTTCGGCCTGCCGTACACGCTGCTGGACGGAAATGTGGCTCGAGTTCTATCGCGCCTGGCGGCTCTCGAGGGCAATCTTCACCAGGGTGGCTTCCGTCGCGCTGTTGAAGCTCAACTCGAGCGGCTGCTTTCACGTCGCCGCCCCGGCAACTTCAATCAGGCGTTAATGGAGCTGGGGCAGACCGTGTGCCTGCCGCGCGTTCCCCGGTGCGTCGCCTGCCCGGTACGAGGCTGGTGCCAGGGTTTCCGAACGGGGCATCCCGAAGTCTTCCCACAGCCGCGTCCGCGGCGTGCGGCGGAATCCCACTACCTTGCCGCCGCTGTCCTCAGGCGCGGACCGCGCGTGGCTTTGATGCGCGGCCTGGACGATGGCCTTTTAGACGACTTATGGAATTTTCCCTCCGCCTTCGGCCGGTCACGGGTGGAGGCGCTCGACGGTTTGCGTGACAAACTCGCCGGGTTCGGGTTCCCCAGCCTCATCCTCGAGGACTTCAGCGCCGAGTTACACCATGGCATCACTTATCGCTCCATTTGCGTCCACGCTTACCCGGCGGAGATACCGAACGTCTCCCGAAAGAAAGGGCTTCGATGGTTTTCCATTTCGAGTTTGCAGCGGGCTGCCATTTCGCAATTGGCTCGCAAAATCGCTCAGCAGGTGTTTTGAAAAGGTTTCACCACAGACGACACGGAGGCTACAGCGCGGCAAAACCGCAACCAAATGCAGATTCTTCACTTCGCCCAGAATGACATGTCATCCTGAGCGAAGTGAAGAATCTGCTTTTCTTCGCGCGGCGCGACGAACCTCACCCTGCGTAGTTCAGAGGGAAACGCTATGACTTTTGCTCCGTGCACTCTCTGACCTCGGTGGTGAAGCCCGTCCTGGGTTAAAATGTAGTCCGCAAGGAAAGTATCGCTCATGGCAAAGGCCGCACAGACTGATCCCTCCGCGCTCCTCAAGCTTCAATCCAACATCAGCGTGCAGCGCCACTTTGAAGTTTCCCTTCTCCTGACTCTGGCTACCGCTTTCATCACCGTCGCGATGACGGGAAAGCTGGACTTCGTCTCCACCGTTGTGATTTCCATAGCGTTGGGCGTGAAGCTCTGGAGCTATTCGCGCGAAGCTGACTTTTCACTCTCTCCCAGGACTGTCACGCGGGTTTCCATCTTTTACATCTTCTTTTATGCGCTCGACTTCTTGATCTTCTCGCCGGGCCCCGGCCTGCTGGACAAGATGTTGACCGCCACCGTTCATCTGGTTCTCTTCACAACCATCATCAAGATCTTCTCTGCCAGGACCTATCGTGATTACGGCTATCTAGCCACGCTGTCATTCGTGATGATGCTGGCCAGCGCCATCCTGACGGTCAGCACAACCTTCCTCGTTTTCTTCGGTTTCTACATTATTCTGGCCATCTCGACCTTCATCAGCTACGAAATCAAGCGAGGGATGGAGTCGGCCCGCCGCGCGCCCGAAGGCCCTTACCGGAAATCTCGCCAGAACCGGACAGCGGTCGAACGGGCGCTGATGAAGGCCGCGGTGGGATTGGCGGTCGGCATTTTTATCCTGGGAGCGCTTCTGTTTTTCGTCATCCCGCGCTACCGCACAGGGTTTCTGACCTCGCTCTCTTCGCAGTCCCAGAACATCACGGGATTTTCCGAGACCGTTAACCTTGGAGATATCCGCAAGATCCTCCGTTCCCCGATGGTGGTGATGCGAGTGACGGTGGAGGGAGATCCCAGGCGATTCCAGGGAGTGAAATGGCGCGGCGTGGGTTTGACAAGCTTCGACGGCACGCACTGGTTCAACGACAACACGGAGCAAACTCCCATCACCCCGGCCTCCGAACAGCGCATTGTGCTTCCCCGCGAGGAGGGCTGGCAGAGCCGTTCGTATCGCCCGCTCCGCTATCACGTCTTGCGCTCCGCCCTCTCCACCGACGTGCTCTTCGCCGCCCCCACCCCCCAGGAGATTGTGGGCAGGTTTCACCTCGTGAATGTTGATGAAACCGGCTCCCTGCATAGCCCCCAATATGCTTTCGCGCCGTTTGCCTACGACGCCATTTCGGAGGCCGGGCTGCCTTCGCTCCGTGAGTTGCAGCGCGCCTCGACAGACTACCCGGAAACCATTCGCTTGGTGTATCTGCGCCTTCCCGGTATGGACCCGAAGGTTGCGGCCCTTGCCCGGCAAGTCACCTCCTCCGCCACGAACAACTACGACCGTGCCGCCGCGATTCAGAATTACCTTCGCAGTAATTTCCGTTACACCCTCGATCCGTCTGCCATCGAGCCCAAGAATCCCATCGTCAGTTTCTTATTCAAATCCCGTGCAGGCTTTTGCGAGTACTTTGCTGCCAGTATGACGGTGATGCTGCGGACTCTCAATATCCCGTCGCGGCTGGTGAATGGCTTTCAAACAGGTTCCTATAATCGTGTCGGCAAGGATTTTGTGGTGCGTGCCCGCGACGCGCATAGCTGGGTGGAAGTGTATTTTCCGAAATACGGCTGGATCACTTTTGATCCCACGCCTGCCGATCCCAATCCCATCCGCGC
>Ga0209415_10002825_pt1 | contig 32486 bp, 27 predicted proteins | sample PeaSoiSIISIP2007_FD_187696 | JGI IMG/M metagenome (GOLD analysis project Ga0209415, IMG submission 187696) | Peat soil microbial communities from Weissenstadt, Germany - SII-SIP-2007 (SPAdes) (version 2) | ecosystem: Environmental > Terrestrial > Soil > Wetlands > Peat | place: Germany... | reverse complement strand
GTGAAGAAGCTGAAGGCTGCCGGATAAGCAAGCGTTGCTCTCGGCATCACTGGTTCACATGCACGACCTTGGCGGGCGGGAAGCCGTTGAAAGACGTGCTGCTGGCGCCAGAATAGGCGCCTATATTTTCGGAGTAGACCAGTTCGCCCATCTCCAGGTCCGGAAGCTGCTCGGCCAAGCTGATGGTATCGAGGGCGTCACACGTGGGTCCGAAGACGGAGCAGATCTGCGTGGGACCTTTCTTGAAGCTTCTCAGGGGGTACCGGGCGTGATCAAAGATCTGGCCGCTAAAGGTTTGATAAACGCCGTCGTTGAGATAGTAACAAAGCTTGCCGCCGCGGACGGCCTTGCCGATGATCTGGGCGACGGCGCTGGCGGCGGAGGCGACCAGGAAGCGCCCCGGCTCGGCAAGGATTTCGGTCGGTTCGGGGAAGAGACGGTCCAATTCGGCGTTGATCATTTTGGCGAGCCTCCGGAAGGGAGGAACAGTGTCATCGTAGTGCGCCGGAAAACCACCGCCGATGTCGAGGAGCTTCAGATCGAAGCCGCGCGATTTGGCCTCCGCGAAGATGCCCGCGGAGAGGTGCAACGCCTGGCTGTAGTTCTGCGGGTTGGTGCACTGGCTGCCGACGTGGAAGCTCAGCCCCTCGACCTCGAGCTTGTTATTGTGAGCGAAAGCGATCAGGTCCACGGCCTCGCCAGGCAAAGCGCCGAACTTGCTTGACAGTTCCACCATCGATCCGGTGTTGGGGACGCGCAATCGCAACACCAGGCCCGAGTGCGGCGCATAGCGGGCGATCTTGATCACCTCTTCGTGGTTATCGTAGGTGACCAACGGCTTGTATGGATCCAACCGCTGGAGCGTTTCAATCGCTTTGATCGGATTCGCGTAGATGATGCGATCCCAGATGAAATCCTGACGCTGTTTCGCAGAAAGATGCTTGATCTTTTCGTGAACGTTTAAAAACTCGGCCACGCTCGCGACGTCGAAGCTGGCTCCAGCCTCGTAGAAGGTCTGCACGATCGCAGGGTCGCTATTAGCTTTCACCGCATAGTAGACTTGCACGCGCGGCAGGTACTTTCGGAATTGTGCGTAGTTCTCGCGCAGCACCTTATGGTCCACGACAACAAGCGGCGTGCCGTGCTGTTTGGCCAGTTGAAGCAGTTTCTTGTGGTCCATGGTTTACGGTCCCCAGTTCTGGAGTTCAAATGCCCTGGAGCTCAAATGCCCTGGAGTTCAAATGCCGTCGCCTTCCGTGATCAGAAAATTCTTGAATTGCCATGGGTCGGACATGTCGACTTGCGGCTTGTTATATCCGCTGAAGGCGTTGGCGTAATGCTTCAGCGGGTTCCAATCCGAGGCCACGGAAATGAACTTCCCCAGGTAGGGCTTGCTGACACCAAGTACATATTCATGAGGCAAGTCGTCGGGCACGCACAGCCCCCGGCGCGGATTCTCGACCATCCACATGCACGCGGCGACAACGGAGACGGCTACCTGCATCGTGGTCGCGTTCTGGTGCGGGACAAGGCGGCGCGACTCCTCGATCTCCAGATCGGTTCCGCACCACCACGATTGGTACGGGTGCCCCATCACCAGTGCGCCTAGAATATCTTCTCCGCCGATGATTTCGTCGGCCATAATACGAATTTTCGGCTGCAGCCGGTAGTCGTATCCGCGCAGCTCGTTGAGCGAGGCAATGGCGGAGTCGCAGGGACAGTAAGCATAGTGGACCGTGGGACGATAGATCGCTTTGCCGTCGTCCCAAACGGTGAGCTTTTCGGCGATGGTGAATGCCTCGCCATGGCGCACGATCATGCCCAGGATGTCGTGATTCGGCGGCACCCAGGTGGCGACAAATGTATTGATGCCCATGCGGGCGAGACAGATCTGACTCTTGGGACCGTCCGGATGCTCGTAAGCGTAGGCAGGCAGCTCTTTTTCATGGGTGCCCCAGCCCATCTCGGCGGTGGTCGTCCCCTCTTCGCGGAAGCCTTCGACGCTCCAGGTATTGACGAATTCGTTGACCTGTTTGGGCTGATCCGTGATCTGCGTGTCGCGCTCGCTGCAATGAATGACTTTGACGCCGAGTTCCTGGGCCAGGTGGTTAAAGTTCTGCACCTTGGCGTGGTGAGCGATCGTCTGGGACTGCGCCTCGCTGAATTTCTTCTCCGCGAGCGCCCGCTGCGCGATATCCAGGAGCGCGTGCTTGGTGAAATGGCTGATCAGGCCGGGGTTTGCTCCATGTTCGATCACAGCCGTCGGCCCCGGCTCACTCCACGTGGCGATCATGCGCCGCAGCTTCATGTGGCGCCAGTAGAGGGTTCGCTCGGTAGGGTGCTTGTTTTCGGCTCCGGCGTACGGGTCCCAGAGCTCTACCGATGTATTCACATAGAGGACGCCACGGTCGTGGCACCACTGCACGATTTCGCAACAATCGATGTTCCACGCCAAGTCGATCAGGAGGTCTCCGTCCGATACGTGCTGTCCCAGCAGGCTCCCCAGGTTCTCTTGCGTCACACGATCCTTGATGAACGTCACGCCCTGCTCGATCCAGGGCTTCAGGGCGTCGTCGTTTGGCTCAAACTCTATGATGGTGATGCGCTTGGGATCAATGCCGATGTGCTTGATCAAAATGGGCAGCGTGCAACGCGCCACCGCTCCAAAACCGACAAACAAGACTCGATTGGGAAATATAACCATCGTTATTCCTCTCCGTTGTGGTGACTGGAGCTAAGCAGGCCAACAACCGGAAGAACCACGCGATAGTCCGGGCAAACCAGACCGTTCCGATTCGTCAGACAAGCGAGAAGCGCCAAACCTAGAGTAACAACTTGTCGTTAGGCATTGTCAATTTTTCGGTCGATACATTTGTTAAAAGCTCGTGACAGCGATTCTGCCGCAGGATTAGCAGCACATCCCGGCGTTACGGCTTCAGATCGGACTCCCGTTGAATTGCCCCGCCCGAGGTTGGAAGTCGGAGGTGAATGTCGGTCATGAACTTGTCATGGAAGTCTTGTCAGATGGAAACCTTCATTCTATATAAAGAAGTCGTGCCTATTATTCACAGACCAGATACCGTGACCTGTCGCTGCGACGCATGTGCACAGTTCTCGAAGATCAAAGCAGCTGGCGCCGGCATTAATCAAGATTCGGCCATCGAGAAGGGAAATAAGATCCTGCTGTCCAAGCCAGTTCGGCTCGTTCCCAGACTTCCTTCGGCGCTGCCCCACCATTTCGATTACTAGGGCTTCTTGCACCGCCTACCAGTAATGGTGCCCGTTTGGAATCGCGCCGGGGAACACATACGCGTACACCAGCACGATGAGCCCGACCAGCAGCCCAAGCGCGAGACTATGTTTGAACACGGCACGGAAGAGCAATCCTTCCTGGCCTTGCTGCCCGGTGGCGGCGCAGCCGATCACCAGCGATTGGGCGGCGATCATCTTGCCCATCACGCCGCCGGCGCTGTTGGCCGCGCCCATGAGGATCGGGCTCAAGCCTAGCTGCTGCGCGGTGATGATTTGGAAGCTTCCGAATAACGCGTTCGATCCGGCGTCGGTTCCGCTGAGTGCGACTCCCAGCCATCCGATCAAGGTGCCAAAAAGGGGAAACATGACGCCGGTGTGCGCCATCGCCATGCCCATGGTGGCGTCCATTCCGCAGTAGCGTGTAATGAATCCGGCGCCGAGCATGGCCATGATCGCAACCACGCTGAGCTTCAATCGCGACATGCATTCGATGAACACCTCAATCGTGCGCCGCACGGAAAGTCCAGCGAGAATTCCCGCGAGACATCCGGCGAAAAACACGGCGGTGCCGGGCGAGGCGAGCCAGGAGCCGTCGAAGAGAGCCGGTTCCGGATGAGGCTCGGGCACCACCGGCGGCATGCGCACCACCTGCAAATGCAGGCCGGGAACGGGTTCGCGGAAGCTGAGCTCGTCGAGCGCGCGGCTGACCTTGGGCAAGCCCCAGATCACAACGAAAAAGGCCAATAGCAGGAACGGGAACCAGGCCCATAGAATCCGGCGGATTGGCAGAGGGCCGCCGGGCGAGCCGACGGCAGCGCCTTCAAGGGCATATCTCCAACTTGTCTTCGGCCGCCAGATGCGATGGAAGAAGAACGCGAGCACCAGCAGAGTGCCCGCGCCGCTCAGCAGATCCACCAGCGAGGCGTCCATGTAATTCGACCAGAAAAATTGGATCCCGGCGAATGTGAGGCCCGCGGCAAGGAGCCCGGGCCAGACCGCCAGGGTGTCGCGCGTATTGCAGAGGACTCGGGTGAGCCAAAAAGGTAGCAGCACGACCGTGAAGGGAAGAATGCGCCCGAGCATCGCGCTGAAATCGGCCTCGGGCAAGCCGGTGACGGCGACCAAGGTGCGGACAGGGTTGCCCAGCGATCCGTATGCGACCGGCGCGGAGTTGGCGATCAGGCACAGCAGAGTGGTTTGAAATGGTGGGAAGCCGAGGCCGATCATCATGGCTCCGGTGATGGCGACGGGCGCGCCGCCTCCGCCCGCGCCTTCAAGCAAGCCTCCAAACGCGAGGGCGATGAGCAGGACTTGCAGGCGCCGGTCCGACGAGATGTCTCCGATTGACTGCTTGATCAAAGTGAATTGTCCGGTGGCGACAGAGATGTCGTACACAAAGACGGCGGCCACGGCGATCCAGGCGATGCGGAACCAGCCGTATACCAGGCCGTCCGCGACCGCTCCGGCGACCATGTGCGCGGGCATGCGGAAGACGATCAACGCGACCAGAATCGCCGCGAGGAAACCGAAGACCGCGGCTCGCCATGCGGGAGTGCGGCGGACGGCAAGGAAGTAAATCAGGACGCTGATGGGAATGGCGGCGGCAATTGTCGAGAGCCAGGTGTTGCCCAGCGGATTGAAGTTTTGCAGCCAGGGTTGACCCATTAAGGCTTGGCCCATTAAGCCCGAACCCTAAGTCAAAGCCTCTTTGCAGTACTGGAAGCAGCGCTTCACTTCCGTGACGGGATCGTCCTTGCCCTGATACTCGTATTCGATGAAGGCCTTGATCGGCCACTTCTTGTCGCGCAGCAGCTGGAGCACGCCCTTGATCGGCGTGTCGCCTTGGCCCCAAGGCAGGTTGGCCACCGGATCGCCCTTTTTTCGATCCTTCAAATGCAGAATCGTGATGTTCTCGTGGTTGGCTTGAATGAACGGAATGGGATCGTAGCCGGCGGCGACGAAGTGCCCGATGTCCAGGTTGATGCGGAACTGTTTGGACATCGCCAGCGCCTTCGCGAAGCTCTCCGGCTTGGCGAACTGGTTATCGTCCTTAACGTCGGCGTGGCCGTGGAAGGCTACAATCGTCTGATACTTTTCCGCGCCCTTCACCAGCCGTGGAGCGGTACTCAAAGTCGAGGACGCTGTGATCATGTTCACGCCGAAAGCCTTGGAGAGCTGGAATCCGCGGTCGATTTCCTCGTCGGTGAAACTGTCGTTGAAGCTCAGGTTGTATGCGGAGAGGGCGATGCCGGCGTCGTCGAACTTCTTGCGCGCGGCTTTCATCTGATCGAGCGGCACGGTGAGACGCCACTTGCGCAAGTCGTCCCGGCTGAAGTACTGATCGACGTGCGGCTCGATGTGAGGCGAATAGACTTCGCAGTCGCCCAAGCCGACTTCCACCATGGCTTGAATCATGCCGTCGAGAGAGAGGGCTCGAAAACTGTAAGTCTGCGCGCCGAGTTGCACACCCTTGATGACGGAATCAATCTTCTTCGCTGCGAGAAGAGCGACAGGCACGCCCGCCAATGCCAGCTTTCCAAAATCGCGTCGCGAGTACATACCGAGGCTCCTTCGGACCACCAGCGTACTACTCTTCGCGCAACTCCGACAAGGGGTCTGGTATGCTTTGGTGGAAGTACATCCAACCCAATAGGAGGAAATATGAAATTCGTCATGGGAATGGCGCTGGGGATCGCGCTGAGCATTGGAGGAGCCACTATGCTGGCTCAGAACGAAAAGGCGATGCATCCGCGGATCGCCAAAGCGATCGAAGCGTTGAAAGATTCGAGAGCGTATATGGAAGCGGCTCCGCACGATTTCGGCGGGCACAAGGCGGACGCGATTCGCGCGACGGATGAAGCCATCAAGCAGTTGAACTTCGCGCTGGCCTATCGCGCCGCCAAGGACAGATAGACCCGGGGGCGAATCGCAAGTTCGCGCGGATCTTACCTCGGGACGGTGTCGGAGGGAGGCGGCGGAAGCCGCGAGGCCTGAATTTGCACCAATGTGATCTGCGCGACGTCCAGAAGCCGCGGCGGGTTGGCCGAAACCGAGGGCAGGGCATCGCGGAACATTGTATTGCAAAATGGGCATGCCGCGGCGACGATGTCCGCCCCGGTCGCAACCAACTCCTTGGCGCGCGCATGGCTGACGCGTTCGCCGCGTTCTTCGCCAAGAAACGCGAGCCCTCCGCCCGCGCCGCAGCAGAATCCACGCTCTCGGGCGCGGGGCGGATCGAAGACCTCGCCGGCCTGGGCGATCACCGCGCGGGGTTCGTCATAGACACCGCGATAGCGGCCCAGATAGCAGGGATCGTGATAGACGATCTTGTCCGAGCCGGTTCGGCCGTCCGCGCCAGGCAGGCGGTCGCGATGGAGGGCCATGAACTCGGTGTGATGCTGGATCGACGGAGAGTCCCGATCTTGATTAGGAGCATGCTGCTTCCAATCCGTGGAGATTGTTCGCACGCAATGCGGACAGATGGAGACGATCTTCGCTACATTGGCCTTCTCCAGCGCGTCGAGATTCCACGCCGCGAGCTGCTCAAATAGGAGGTCATTACCCAGGCGGCGCGCGGGATCGCCGGTGCAACGCTCCTTGCTCAAGACGCCGTAGGAGGTCCCCAGGTGCTCCATTACGCGCGCGAACGAAGTGACGATCTCGCGGCCGGCAGGATCATAAGAGCCCATGCAGCCGAGCCATAGGCAATATTCCTGAGTACCGTCGAAGATGGGAAATTGCTGCTTCGCGACGAATTTATCGCGCTCGGCGGAGCTGAAGCCGGGAGCGTTGCCATTGCGCTCCAGATTCAGAAACAGTTTGGTTCCGTATTCGTCTTCCCATTTGCCGGTGTTCACTGCTCCGCGCCGCAGGCCAACAATGATGGGCACATGTTCGACGCCCACAGGGCACTGGAACTCGCACGCCCCGCAGGTGGTGCACTGGAACACGGCTTCCTGCGATAGATGTACGCCGAGCAGCTGTTCTTCCGACGCGGGCCCGAACTCGTTCAGATAACCGCGAACGCCGAGAGCGATCTTCTTCGGGTCCAGAATTTTACCGGTATTGGCCGCTGGGCAATGTTCGGTGCAGCGCCCGCATTCCACACAGGAGTATGCCTGCAACGCCACCAGTTGCGTAACATCCTTGCCGGTATCGAGGCCGAAATCCTCGTCGCCGGCTAGCGGCGGAATGTTCGCGAAGCCGCCGCGCGAAAGAAAGACGGTGATGGGACTCAGCACCAGATGCAAATGCTTGGTGTGCGGAATCAGTGGTAGAAAAACCGCCAGCGCAAGGGTGTGAGCCCACCATAAAGGTTTAGAAGCGGCCGAGCCGTCGCCGATCCAGAACGCGCCCAGATACGTCAGCATCAGAATCAGAATCAACGCCGCGATGACGCCGGATTCCGGCGAAAGTTCGCCCAGCCATTTGGGCCGCACCACGAACCGCCGCACGAACAGTCCGGTGATGGAGACCGCCACGAACACGGCAAACACCGCCGCGATTGTCTCGTAAAAGCCTTGCGGCGCGAGGAACGGGAACCCAAATCCAGCGGCAAGATGGTTTAGCGTCACCAGCGCGAACGCGCAAAATCCCCAGAAAACGAAAGCATGCGCCAGACCAGGAAGCGGCCGCTGGCGGATGACCTTGCCCTGAAGCAGCACCTCCCAGACGAAATCCCGTATGCGGCGGCTCAGCAAGCCAAGCGTGAAATCCGCATCCGGCTTGCATTGAAGAATCGTCCTTAGAACGGGGTTGATGCGGAGCCAGAAGGCGACCCCGGACCCCGCCAGGAGCCCTGCCAGTATCCACTTTTCCGCCGAGGACAAGCTCACCGACACAAACAGCACTGTAGCACGACTGCGTCTCATGACGACATAAGTGGCTAGAATGTTTTTTGGGGGAAATTTCTTGCGCCATCTGATCTCCGGAGCCGCCGGCTTCATCGGCTCTCATTTATGCGACCGCTTGCTGGCCGACGGCCATGAAGTTGTCGCACTGGACAACTTCGTTACCGGATCGATGAACAATCTGGAGCACCTGCGCGGGCACGCACGATTCCGTCTCATCAAGTGCGATGTCACCACGTCCTTCTCCGTGGACGGCGCATTCGATCAGGTCTGGCACCTGGCTTCGCTGGCAAGTCCCAGGCATTATCTGGCGCATCCCATCGAGACGCTCGAGTCGGGATCTACCGCGACACGCAACATGCTCGAAGTCGCGCGGCGCGACAACGCGCGGTTCCTGGTGACCTCCACATCGGAGTGTTATGGAGATCCCTTAGAACATCCGCAGGTGGAAACGTATTGGGGCAATGTAAACCCAGTAGGGGTGCGCTCTTGCTACGACGAAAGCAAACGTTACGCCGAAGCCATCACCATGGCGTACCATCGCAAGTTCAACATGCGCACGAATATTGCGCGGATTTTCAATACCTATGGCCCGCGCATGGCTCTGGACGACGGCCGGGTGGTGCCGGCGTTCCTGGATCAGGCTCTGCGCGGCGAGCCGCTCACGGTGTTCGGCGACGGTTCGCAGACGCGCAGCTTCTGCTACGTCTCCGACATGGTGGACGGCCTGGTCCGGCTGGCGGCTTCAGAGGAGCGATTTCCGGTGAACCTCGGCAACCCTGTGGAGTTGACCATTCTCGAATTCGCCAGGCGCATCTGCGCCCTCACCGGGCGCGAGTTGAAGATCTCCCATGAGCCGCTGCCGTCGGACGATCCGCGCAAGCGGCAGCCCGACATCTCCAAGGCCCGGCGCATCCTGGAATGGGAGCCTACGGTCAGCCTGGAAGACGGAATGCGCGAAACCATCGGTTACTTTGCGGAACTGGCCCGCACAACGTAGCCTGGCTCGGCGGAGATCACCAGTGTTCGTCGCGATTCGCGGGGCCGAGCCGGCACTGTGCGGGAGTTCAAGGCGCTGGAGAGCGCGGGCGCGCGGCACTAATCGCAAGTACGGCCCATGCGGCGATGAACGACACTCCGCCGAAGGGGGTGATCGCGCCCAGCATCCGGTTTCCCGTCAACGCCAGCGCGTAGAGGCTGCCCGAGAACAGCACCACTCCGGCGGCCAGCAAGCGGCACACCCACGCGCCTGCCGGACGGCGCAGCAGACCGGCCTCGGTCGCCGCCGCGACAATCAAGATCCCCAGCGCGTGGACAAAATGGTAGAACACGGCGCGCTCATAGATGTTCCGGGAGTAATCGTCCAGGCGGCCCTGGAGCCCATGCGCCCCGAAAGCCCCAATGGCCACGGCGAGGGCAAGTCCCCACGCTCCGGTCGCGATCCATCTGGTCATTTCTTTTAGTGTACGGGCTTGGTGAGCCGCCCTCGTCAGCGCGAATTAAATCGAACGCCGGCGAAGCTCACAACGCTGTGCTCGTCGATGTTCCATTGCTGGTATTTCAGCAACGTTCCGCGCGCCTGCGGCACGGCCTTCAGGAACGAATAAATCGGAGCGGAGCCGCACCACTTGAGATCGTCGCGATTCTCCTGGACCAGATTCCAGAAGCCACGGGCGTCGCCTTGCTCCATGCGTTCGATCCGAGCGCTGTCGCGGCGCGCGACCTCCTCCATCTCGCCCTGGCCGGCCTGCGCCTCGAACCCGTCCCCATAGCGGCGTCCCATGTGCGCCATGTCCACCCCCAAGATCCACGCCAAACGATCGCCCTCCTTCGCGGCCAACTCCCCCAGCGCGCCCAGCGAGCGCCGCACTCGTTCATCGTCTTCCGGGAGGCCACCTTGATACAGGCTGCGCGCATAGGATCCGCACAACACCGGCACGATGCGGATATCCGGTCCGAAGAGGTGCTGCAAAAACACCACCTGAAATTCGATGGAGTGCTCGACAGCGTGGCAGTAATCCTCCATGAAGACGCAGTCTCCGGCTTCCGCGGCGAGCCGGTCCACCAAAGCCGTGTCGGTGACGGCCTCACCGAACGGAGTGACGAATCGTTTGCGCGTCAGTCCCAAACGGTCAGGCGCGCCGTAATGCGAGGTTCCCAGAATCACGAAGGTCCGCTGCGCGTCGGCCGGAGTGAGCGATTGGTATGCGGCTCGATAGGCCTCCACGCCTCCAAACGGACTGACGTGCGGCGCAGCGATGGCGATCAAGCCGTCGCCGGATGCAGCCAGCGCCTCGGGGAGGTATTCGCTGAACGTTTTGGTAAGCTCCGCCGCATCGCCTGGGTAACCCGACCCCGCATGCACCGGCTCGCGCACGGGAGCCTCCGCGAAAGCTCGCTCGGCGCCGTTCTTGATGCGTGCGAAGTTGTCGTCTTCGAGGAACCCGGCGTTCGCCAGAGTGTCGACAAGATGGCGCACCAAATCGCCAACATCCAGATCGCCGGTGAGCTGGACCAGATACGCACGCAAATCCAGCTCCGAATGATCGCCGTCGAAAAACTCCAGGCACGCCACCAGAGCAGGCGGCAGAATCAGCGTGACGTCGGAAAACCGGAAGGGATCGCGGATCAGCAGCCCGGGACGATCCGGAACCGGCGAAGGCATGAAGTCAAGTGTGGGTCGAAGGCGTGCCAGCATGGGTGACGTTTCTTCTTCGAAGTGTCTTCCTTAAACATCGCGCACAACGCAGTGGGCCGCTGTGCGCTCTTCCATCAAGCATCGCAGGTTAGAATCAGGAGTGCCTCTCGTCCAGCCCGGCCCGGAATATCGCGCGCGCCTCGAACGCCACCAAAAGGCCCATGATCATTGGCTCCAGCGTCACCGCCTCCTCGGTAACGCGCGTGTCTTCGCCGGCTTGGCAGCGGTCGTCGTCGCCGGAGTCTCCATCGGCGGAGGATGGATTTCTCCGTGGTGGCTCCTGGTTCCGGCTCTCGCATTTACAGCGCTGGCAATCGTGCTCTCCAGTATCGAGCGGTCGTTGGACGCGGCCGCCCGCGGCGTCTCCTACTACGAGCGAGCACTGGCGCGTGTGGAGAACCGTTGGGCCGGAGGCGGCCATCAGGGCGAGCGATTTCGCAGTCCCCAGCACCTTTACGCGGACGACCTGGATGTGTTCGGGCGAGGCTCGCTGTTCGAGCTGCTTTCGACCAGCCGCTCCGCCGCGGGCGAGCGTTTTCTTGCCGAATGGCTGCTCGCGCCCGGCGATCGCGCCGACGTGGTCGCTCGCCAGAGCGCCGTCGAGGAGCTGCGCCCGCGTATCGACCTGCGCGAAGACATCGCCGTGATGGGAGAAGAGATTCGCGCCGCTGCCGATGACCGCCTTCTCAAGGAGTGGGGCGAAAAACCGCCGGTTGTTTTCTTTACAGGAGCCCGCTTGATCGCGCCCGTTCTCGCCGCCGCCACGGTCGTCACGTTTGCGCTGTTCATAACCGAGACCGCCAGCATCACCCCGCTGCTGATCGCGATTCTTGCGGACATGGCTTTTGGACTTGCCGTGCGCGACCCCGTGCTGCGCGTGTCCGCCGCAGTGGACACGCCGGCTCATGAGTTGGAGCTTCTGGCGCTGCTGCTAAAAAGGCTGGAGCGCGAAACGTTCACCTCTCCGGCGCTCGCGCAGTTGCGTCACACACTCGATGCGGAAGGCAAGCCCGCATCGCGGCACATCGAGCGCCTCACGCGCCTGGTGCATCACTTCGAGTCCACTCACAATCAGTTTTTCCGAGCCATTGCGGCTCCGCTGATCTGGACGCCCCAGTTCGCGATGGCCATCGAGGCGTGGCGCATTCGCTTCGGTCTGCACATCGGAAAATGGATGGCCGCGGTGGGCGAATTCGAGGCGCTCTGCTCGCTGGCCTGCTTCGCGTATGAGCGGCCGAGCGCAGTATTCCCGCATCTATGTGACAAAGAGCTCGATGGCCCCGATCATATTTTCGAGGCCGTTGGTTTGGCGCATCCGCTGATCCCGCCCGGCGAATCCGTGGCCAACGATGTCTCGCTCGGGGAGGGCATGCGGCTGTGGATCGTCAGCGGTTCCAACATGTCCGGCAAGAGCACTCTGCTGCGCGCCATCGGACTCAACGCCGTTCTGGCCTGGGCTGGAGCGCCGGTGACAGCGTCCAACCTTCGCCTTTCCCGCTTCAATATCGGCGCTTCGCTGCGCACCAACGATTCCCTCACCGACCATCGCTCGCGCTTTTACGCCGAGATCAGCCGCCTCCGCGAGATCGTGGATCTGGCGCGAGCCGGAAAGCCGACGTTATTTCTCCTCGACGAGTTGCTCAGCGGAACCAACTCGCACGACCGCCGCATCGGCGCGGAGGCGATTATTCGCAGCCTGGTGGACCGTGGCGCGATCGGCTTGGTGACCACGCACGATCTGGCGCTGGCCGAAATCGTCGCGAGCTTTGGCGGCCGCGCTGCCAACGTCCACTTCGAGGATCATTTGGAAGGCGGCGAAATCCGCTTCGACTATCGCCTGCGCCAGGGCGTGGTCACGCGCAGCAACGCCCTGGAGCTGATGCGGGCGGTAGGATTGGAGGTTTAGTGGGGCAGGTCTCCGACCTGCCGGCAGCGTGCGATCATGATCGTAACGAGACCCTCATGAACAAGCTGAGCGATAGCGAAATTTCTTCGGCCTTGAAGCACCTGCCCAACTGGAGCCTGAAGAACGGCAAGCTGCATCGCGAATACAAATTCCCCGATTTCGCGCACGCCTTCGGCTTCATGGCAACCGCCGCGCCCTTGATCGAGAAGCGCGACCATCATCCGGAATGGGCCAACGTCTACAATCGCGTGACCGTGGACCTGATGACGCACGATGCCCAAGGCGTCACGCATAAGGACGTCGACTTGGCGACGCTGCTGGAGGGCATCGCCGAGAAGCTGATATGAAGCTGCTGCTGCTGGCAACCGCCCTGGCTTCGCTCTCGCTGGCGCAGGCTACGTTTCCGGGTTCTGCGGCCCTCGACGCGCAAATGCAGCAGGCCGTCAGCGACGGTCTGATTCCCGGTGGCGTCTTGCTGATCGGCCACGACGGCAAAATCGTTCACTTGAAGGCCTATGGGCAGCGCGCGCTGGTCCCTGCGCGCGAGGCCGTGACCGTCGACACCATTTTCGACCTCGCCTCGCTCACCAAGGTTGTCGCCACTACGCCCGCCATTATGAAGCTGTTCGAGCAGGGCAAGATTCGCCTGATCGATCCAGTCACCGTGTATTTGCCCGAATTCCAGGGCGGCAAGAGCGACATCACGGTTCGCGACCTGTTGACGCATTTCTCCGGTTTACGACCCGATCTCGACCTCGAACCAAAGTGGTCGGGCTACGACAGCGGAATCCGCAAGGCACTGATCGACAAACCCACCTATCCTCCGGGCGAGCGCTTCATTTATAGCGACATCAATTTCGAGCTGCTGGGCGAAATCGTGCGCCGCGTCAGCGGCGAAACTTTGGACAAGTTCGTTCGCGAGCAAATCTACGAGCCCCTCGGCATGCACGACACCATGTATCTACCGCCCGCGTCTCTGCGCCCGCGCATCGCTCCCACTGAAGTGGACGCAGCCACCGGTCAACCTTGGCGAGGCGTCGTGCACGATCCAACAGCCCGCTACATGGGAGGCGTCGCGGGACATGCCGGCGTGTTCTCGACCGCCTCCGACTTGGCCCGCTATTGTGAAATGCTGCTGGGCATGGGTGCACGCGAAGGCACCCGCATCTTCGCTCCCGCGACCGTCGAAAAATTCACCGAAGCTGCGACGCCGCCGGATCAGCCCGTGTTGCGCAGTCTCGGCTGGGATATCGATTCGTCCTATTCCTCCGCGCGTGGCGAGCTGTTTCCCATCGGCTCCTATGGCCATCTCGGCTACACCGGGACGTCGATTTGGATCGATCCAGCCAGCAAGACCTACGTGATCCTGCTCACCAATTACGTTCATCCCAAGAGCGGCAAGAATCTTTCGCCCTTGCGCCGCAGCATCTCGACCATTGCAGCCGCGGCGCTGGGTGTGAACGCGGCCGCAGTCAACGAAACCGGCTACAACGAGGCGCTCGAATCGAGCGGCGCGCGGCGCATGATCGCGCCCAATCATCATGTGCTCACCGGCCTCGATGTGCTCGAAGAGCAGAAGTTCGCGCCGCTTCAAGGCAAGCGCGTCGGCCTTATCACCAATCAGACCGGCCTCGACCGCTCCGGCAAGCGAAATGTCGACGCGATGCGCGCGGCCGGCGTGCGAGTCACGGGTCTGTTCTCCCCAGAGCACGGCGTCGCCGGAGGACTGGATCAACCCGAAATTCGGGATTCAACGGACCAAGCCACCGGTCTCCCGGTCTGGAGCGTCTATCACAACAGCGGCTTCAAGATCGATCCGCAGTTGCTGCGCGGCATTGACGCCATGGTTTTCGATATCCAGGACGTAGGGGCGCGTTTCTATTCGTATAACTGTTTGATGCTTTACATGCTCGATCAGGCTGGCAAGGCGCGCTTGCCGTTCTACGTTTTGGACCGGCCAGACCCAATCACCGGCGTCCACGTCGAAGGGCCACTACTCGATAAGGATCTCGAAAGCCCGGTCGGCTGTCTGAATGTTCCCATCCGCCACGGCCTCACCGTGGGCGAGTTCGCCACGATGGCCAATGCCGACAAGAAACTCGGCGCGGATTTGCACGTGATCAAGATGAAGGATTGGTCTCGCGGCGACTGGCTCGACAACACCGGCCTCGCTTGGACCGACCCCTCCCCGAACATGCGCAGTCTCAACGCAGCCACGCTTTACCCTGGCGTAGCGATGCTCGAGTCGTCGCCGAATCTTTCCGTGGGGCGGGGAACTGACGCGCCCTTCGAGCAGATCGGCGCGGACTGGATTCGCGGCCCGGATCTCGCCCTGGCGCTGAATATGCGCTCGCTTCCCGGCGTGCGAGTCTATGCCACTCGTTTCCAGCCCACCGACTCGGTCTTCAAGGGCAAGACCATCGAAGGCGTCCGCTTCGTCATCCTGAATCGCGAAACATTCAGCGCGATACGCCTCGGGCTTGAGCTGGCGTTCGCGCTTCAGCGGCTCTATCCCGGAAAGCTCGATTTAGACAGGTGCCGCCTTTCCATCGGCAATCGCAAGATCCTCGACGAGATGAAAGCCGGAACCGATCCGGGCACGATTGAGGCTCGCATCGCCGACGATCTCACCGCCTATGCCGCGCGCCGCAAGCCGTTTCTGCTGTACTGAAGCAACGTGCAGCAATCGCACCGATCCGATCCCCGCATTTTGAATCGTCGAACTCTTGAGAACGATCACCGCTACCTGGCCAAGCTATTGCGGCCCGGCCTCTCCGTTCTCGATGTCGGCTGCGGAACCGGCGCGATCACCGCGGGAATTGCAGAGGCGGTCGGGCCTCGCGGATTCGTGATAGGCGTCGATCGTGACGAAGCTAATCTGGAGCTTGCCCGTAGTGAGCACCCTGCCGTTCCCAACCTGCGATTAGAACATGCCGACGCCACCACCCTGACGTTCGAGGCCCAATTCGACATCGTGACCGCCGCTCGAACCTTTCAATGGGTCAGCGACCCCGCTCTCGCCATTTCGCGGATGAAAGCAGCGCTCAAGCCTTCGGGAAGGCTTGTGGTCCTCGACTACAATCTCGCTGCGAATAAGTGGGAGCCCGACCCTCCAGCCGAGTTCCGCGATTTCTACGCGGCCTTTCTCGCCTGGCAGAAAGCGAATCTCTGGGACAACTACATGGCGGATCATATTCCAGAATTATTTCAGTCCGCTGGGCTCATCGAGATTGAAAACCACGTCCAGGACGAAATTGCAGAGCGCGGGTGTCCACACTTTGACCAGCACGCGAATCTATGGTTTTGGGTGATCGAGACCATCGGAGAGCGAATCGTCGAGGCAGGTTCCCTCAACCGTTCGCAACTCCAGGCAGCCGCCGAATGCTACGAACCCTGGACGCAAACCGAACTGATGAAACAAGCGCTAAGAATGCGAACCGTAGTCGGAACCAAAAAACCGGCCTAATTCTTCGATGCTGCCCGAACCTGCTCCTGAATTCCAAGAAACTCATCCGTGGAAGTCACCGGCGCGAGCTGTTGGATCGCCCTATCCATTGCGCCGATCCGAGCATCGCGGGAATCCACGTCCGCCGCATTATTCGGCCACACGCGGCCGAAGTAACGGACCAGCGCCAGAGGATCGTAACCCGCGGCTGACATCAGCTTGACCGCCATCGCGTCCGCCTCCTGCTCGTACTCGCGCTGGAATCGCGCGAACGTCATGGGGATCGCCGTCGCCGAGGCCTGCCGCACACCGTAGCCGGTCCAGCCACCATAGAAAATCAAGGGGATGGTGGCGAGCTGGAACATTTCACCTCGTGATGCAGCCCGAGTTCCATGCCGCGCCGCTACGTGCGCCATCGCATGCGCCAGCATGCCCGCGAACTCGGCCTCATTTTGAGCCGCCAGGAACAGACTCGCTGGAACAAAAACATAACCCCCCGGTAAGGAAAGCGGTTCGTGCAGGGAGTTGTTCTGGTCGCCGGCGATCACCGCGAAGGTGTAGGTGAAGCGGGGCTCGGGCAACTGCGCGGCAATCTTCGCTCCCAACCGTTGCACAAATTCGAGAGCGGCGGGGTTGTCAAGCGGAGTCGTCGCGCCCCCAACCTGTTGCGCCAGTGAGGCGCCCAGCGCCACTTCCTTCTCCCGGCTGTACAAATTCGGTCCCTGCCCGACCTGAGCCATCCCAGTCACGGCGGAGAAAAGCATCACGTAGAAGGTCGATCTCATATCTGCCTCCAGGTGCCGAGTTGGACGCCTGAGCCGCGGATTCAGTTTCATTTAAATTCCCAGCAGCACCGCGCGCGACTCCATTCCGGTAAGCCGTGTCAGCGCATACGCGTACCACCGAAGCTGCCGCTGATACTGCGTTCGCCGCTCAGCCCCGTCCGCGTCGGTTTTGAAATCGACCACCACCCACGCCCCGTCCTCGACAAACGCAAGATCGACCACGCCCTCCATCATCTTTCCATCCTCAAGCCGCAGCGTCACGGGATATTCGCGATGCCGCCGAGGCGCCGCCCTCGCTCGTGCGAAAACTGGATGCGCCAGCGCGCTTTGTACCGCCGCCCCGGCCGCCTCCGCTTCCTCCACCGACGCCCCCAGCACCCGAGCATTCAATTCGGTGGTCTTCCTCACCGCCTCGCGCGTAGCGTCCAGCGCCACGTCGCGCAGCACCGCATGCACCAGCGCACCGAAGCGCTTGCCCGCAACCGTCCGCGGCTTCGCCGCCGCAGGAATCCCCACCGCGACAAACTCGACCGACGCCGCCTCACGCGGTGGATCCTCCGTTGCCTGGCTCGCCAGGAACACCTCGACCTCCGGCCTCGCCCCCTCGCGCAGCACCCGCTCGCGATCTTCGCGCCACGCCCGATATGCCGCCAAGCTCGCGCCGCCGTCTTCCTTGAGCGTCTGCGCCAGCACCTCATCCTGCCACAGCGTTTGATTCTGCTCTTCGCCGAGCTTCAATTTCGAAGGGTCCCACCACACCACTTCATGCGACCCTGCCTCGGGTTGAATCAAACCCGGCCGCACCGAACCCTCCTGCATCCGATCGTAATCCATCGGTCGCGACAGCACGCTCGACGCCCCGAATTCCGGACACCCCGCCGCCGATCGCGACCTGCGCCAGTTCGCCCTCGTCGGATAAATCGCCTTGTGCAGCGGACTCAACCACCCCTCCTGCGGAAACGGCTCGTCGCCAACCGCGGGCACCACCAATAAGTCCCGAGCACGAGTCGCCGCCACATACGCCACCCGGACGCCCTCGGCCCTTTCCCGCCGAGCCTCTTCAAACGCGTGCTCCCTTAGCTCCCACGGCGCGCACCCCAACAGCTCCGTGGCACAGAGCTTCCGGTCGCCATCCACGAACTGCTCCGGCTCCCGTCGCGCGAGCCCCGTCATCGGATCGGCCAAGATCACCACCTTGAACTCGAGCCCCTTGGCGCTATGCACCGTCATCAGCCGGATGCCGTCGGAATCCTCTTCGAGCACCGGCGCCTCCGCCGCAGCTTCCTCTTTATCCGCCTGCGCGGCGAGCTCTTCCACAAAGCCGCGAAACGAAATCCCTCCGGTCATTTCGAATGTTCGCGCCAGCTCCGCCACACGGGCGACATTCGCCAAAATCTGCTGCCCGCCAGGCCGCAGCAGGAACCCCGCGTGCGCCCGAGTCGCCTCCAGCAGCTCATTCACCGTGGCCGCGAACGGCCGATAGTTGCGCCCCCGATGCAGCTTGGCAAGAAGCTCCAGAGCCTCGTCGATCTCCGGGAACACCGAAAACGTTTGATTTAACGGATACAGCCGCCCGCGCGCCTGCCGGTACAGCAACAGAGCCTCGTCCGGTATCGCGAACAGCGACCCTTTCAGCGTCGCGAAGACATTCAACTCATCGTCCGGCCATTCGATCGCCGTCAGCGCGGCCCGTAGCGTCTCCACCTCTTCCCTGCGATGGAAGGATTTCGACCCCGCCAGCAGATGCGGTACCCCCCGAGCCTCCAGCGCCCGCACCACCTCGCGCGTCAAATCGATCTTGCCGTAGTTGCGCTTCCGGAACAGCACCGCGATGTCGCGCTCGCCGATCCCCCATCCGCTCTCTCTGACCATCCAGGCGATGAACGCCGCGATCGCCTCCGGCAACGACAGCGCAAGCGCTTCCTTCGCCAGCCGCATCTTATAGGGCCTCGGAACCGGCAGAACGATCACGCTGGGCCGCCCAGCAATCTCCTCCCGATCGCGCTCCAAAGCAGCCCATCCCGCGTGCCCATCCTCGACGCTTCCAGTCATTTCTGTTTCAAACGCCGCATTAACAAAGTGTTGAATGTTTGGAACGGAACGATAACTCTTCGTGAGAGTTACAAATCCGACGCCGCGCTCCTGCAGCTGCTCCCGAACCTGCCGGTAGAGCACCAAATCCGCCCGCCGGAACTTATAGATCGATTGCTTTGGATCGCCCACCAGAAACAGCTTGCCGCCCGGGTCGTTTCCTCCCAGAAGCATCAGGATTTCCACCTGCAACGGATCGGTATCTTGGAACTCATCCACGAAAAGATGAGTGAAGTGATTCTGTAGATAGATCCGCACATCCGCTTGATCCCTCAGCAGATCTCGAACCCTACACAGCAAGTCCACGAAATCCAGCTTGCCTTGGCGCCGCTTGCGTTCCTCGTATTCTTCAAGTAATCCTTGCATCTCCGCGCGCAGCATCGCCGCCAAGTCCGCATCCGCCCGCACCCGAAATTCATCGATCCACCGGATCAATTCCTCGCGCTGCGCGAGCAAATCCTCGCGAGCCACCCCGCCGCCATATTCGCCCGAGCCCTTCCTCCTCGACCCCTTCAGATCCCGCCCGAGCTTCAGTAGCCGTCCCTCCAGAGCATCGTAATCGCGGCCACCTAGCGCCTCCGCTTGCTCCATCCAAGCCGCCAGCGCCCGAGCCGGCTCCAGCCCTCGGTACAAATCGTCCGTGACCCGCCGCGGCCGCGAGCTCGAGGCCGCCAGATCCCGAGTCATGCGCGCCAGCGTGTCGATCTCCGACTCCCGAGCAAACGGATCGCGACGCCACCGGGCAGGGTAGTCGCGCCACTCCACCAGCTTCCATCCAGCCCTCTGCAATTGATCGATCGCGCTCGAATCCTCCCACCCATCCCGCCACGACAGCCTCGCGAACGCGCGTCGCAAACCCGGCGAATCTTCGTCCAGCCGCTTCTCCAGCCACGCGCGAAACGCCTTCCGATACAGCCGAGCCGCCTCCTGCTCGGTCAATTCTTCAAATCCCGGATCGACCCCCGCCTCTACCGGCCGCTCCCGTAAAATCTGCGCGCAAAAGCTGTGAATCGTACCGATCGACGCCTCCTCCAGATGCTCCAGAGCCTTTTCCAAAGCCTCCCTCCGCGAGCCCTCGGCAACTTGTCTCTGCGTATCCAGCTCCTCGCGCAGCCGCAGCTTCATCTCGCCCGCGGCCTTGTTCGTGAAGGTCACCGCTGCAATTCGCTCGATCGCAGCCCGCCCCGACGCCAGTACTTCCACCAACCTCTTTACTAACTCCGTGGTCTTGCCCGTGCCCGCCGACGCCTCGACAATCAGGCTCTCATCGAGCGAAGTGCGTATCCGCTCCCGTGCATCCGCGTCCGAAATAGCCCGCGCCGGTTTCACAGGAACCCCCGAATCTCATGCAGCCCGTCCAACCGCTCATCCTGTAGATTTTTCGTGCGCGATGCCCTCTGCTCCTCATACGGACCGCACACCGCGCGGTAATCGCAGAAGCCGCACGCATCCTTCTCTGGAACCGGCGGCAGAAACCCCGACGCGATCGCATCGTCGATATTGCTCAGCAGCTTTTCCATGAACCGTCGAGCGCTCGCGTTCACCGTGATTCCGATTTGTTGATAGCCGCCGCGCTGCGTGGCGTAAAACAACCGTCCCGATTCGACTCCGGCCCCGAACAACCGCTCCGCCGCCAGCGCGTATAGCATCGGTTGCAGCACCCGCCCCCCTCCTGTGTACGCCGGAATGCGTTCCGGAGCCTTCCCCGTTTTGTGATCCGTCACCCGCAACGCGCCAGTCCGTACGTGCTTCTCCACCAGGTCGATCGATCCCCGCAACCGGACGCCGTGATCCAGCACCGCCTCGTCCCGAGTGCTCTGCGCATCGTGACCCGCTCGCGCCTCCATCCCGAAGGCATACTCGAAATGCATCGGCAGCCAATCGCCGTCGTTCTGCGCCACTTGTTGCAGCCACCCGCGCAGATCCGTGCGCAGATCCTCGATTCCCGTGCGCCACACTCGCGGAACCGCCGGAGCCAGGTCCTCCGCGTATTTCGCCGCAATTCGCTCCAGCGTCCTATCCGCCGCTTCGATCGCGCTCTTGAGCCGCTCCCCATCTAAAGGAAGCGATCCATCCGTCTTCAGTTCACTCAACACCGCGAACTGCACCTCGTGGAACAGCGCCCCGCGCGTCAACGGATCCAGCTCCTCCAGCGGAGCTGCGTCCTCCCGAGGCCGCAGCCGATGAATCCCGTTCAGCGCAAACTTATACGGACAGGTCGCGAACTGCTCCAGCGCCGATGGCGACCACGCCCGCGCCGCCAGCCGCTGAGAACCGAGCGCCTCCAAAGCCTCCGCATTGTTCGTGATCAATCCATCCACAGTGCTCCAGCTCGGTCTCCATCTCGAATACCGCGCGCGCAGGCTTCGCGCCAGGTGCCGATTCGTCTCCATCAAGTACCGTTGTGGGGCAGGTCTGCGACCTGCCGTGTCCGTGTGTGGGGCAGGTCTGCGACCTGCCATTTCCGTGTGTGGGGCAGGTCTGCGACCTGCCATTTCCTCCGGCAGCAGCGCGATCAGATCGTATTCCGTATCGTCAATCGCCTCCGATGCCTCCCGCGGAGCCGGCCAATTCAACCTCGCCGACGCCGCGGCGCGAGTCTCATCCCCGAACTCCTTCAGCTTCGGCAGCGCTCCCTGCAGCGCCCGAGGCAATTCCAGCGCGTAGAATGACGGAACCCGCGCCCTCGCCTCCGCCGCATCCATTCTCGGATACGACGCGATGAAGCGTTCGCTTGCCGCAGCCACCGCCAGACGCAGCCTTAGACGCTCCTCATGATTTCGATCAGTGCGCAGAGGAAGCTCGCGGCTCAATTCCTTGCGGACATCGTCCAACAGCAGCGGATCTTCCAGCGCGCGCCGAGGAAACAACCCCTCGGCCAAGCCCGGAAGAAATACGACGCGAAACTCGCACCCTCGCGCCTCCTCAATCGAGCCCACAAATACCCGCCCCCATCTGCGCCCCTGCGGTTCCGGCCTCAGAAAGCGCAGACGCTCGCTCAGCACGTGCGCGACTTCTTCCACTGTCACCGGGCCCACCGATCCCATCGGCTCGAACTCCGCCAGCACCGCCAGCACTCCGTCCGGACTTCGTAGCGCCTTCCGCGCGAGCCGGCCCAGCGTCTCTAGCCAGTCTCTCCAAAGAGCGCCTTCAGGCAGCTCACCCAGCGCTTCGATCAACGGCAGCGCGAAGTCAGCCAAATTGCGGAGCCGTTCCAATTGCCGGCTAACGTGGCCGCGCTGCGCCTCGTCCTCATCGGCCAGAGCCTCAAGCCGCAATTCGAACTCACGCTCCAAGCCGCGCAGCCGCCGAGCCCAGCGCTCGCGCCCTCCAATCACCGCCGCGTCCACCAGCAATCTTTCCCAGCCGCCGGGAGCATTCACCACTCGCTCCGGCGCCGGCTCCTGCGCGGGCTCGGGCTCCTCCCCGGATGCAGTCAGCACCTCATCCGCGGCCGCGACCCATTCTTCCGGCCGTTCCAGCGCCGGCACTTGTCCCAGCGACAAATACTCCGCGAAGCTCGACGCCGAGCAATCCTCGGCCGCGCATTGAAGCAGCGCCAGAAACGCCCGGCCCGCCGGATCCGGCCGAGCCGTCCCACGGCTAAAGTATGCTGGAATCCCGGCCCGCCGCAACGCGTCTTCGATCACCGGCTGATACCGCTCCGGGCTGCGCAGCAGAATCGCCATCTGGTCGAAGGCTGTTCCCGTGGGCCGCCCAGGTCTTCGACCTGCCTTTTTCGAGTCCGCCAGCGCCAGAATCCGCCGCGCGATTTCTGCCGCCTCCAGCCCCTCGCCGGGAGCCGAAAACATTTCGAACCCTTCCCGTGTCGCCGACGCCGGGGGGGCCTGGGAAAACACAAAACGCCGCAAATGTTCGATCGGCGTCGAAGGCGCCTCAACATCCAAATCCTCGCCAAGTGGGGCAGGTCTATGACCTGCCGTTTCGGTCAGTGGCTCAGGTCTGCGACCTGCGATTTCCTCCGCCGCACTCACCGCCTCCAACACCGCTGGAGCCCCCGCCGCCAGCCGCGCGAAAAAACCGCAGTGCGCCCGCGTATCCAGCGGCGCATCCAGCAGCAGCAAGGGCAGTCCCATCCGTTCCGCCGGATCGCCGGCCATCTCGAAGATCATCGCCAGATCCGCCAGTGACCCAGCCGATAATTCCTGCTGGTACCGGGTCAGCAAGAGTCCCAGATCCGCGCCCGCCGCTCCTCGCGAGCCCACTTCATCCGCATTGATCCCGGCCAGACGCAGTTCCGAAAGCGTTCTCGCCAGCGCAGCGGCAAATCCCGGCAGCGCCGCCACAGGATCGAAATATTTGAGTGCGCGATCCCGCCTCGCCTCGTGCGCGACCCTTGCCGCCAGCGCCTCCAGACCCAGCGATCCCAGTGGCGCCAAGCCCCGTTCGGCCATCCCCGGCCTTGCCAGCGCGGAGGCCAATTGAACGACCGTGGCTCGCCGGACGCCAGCCATCCCAGCCCCGTCCGCGGCAAGAGCCTCCCCTGCCAAACGGCCAGGAACCAACGCTAAAGACTCAGGATATTGTTTGAGAAAGGACCGCGCCGCGCCCAGCAGCCGGCCGTTGGACGCGGATCTCACCAATCGGCGTGGCGGCATTTACTACTAGTCTACAGGGGACTTTCAAATCTTGAAAAAAAATTCCCAGAACCGGTAACCATGGAGCCCCGCCCATCGTTTATACAGTCAACTAATCCCCGTTACGACAGCGGGCGCTCTCACCCCTTTTCACCCAATAAAGAAGCGCCCGCTATCCCCTTCAAAAATCCCTAACCTCAGAACGAAAACCGCGCTATCGGGGTGCCCGTCCGTGCCAAGCCACCCAGCGCCGGTGTCGTATTGACCGCGGTCACGGCGTCCATCGCACCAAATCCGCCGGTGATCTGCCCTTGCCCGTTCCTGGCGATCGGATTCTGCGGACTTGACGTGCTCGGCGTGGGCAGGAACGTCCAGTTGAAGATATTCACGAACGCGAATCTGGAGATTGTAGTGTTCGCGGATCCGAAAGTTGCGCCCGAAGTTGAAGTTCTCCACCGGTCGTCGGGGCCCCCGGAAATTGTCGTAGTAGGTGCCGCTGGCGGGACCGTATGTGCCCGCGGGATGGCAAGCGCTTCCTCATCGCCGCGCCAGAGTCCTCTGGATCGGCGGCCTCCGGCTCAATTGCGACCGGGCATCTTTGTCATTTGACCTTGGTGCCATCCGCCGGATCCGGAACCCAAAGGTTAGTGAACGGACCCTGCTGCAATTCGGCAGCGATCGAGCCATCTACGAAAACACGGTGGCTAGGGAACTGGCTGCCCTGGAGGGCTACCGTCGTTTTGGGAGTTCCGCTGCTCACATCAATCCTGCCGGTGATAGCGTGCCAAATGTAGACCGAGGTACGGGGCTTTACTACTTGAAAATTCGGTTCTACTGCCAAGTGAGGCCGTCCTTTCCCGTTCCATGAAAATTCGACGAAACTGTTTCCATTCGGGCCGACTGACAGAGGCGAGACCATCAACGGAGGCGGCTGGAAACCACCTGATGACGGCTCTGTACCAACGTCAGTATCTAAATTCGGGATTCCCGGAGCCGCAGCAAGGATTTTTCCGCCTTCAAATACGACTGTGAATCGACAACTCGAAAATAATCGATAGTGCTTGTCTTTGGCGGAATTCCGAGGGTCTTCGTTGAATGCGGCGTCTGTCGCCTTTGCCAGAGCCTCCAGCGCCTTTTGACGTGGGACTGGTACCGGAACTGGTATTGGAATGCCCGGAACTGGTACCGGCGGCAGTATTGTCATTCCGGGCATGGAACCAACGTTAGCTCCTATCAGCGCGATGAAACTCTTAACGGTCACCTCAATGACCTGGTTTTGGGTTACAACTGGCGCCACGGACAGAAACACCAGGACGGCACGAAATCGCTCATCGTATGTTTCGTCTTTCTCGCCTTCTTGGGCTGCCTTCTCTTCGCCGAATCCGGTTGCCTGCTTCAAGTTGAACCCGCTCGGAACCTCGGAGCGCAGAAACTCCACAGTGCGAGCCACTCGCCTTTCTGAAAGGGCCTGATTATGCGCGGCGGATGCTTTTCGGTCGGCGAGGCCAATTACAGATACGCTGGCTCCCGCCTGGATTTTGGGTATCGCTTCGCGACGCAGGAAGTCCTTGTGCTCTGTCTTCAGCGAGTCGCCGTCGATGTCGAAGTTGAACAAGAGCAGACTGGAGGGATTCGTGCGGACCTCTGTTTTACCTGATCCGTTGGTCGCATGTGTACACCTCGATTGGATTAGTTTCGCACGATATCTGAAGATTGCAAGAATGACTACGAACACCAGTGCATACTGAAAATCAGCGGGCTGATTAAGTCAGTCCAGCACCCCATCAAACAGCGCCGAGGTTAAATACCGCTCGCCCGTATCCGGCAGAATCACGACGAACGTCTTCCCCTTCATCGCCGGCTCGCTCGCCACGCGCACCGCCGCGGCCACGGCAGCTCCGCACGAGATCCCCGATAGAATCCCCTCCTCGCGAGCCAACCGCCGCGCCATATCGATCGCCTCTTCATCGGTCGTCCTCTCGACCCGATCCACCATCTTAAGGTCCAGCGTTTGCGGAATGAACCCCGCGCCGATTCCCTGAATGCCGTGCGGTCCCGGCCGAATCGGCTCCCCAGCGAGCGTCTGCGTGATCACGGGACTCCCCGACGGCTCCACTCCGATCGAAATCAGCGGCTTCTTTTTTTCCAGCTTGAAGTAGCGCGAGATCCCCGTGATCGTGCCGCCCGTCCCGATGCCCGCCACCAGAACATCCACCTTGCCCTGCGTATCGTCCCAGATTTCGGGACCCGTGGTCGTGAAGTGAATCTGTGGATTGGCCGGATTCTGGAACTGTTGCAGCAGCACATAGCGGTCTGGTTCGGCCGCAACCATCTCCTCGGCGCGTTCAATCGAGGCCTGCATGCCCTCCGAGCCTTCAGTGAGAATCAGCTTCGCCCCCAGCGCCCGCAGAACCTTTCTTCGCTCCACCGACATGGTCTCCGGCATCAGCAGCGTCACTTTGTAGCCGCGCGCCGCACCCACGAACGCCAGCGCGATGCCGGTGTTTCCGCTGGTCGGCTCGATCAGTTCCTTGCCGGACGTCAGCACTCCGCGCTTTTCCGCGTCCCAGATCATCGCCGCGCCGATGCGGCACTTCACCGAATACGCCGGATTGCGCCCTTCCACCTTCGCGAGCATCGTGACCGGCAGCCCTCCGGTCACGCGGTTCAGGCGCACCAGTGGCGTGCGTCCAATGCTGAACGAATTGTCGGAATAGACCGGCATCAAATCTCCCAGTTCGGCACGTAACGCGTCTGCGACTCCCTCCACCGCCGGGCGATTTCGGCCAGCGTGGTTTGATCCAGAATCGCGGAAACCGCCGCATCCACTCGCTTCCACAGATCAGCGAAGCTGTCGTGCGCGCCGCGCTTGGAGGTCTTCACTTCTTCGACGTAACGCAGCACCTGGCCCACGGTGATTTCTTCGGCCGGCCGAGCCAGCCTGTAGCCGCCCTCGGCTCCGCGCCGCGATTCCGCGAAGCCGCCTTGCTTCAGGCTCGCCAGAATCAGCTCCAAAAATTTCTGTGGAATTTTTTGACGCCTCGCGATGTCGGCGATTTTAACCGGTTCCCCCGCGGGCTGCATCGCGAGATCGAAAAGAGCCAGAAGAGCGTACTCGCTCTTCACTGAGATGTTCATCGAGTCTTGATTTTAACCCGCGCCATACACGCGCCGCCCGCTCACGAAGGTTTCGAGCACCCGCAGCCGCCCGTCTTCCACGACGAATCTTACCAGATCGGCGCGATCGCCCGTCTCCAGACCTCGCGCGCGCCCCTCGATCCGTGCAGCCCGCGCCGGATTCCGCGTCGCCATCTCCACGGCCTCGCCCAAGGAAACGTCCGCGATGCGCATCAAGTTGCCGATTGCGTGATCCATCCTCAAGCTCGATCCCGCCAGCCGTTCGCCTCCGCGCATCGTCACGCGGCCATCCGTCCGCAGCTCGATCTCGACGTCGCCCAATCGGTATGTCCCCGGCTTGCACATCGCCGGCGCGACCGCGTCGGTCACCAGAATGCTTCGCGCAATCCCCTTGGCCCGCAGCGCCACGCGCAAGAACGAATCCGGCAAATGCATCCCGTCCACAATGAAGCTGGCGGCGAGCCGGTCTTCGGCAAGCTGCTCCCAGATATAGTTAGGATACCGGGGCAGGGAAGCGTGCGCCCCGTTGCCGAGGTGCGTCGATAGCGTCGCGCCCGCGCACACCGCGTCCTGAATCTGCCGAGCGTCGGCTTTGGTATGGCCGATGCTGGCGATCACCCCATCCTTAGTAATGCTTTCGATGTAGCGCGTCGCCTCCGGCCATTCCGGCGAGAGCGTCACCAGCCGAACGCATCCATTCGCAGCCTCCTGCCAGTGGCGAAATTCATCCACATCCGGAGGCCTCACCCATTGCGCCGGATGCGCTCCTCGAGGACCATCCTCGGGAGAAATGTGCGGACCTTCGACATGAAACCCCGCGATCGACGGATCCCGCACAGTACTAAGGTTCCGCAGCGCCCCAATCATCGCTTCAGGAGCCCCCGTGATCACCGTCGGCAAAAATTGCGTCACGCCGGTCGAGTGCAGCGCGCGCATCGACTCCGCCATTTCCTCTTGCGTCGTTGTCGCCGAATTGTAATCTGTTCCCGCAAATCCGTTGACTTGCAGATCGATGAATCCAGGCGCGATATAGGTGTTATTCCCGGCGTCCGCCGGCACCACTGCGACGCTCGAAATCGCCTCGCCGAACTCTAACTCGATGGTTTTGCCCGTTAAAGGGTCGCGCCCTTTACATTTCATTCTGGTCCTGGTTTATGCACAGCATACTCACACTAAGGCCCCCCTAAGTGGCCGGAAGCAAGCCAAAAGAACCTTGTTGAAAACCGCAAAACGCGCTTTCGCGAGGTACTGGCCCCTGGTACAACAGATAACAGATTTCCGCGAAGGACCGGGCCGGTGTGTCAGTCTCGGGGGAGGTGGCCTCCGGTTCGGTTCTAGCGGGATCATCCTCTGGTTGAAATCGGGCCCCGCAGCGTAACCGATGAGCTGCACCACTGGCGTCCAGCCATCCTGGGCTCCGGACGCGTCCCTCCCGAACGGGATCGCCGGTAGCTTCCGTTGCAGCTTTCTTCAATAAGGCGGGGCCCGCCTTACCCAAAGATGTGGCGCACGCACTCATGCGGTCGCACTCATGCGTGCCGTGTCGAGACTCTCTCGACGCCTTGATTGCACTAAGCGGACGAGCCGCGATTCCCGAAGGAAACCGCGGCTCGCCGCCCGCTGCTTTGACCCAAGCGGCGCTCAAGGCAGCGCTACCTCAACAACGATCCGATGGTCGCCGTCGGCTCGCCTCCGTGGCTCTGCGCGCGAAGAGCTTCATCGAGTTCGTGCAGGTTGAGCACGGTGAGATTCTCGACTGCCGTCGCCAGCAGCGTCGTAAGATGCGCGGCGCTGAGACTTGCCGCGGCTTGCGTTACGGTTTTCGATCCGGTGACTGCGGCGGCCATGTTAGCTCTCCTCCGCTTCCCGGAGATCTTGCTCCGTCGGCTTCTGCTCGGCCGGCAGTTGCTGGGCATTTTTTGCTGCGTCCGCCACCAGCCCCTTCAGTGCGTCGTCGACGCTGTCGCCGGCGTCATGGTGCCGCCGCGAAAAACGCCCCTCCTTCGACCGCGGGTCGTTGAGCCGGTCGCGCGTTCCGTGCTCGCCCTCGTGGCGCCGGTTTGGCTCTGTCTGTGTTTTCGCCTCTGTCTGTGTCGATGTATCGTGTTTGGCCATGGTGGCCCTCCTCACCCGCAGATTACGACCGCGCGTCCTGAAACAAGCCGGTGCGAAAGCGCCAAACTGGCTCGGCAGCGGGAGTTAGCCTCTGGGGAAAGCGGGAACGGGCGGGTGATGCCATGCGCCATGCGCCACCCGCCCGCCGCGCCTGCTGCGCGCTCTATTGCTGGAGGAACGCGTGGACCGAGAGGCTCGGCGAGGTCCCTGTAAGCGCCGTTACGTTGACGCGTAGCGCGGTATTCGCCGCGCCGAATCGTGGCGCCGTGCTGCCGGCGGAGGTGTCGGCGTCGAGTCCGATTTCTCCGCTTCCGACCGCATACTTGCGGATACTCAGCTCGATCTCGGCCGCGTCTCCCACTTTGCCGGTGACGGTGAAGCTCGCCTGCGTTTGCGCGTCCGCGAACGGCGTCGCGTCGGCGGTGTCTTGGATCGCGATTGTCGCGCTGGCTCCTGCTGTGAGGCCGGCGATCACCACGAAGATGGTGTAGTCGAGCGTGGGGCTCATCGCGCTGGTGCTCAGCGTTCCTGTGACCGGCCCGGTTGCGGTGACGGTCTGGAGCCCGGTCGTGATGTCGTATTGCACGTTAGCTTTCCTCCGCTTTTCGCAGCTCTTGCTCGGTCTGTATTGATGAATCGTGTTCGGCCATGGTGGCCCTCCTCACCCCGCAGATTACTACGAGAGGTCCTGAAAGGAGCCGGCGCGAAAGCGCCAAACTGGCTCGGGAGCGGGAGTTAATCTCTGGCGGAAAGCCGGTATTCCGCTCGCAGTAGGATGCCAACTTGGCGCATCGAAAAAAGTTCGCCCAACACCGATGAGTTTCCACCCCTTCGCCGGTTATACAGGGTGAGAGCACAGAAAAAGGAGAACGTTATGAACATTCAGAACAAGACAGTCTTGATCACCGGAGCGAATCGCGGCATTGGCCGTGCGCTTGCCAATGAGGCGCTTCGGCGCGGAGCGAAGAGGATATATGCGGGAACGCGCGGCGCACTGCCGGTCGCCGACGCTCGCGTGACACCCCTGACGCTTGACGTGACCAACGCCGCGCACGTCGAGCAGGCGGCCAGCGAGGTCGACACCCTCGACGTCCTGATCAACAACGCGGGCATCGCTCTATACGACGATCTGAGCAATTTCGACGTGATCGAGCGGCACTTGGCCGTCAACCTCTTCGGTAGTCTAAAAACGAGCCGCGCTTTCTTGCCGAAGCTGAAACGCTCCAAGGGGGCCATCGTCAACACTCTGTCCTTGACGGCGCTCGCCCCGTTGCCGCTCACGCCTGCTTACGCCATTTCGAAAGCCGCCGCGTTCAACATGACGCAATCGCTGAGAGCGCTGCTTGCAGGTCAGGGCGTGACGGTCCATGGCGTGTTCCTCGGTCCCACAGACACCGATATGACCCGAGGCTTTGAGATACCGAAGGCCTCGCCCGAAGCAGTCGCGCGGGGCACCTTCGACGGGTTGGAGAACAAGGAAGAGGATATTTTCCCCGACCCCGCGTCCCAGTCCATAGCCGAGGGCTGGCGCACTGGCGTAGCCAAGGCGTTCGAGCGCCAGTACGCGGGTTTCGTGCCGGAGAGCGTGGCGGTTTAATATCACATCTAGTCAACAGAAGAACAAGCCCAGGAGAACAAGCCATGAAGAAGCGCAGTTTCACCACAACCATCTTGGTGGACCAAACACCGAACCAAGCCTTCGCTGCCATCAACAACGTTCGTGGATGGTGGTCGGGAGAGATCGAGGGCGCCACCGACAAGCTGGGAGCTGAGTTCACGTATCGTTACAAAGATGCGCACCGCTCCACGCAGAAGGCCACGGAACTCATTCCCGGCAAGAAGGTTGCCTGGCATGTTTCCGACAGCCATCTGAGCTTTGTGAAAGACAAGAACGAATGGACCGGCACAGACATCGTTTTTGACATCTCCACGAAAGATGGGAAAACGGAGATCCGTTTTACCCACTCAGGCCTCGAACCGGAGATTGAATGCTACGGTAGCTGCTCCAACGCTTGGGGCATGCTCATCGGCGGCAATTTGCGCAAGCTGATCGGCACAGGAAAAAGTCAGCCGGACGTGTTCGCATAGGAAGGAAGCCATGAACAACCCAGACCCGAATTTCACAGCTACGATTTCGGTAGACCAATCTCCCGAAGAAGCCTTCGCCGCCATCAACAACCCCCGTGGATGGTGGTCGGAAAACATCGAAGGCAGCACCGCAAACCTAGGCGATGAGTGGACGTATCGTTACAAAGACGCGCACCGTTGCACCATTAAAGTGACGGAAATGGTGCCCAACAAGAAGGTTGTCTGGCTTGTTGTGGATAACCACTTCAATTTCACCCAGGACAAGACCGAGTGGAAGAACACGAAGTTGGTGTTTGAAATCTCCACACACGGCAACCAGACGGAAATCCGCTTCACCCACCAGGGCCTGGGTCCCGCGTATGAGTGTTTCGATGTGTGTTCGAACGCGTGGGGCTCCTATGTGAACGGCAGTTTGCACAATTTGATTGCGGCCGGCAAGGGCCGGCCCAACCCGAAAGAGCCGAAGGGAAACTAGGTCCGTGACCGCCTAAGATTTGCCTCGTCAGGGGAATCTGTGGGTCACTGGTACGTTCGAATGGCGGCCGGAAACTCGTCGTCCTTAGCCGGCGAGCCTGATCCCGGGTGACGCGGCTTCAGCTTTTTGTGTTGGTAGCCAGTTTTGCCTTTCGAACCAGTTTTCGTTCCCCGGAAAAACGCTACTCCATTACTCGCCGGTGATCTGCAGAGTCGGACTTCCGGCACGCAACCGCATGCAAGTCCGCGCCGCACTCCGAGGGTCCGCCTTGTCCTGCTGCCGGGAACATAGACAGCCCACTGGCTGACGCCAAAGTCTTTCCGTCGATCTGCGAGGCGTACATGTTTGAGAGAATGCCCGATAACATGCTCGGTCGCTGGGGAAGCCGCAATATTACTATGGCATCTCTTGCAAATGCGCTCCCGCACGTGCCGTTCGCCGGGGCGCCGGTCGATCGGCCTGTGGTGGATGAGACTGGCCTGAGTGGAACTTTCGATTTCAAGGTTGAGTATGCCACTCAGCCGCTGACTCCTGCGGCCAGCGGATTGCAGCGCCCCGGCGAGGCGGCGCGGCCCGCGGCCAACGAAGTTGAGCCCGACACGGACGGACCTACCTTCCTGAATGGGTTGCGCGCGCAACTCGGCCTGAAACTCACGTCGGCCAAAGGCCAGGCGCAGATACTGGTCATCGATCATGTAGAGAAACCCTCCGAAAATTGAGCCCAGCCGGAGAAGTCTGTGGGTCCCTGATGTGCTTGACGTCGGGAAAGCGAGAACGCGCAGCCAACGAATCCGGTGGCGGATAGGCTTCGAGGACGACGAACCACCCGATGGAAGGTAACCTCTGCGCCATTACCGGGATCGGTCGGCAGAGCCGACAAAGGCCAGTAGCGATTTGAGCGCCAAATTACCCGAGCCGGAATCGACCCACGATTTCTTCTGATGAACCAAAGATTTTGCAATATAACAGTTTAAATGAAAAAGGTTTTATCCATACTATGGGCATGGCTCGTCCAGCTCTACGCATTGAAGTCCGCACCAAGGAT
>Ga0209415_10002824_pt1 | contig 32502 bp, 35 predicted proteins | sample PeaSoiSIISIP2007_FD_187696 | JGI IMG/M metagenome (GOLD analysis project Ga0209415, IMG submission 187696) | Peat soil microbial communities from Weissenstadt, Germany - SII-SIP-2007 (SPAdes) (version 2) | ecosystem: Environmental > Terrestrial > Soil > Wetlands > Peat | place: Germany... | reverse complement strand
GGTCGCTACTCCTTCGGTGTAGGGCTCTTTCATCCCCTCCTCCATGCCGGTTCATCCCGGCGCTTTCGGCAAGTTCAGACTTTTCGAAACATCCTCCCCCGCCAACCAAGCCCGCGCCCCCCTGCACCCGCCGCCGCAGAGTCCGAGGGGCCCTCATCGGCCCTTGAAGGTCGCCTCCCGCTTCTCGAGAAAGGCGACAATCGCTTCCCGCCCGTCCTCGGAAGTGATGTTCAGCACCTGGCTCGTCCCTTCGCGTTCGAGCGCATCGGCGAACCCGAGCGAGAAGCTGTCATCGAGCATCGCCTTGGTAGCCGCGAGCGCGAGCGGCGGCCCCTCGGCCAGGCGGCGTGCCCATTCGCCGACGAATTCGTCGAGCTCGTCGCGAGGCACTACCCGGTTGAGGAGTCCGAGATCCGCAGCTTCTGCAGCACTCAGGATCTCCCCGAAAAAGGCGAGCTCCTTGGCCTTGTGAAGCCCGACTCGCCGGGGAAGCAACCAGGTGCCGCCGAAGTCGACCGAGAGCCCTCGCCTCGAGAAGATCTCCGAGAAGCGCGCTTCGCTGCTCGCGACAACGAGATCGCATCCAAGGGCCAAGTTGCAGCCGGCGCCGACGGCCACTCCGTCGACCTTGGCGATGGAGGGTTGCGGAAGCCGATGCAGCGCGAGGGCCGCGTCGTCGACGACACGCATGTAGACCCGAGGATGTGCTCCAGCCACCTCAGGATCGCTCAGATCCACGCCAGCACAGAAGGCACCCCCGGCACCAGTGACGACGACCACTCGGTCCTCCGGCCGATGGCGCGCTTGCGTGAACACTTCCGCCAGCTCACGCCACATCTGCATGGGCGCGGCGTTGAGTCGTTTCGGGCGATTGAGGGTGACGGTCAGGACGCCGCCCGAGCGCTCGACGATGAGGGTCTCCATAGGTGCACCCTAACCAGTGCCGGCTTGGCGGCGCTGTAGCCGGCGGCCCGCAAGACGGGGCCAACTTGACCCCTTGGCAGCACGTGGAAGCGACCGCGCAATAATCAACCCATGCCCCGACGGCCCCGAGAGCAGCGAGCGCGCCCGGACGCGGGACGGGCGCGCTCGGGCGCCGGTGGAACCCGCCGGGGCCGAGGCGCGGGCGGTGACCCGAAGAGCGGCGACGGCACGAGCCGGACACGAGCCGGCGAAGTCTCCTTTGTCGAGGATCCACTGACCGGCGAGACCGCGGAGATGGTCCGAATCCAGCCGTACCAGGCGACGAAGACCTACATCTGCCCGGGTTGCAACCAGGAGATCCGGCCCGGCACCGCGCATGTCGTCATCGTGCCGCACTCGGATCCGACCGACAGGCGCCACTGGCACACACCATGTTGGGAGCATCGCCACCGCCGTCGCCCGACCGGCCGGTGAGGGCTTGCGCACGTCAGGTCGTTCAGAACGCGCTCTCGAGGACCTCGACCACGCCGTCGAGCACCGCGGCCACATCGAAGCGCACGATCGGAGTGCCGGGAACCACCTCCCGCAGGTAGAGCGTGGCGAGATGGCGAAGACGACGCCGTTTTGCGGGGGTGACCGCCTCGAAAGGAGAGCCGAACCGTTCCGAGCTTCTCGTCTTCACCTCGCAGATCACGAGGACCCGCCCGCGGCGGCAGATGAGGTCGATCTCGCCGGCCCGACAACTCCAGTTTCGCGCGACGACCTCGTAGCCGTGCTGCAGATACCAGGCCGCCGCCGCGTCCTCACCCAGGCGGCCCAGCGCTGAGGGGTCCGCACCCGAGGCCAACTAGACCTCGTCTTTGGGCAGCGCCTCCACGTTCACGTCTTTGTAGGTGACCACGCGCACCGACGATACGAACCGCGCTTGGCGGTACATGTCCCAGACCCAGGCGTCGCCGAGCTCGACTTCGAAGTAGGTGGCACCAGGCCCGGACTTGGGAGTGATCTTGACATCGTTGGCCAGGTAGAAGCGGCGCTCTGTCTCGACCACGTAGCGGAACATCGGCAGCACGGCGCGGTACTCACGGTAGAGCTCGAGCTCTACCTCCGCTTCGAACTGATCGAGATCCTCCTCGGCGCTCATGGTCGCTTGCCTAGCATGTCACGCGCGCCCGGAGATCCAAACCGAGACTCTGAGAGGCCGCGCTTGCGAAGCCGCGGATGGGGCGAGTGTGCATAGGTCTCAGCGGACGTCGCGCTTCTCTTTGATCTTCGCTGCCTTGCCCACGCGGTCACGCAGGTAGTACAGCTTGGCGCGGCGGACGTCGCCCTCGGTGATGCGTTCGATCTTCGCGATGATCGGCGAGTGCACCGGGAACGTCCGTTCGACGCCGACGCCGAAGCTCACCTTGCGAACCGTGAAAGTTTCGCGAATGCCCGAGCCTTGGCGACGGATGGCAGCGCCCTGAAACACCTGGACACGCTCTCGGTTTCCTTCGACGACTCGCACGTGGACCTTCAAGGTGTCGCCCGGACGAAACTCGGGAATGTCGTCGCGAAGGCTCTCGCGATCGATGAGGTCGGTGGGGTTCATGACAGGTCACGCTCCTCGAGGCGGTCGGACGGGTGGCCACCGGCTGCATGCCGCTCGCCAGCCGGCGGTTCGGCTCGTCCCGTTCCGTGGGCACCCAGAGGATAGCCGTGCTCGAGGAGGAGCCGCACCTCGTCGGTAGCGAGACCGCCTCGGGCCTCGATGAGGTCGGGTCGGCGCTCGACCGTCCGCCAGAGCGCAGCCGCTCGACGCCACCGTTCGACCCTTCCGTGATCCCCTCCGCGTAGGACCTCCGGAACGTCCCAGCCCCGAAACGTCGCGGGCCTCGTGTACTGCGGATACTCCAGGAGCCCGGTCGTGAAGCTCTCGTCCCCCGCCGAAGCGGCGTTGCCGAGCACTCCGGGCACCAGCCGAACCGTGGTCTCGACGATGACGAGGGCCGCCAGCTCGCCACCGGCGAGCACGAAGTCACCCACGGAAAGCTCCCCGTCGACCAGGTGGTCGGCAATTCGTTGGTCCACGCCCTCATAGCGGCCACAGAGAAGCGAGAACGCGGCCCGGCCACGGGCCGACGCGACACCTTGCGTGCCCGCGAGCTCCGCGGCAACGGCCTGGTCGAAACGGCGACCGCCCGGCGACAGCAGGTAGAGCGGCCGCGGCGGATCGGCGAGCTCGACGGCTCCGAAGACGGGCTCGGGAGCAAGCACCATGCCCGCGCCACCGCCGAACGGCGCGTCGTCAACGCTGCGGTGCGGATCTGTGGTGGCCGAGCGAAGGTCGTGAATTCGCAGGTCGACGAGTCCGTCTCGCTGTGCTCTGCCGACGATGCTGGCGGCGCAGTAATCGCCGACCACTTCCGGAAAGATCGTGAAGACGTCGATGCGCAGCGCCGGCGCCGCGCCCGAAGGCGCATCCGAAGACCCATTCACGGCCGCGTCCGCGGAACGGCCCGCCGGAGTCACTCGAACAGCCCGGCTGGGGCCTCGACGACGAGCCGTTTCTCCTCACGACCCACGACGAATCTCAGAGGCACAAGGCTCCCGTTGTCCATCACGAGCAGATCGCTAGCGGGATTCGCCTGCACCGCAACGACGACGCCTCGCTCAGTCCCGTCGACCTCGACGAGTTCTCGGCCGACCAGGTCGTGCACGAACAACGTGTCGGGGTCGTCGATCGCCGGCGCCAGGAGCAGCGCACCACGGAGCTCGTCGGCTGCCTCCAGGGTGTGAACACCTTCGAACTCGACCAGGTACCGGCCTTGAAAGGGACGGGACCTGCGCACCTCGAGAACTCGGGCACGTGACGATCCAGCTGTGCGCTTACCTGGCAACGCGGACGGGGCGGGCGCGGCGAAGCGACAGGTCAGCTCAGCCCCTGGGGCGAGCCGCTCGGTCCGGTTCGTGATGAGGGCTACCACGACCTCGCCCGCCAGTCCATGTGGTCGTGCGATCCGGCCCACCTCGAGGAGTGGCAGCCCGCCCTCGTCGCCGCCGGACCTCGACCGCATCTCTTGGCTCAGTCGACGATGTCGACCGACGCCTCCTGGCCATCGCGCGCCGCCGCAGCACGCACGAGTGTGCGCAGCGCCTGGGCGGTGCGTCCCCGGCGGCCGATGATCCGCCCCATGTCTCCTTGGGCAACATGGAGGGACAGCCGGACGCCACCACGGGACTCGGCCACCTCGACCGTCACGCCCTCCGGGTCGTCGACGATGGACCGGGCGACGTGCTCCAGCACGGAGCGGGCCGTCCCGCCCGCTACCCGATTAGCCGCGTCGGGCTCATCGGCCTCATCGATCTCGTCGAGCTCTAGGCGCTCGTCATCGTCCTCGAGCTCGTCGCCCTCGTCCTCGAGCTCGTCGCCCTCGTCCGCGACGTCTTCCTCTCCCTCGAGCTCGTCGTCGTCCTCGACGTCTTCCTCATCGCTGTAGTCCTCGTCGACGTAGCCTTCCTCGAGTGCATCCTCGTTACCGGGCGGGTGAAGGGCGCTGAAATCCGGCTCGGCGAAGGGGCTATTTCCGCTGTCAGTCATCGCAATACTCAGCTTTCGGCTTCGGCTTGGGCTTCGGGTGCGAGGTCTCCGGCGGGAGCCTCGTCGGGCTGGGCCTCGTCGGCCGGGGCTTCCTCACCGGTCGTCTTGCTCGCAGCCGCCTTGCTCGCAGCCGCCTTGCTCGCAGCCGCCTTCTGGACGAGGGCCTTCTTGGCCGGGGCCTTCTTTGCCGGGGCAGTTGAGCGACCCGGGCGCGCGTGGCGCTCGGAGACCTGCCTGGCGGGACGACTTGACTCGAACTGCTCCCAAGCCCCGGAAATGACGAGCAGCTTGCGAACGGTCTCGGTCGGCTGGGCGCCCTTGGCCAGCCAACCCAGGACCTTGCCATTGTCGATCTCGATCGTGGATGGTTCCATCCGGGGCGCATACGTGCCGACGGCCTCGATAAACCGGCCGTCGCGGGGCGAACGGCTGTCGGCCACAACGACGCGGTACGTGGGCTGCTTCTTCTTGCCCATGCGCATGAGGCGGAGCTTGACGGTCACAGAGTTTCTTCTTTCTTTCGTGTAGAGACGCTTAGCGGGTCGGGCCGAGGCCCCTCGATGACGGGGTGACTCGACCGCCCTTGGCCTTCTTGCGGTTGCCCTTGCCGGCATTGCCCGGCTTGCCGGACTTGCCCGCCCGGCCACCGCCGACGAGCTTGGCCATAGGCCCGACGCCCCGCATCATCTTCTGCATCTCCTTGAACTGCCGCAGGAGATTGTTGACCTCGGTGGTGGACGTGCCGCTTCCCCGAGCGATCCTGAGACGGCGCGAACCGTCCAGCACTGTTGGGTCGGCCCGCTCGATGGGCGTCATCGAACAGATGATCGCCTCGATCTTGCCGACGTCGCGATCGTCGACCTTAGCGTCGCGCATCTCCTTCGGCACGCCGGGCATCATCGACAAGAGGCCCGTGAGCGGGCCCATCTTCTTCAGCTGGCGCAGCTGGTCGAGGAAGTCGTCGAGGGTGAACGTCCCTGCTTGCAGCCGTTCGAGGGCTTGCCCGGCGGTCTCCTCGTCGTACTCGCGCTCGGCCTTCTCGATGAGGCTGAGGACGTCGCCCATCCCGAGGATGCGGCTGGCGAGGCGGTCCGGGTGGAACGTCTCGAAGTCGGCGACGCGCTCCCCGGTCGACAAGAACGCGATCGGGCTCCCCACGACCTGCTTGACCGAAAGCGCCGCACCACCGCGTGCGTCACCGTCGACCTTCGTCAAGATGATGCCGTCGAGCTGCAGTGCCTGGTGGAACGCCTCGGCGGTCTGGACGGCGTCCTGGCCCGTCATCGCGTCGACCACGAAGAACGTGTAGTTGGGATGCACGGTCTCCGAGACCCGTTGCACCTCGTCCATGAGCTCCCGGTCGATGGCGAGACGGCCGGCGGTGTCGACGATGACCACGTCGCGCCCGAGGCGCTCGGCCTCGGCCAAGCCGCGGCGGGCGACGGTGACGGGATCCGTCGGCTCGGAGAACACGCCGACGCCGATCTCGGCCCCGAGCACCCGCAGCTGCTCGACAGCCGCCGGGCGCTGGAGGTCCGCGCCGATCAGGTAGGGATGGCGACCCTGCTGGCGGAACCAACGGGCGAGCTTGGCCGACGCCGACGTCTTCCCGGATCCCTGAAGCCCGGCGAGCAGCACGACCGTCGGGGGCTTGGACGCATACGTGATCTTCAGTGCCGCACCGCCCAGCGTGGTCGTCAGCTCCTCGTTGACGACTTTGATGACCTGCTGGGCAGGGGTGAGGTGCTTGGCCAGCTCGGTCCCGGTGCAACGGACGCGAATCCGCCCGATGAGGTCCTGGACGACGGCAAGGTTGACGTCGGCCTCGAGGAGGGCGACTCGGATCTCGCGGAGCACCTCGCCGACTTCGGCGTCGCCAAGCCGGCCGCGGCCGCGAAGGCGCGTGAGGATTCCCTCGAAACGATCGGTCAGGGTGTCGAACATGGGCCAGATCAGGTTAGTCGTGCCACGACCCGGGCACCGAAGAGGGCCACAGGCGTGCCGGGGCTAGTCGAAGAGGGCCGAGACGAACTCCGCCGGATCGAAGGGCACGAGGTCTTCCGGCCCCTCACCGACCCCGACGAGCTTGATCGGCAGCCCGAGCTCAGAACGGATTGCGAGCACCACACCGCCCTTGGCGGTGCCGTCGAGCTTGGTGAGAATGATGCCTGTCACCCCGACCGCTTCGGTGAATTGGCGCGCCTGGACGACCCCGTTCTGGCCTGTCGTGGCATCGAGCACCAGGAGCACCTCGGTCAACTGGCCTGGCGGCCGCTCGGCGACGCGACGTACCTTGCGCAGCTCCTCCATCAGGTTCACCTTCGTGTGGAGTCGCCCCGCTGTGTCGGCAAGGACGAGACCGGCTCCTCGGGTTGCTGCGTGCTGCACGGCGTCGAAGATGACCGACGAGGGGTCCGCGCCGTCGGATCCCCTGACTATCCGCGCGCCGGCGCGGGCGGCCCAGGTCTCGAGCTGCTCTCCCGCCGCCGCCCGAAACGTGTCGCCTGCTGCCAGGACCACCCCCCGCCCCGCGTGCATCTCGCGCAGGGCGAGCTTCCCGATCGTCGTCGTCTTGCCGACGCCGTTCACGCCGACGAAGAGCCACACGGTCGGCCCCTCGCCCTCGCCGAAGGCAAGCGACTCGACGTCGCCATCGAACATCGCTACGAGATCGGCCTGCAGCGCTTGGAGGAGGGCGGGGGGGTCTGCGGCGGAAAGAGCACCGTTTCGCAATCTGGCCCGGAGGTCGTCGAGGATCCGTGTCGTCGTCGTGACACCCACATCCGCGAGGATCAACGCCTCCTCGAGCTCGTCGAACGTCGCGTCGTCGACGCCCTTCCGGCCTCGGATCTGATCGAGATAGCCCGCCAGCAGGCCGCGGGCGCGGCCGAGGCGGTCCTTGAGCGCCGGCGGCGGGGCTTCCGCCTCCGGCGCCGCCGGGGCCTCTGCAGGCTCCTGGGGCGGCGCGCCGCTGAGAGGAGGTGCCGTGGCGGGCCCGGGGGCCGGAGCGGCGGGCACCGGGGCGGGCCCGGGCACCGGGGCGGGCGAAGGCGGGCGGGCTGCGACCGGACGGGCGGCCGGCGGGCGCGCCTGGAGGCGGCGCCGCCGGCGCGTTCCGGCCACGACACCGCCGGAGACGAGCAGCACGACGGCGACGGCGAGAAGGACGATCACGACGGTCATGCCGTGCGCAGACTACCGGTCGGCGGCCGTAGCGCCGGGGGCGCCCTGGCTGACGGACGCCAGCCTGTCGTTTCGGGCTCGAGATCAAGCGATACTGTCGGAGGACTGTGAGGCGCCTCGTTGTCCTCGCGGCGGTGCTGGTTGTCGCGGGCGTCGGTATCGGGCTCTGGGTGGCCTCGGGTGCCTCGCCTCGCTCCGGCCATTCCGGGCCGGCTCGGAGGGCGTCGAGCATGATCACGCTTAGATGCTCGGACTCGGTCGGGCAACAGGGACGAGATGGCGAGACCGTCGTGGCGGGAGTCGAGGGCCTGGTTCTCCCCGGGTCGGATGACCCCGCCGGGCTGAATCCGATCCAAGGCGCCGGTGGCAAGCGCTACTTCGTCTACAAGGCGTTCCTCGCCGTGTCAGCAAGAGCGGCACCGTACGCGACCGTTTCGATCGTCCGGCCCACGAGCGCCAAGCTGTACTACGGCTCGTCCGGTGGAGTCGACGAGCTCACCGGCAGTGCTCAGGACCGGGCGCTCGTTGCGGCTTCGAGGAGTCAGGTGCGCCTCGCAGTCTGTGGGCCAGACTTCACCGGATACGTCGGCGGCATTGTCGTCACCGGGCCGACGTGGGTGACCTTTGCCGTGTCCTCACCGCACTTGAGAACCGAGCGAGTCAGCGTCCCTATCGGCACGAGCTGATCACGATCCTGCCTTCGACATCTCCTCGGCGGCCTGCCGGTATTTGGCGGCCCGCCGGTTATTGGTCGACGGTGACGGGATGGCCGGCGGGGTTCCCGATCCGCTCGCTCACGACCTTCGACGCTCCTCCCGGCTGCATCGTCACGCCGTAGAGGACGTCTGCTGCCTCCATGGTCCGTTTCTGGTGGCTGACGACGATCAACTGGGCGTCCGCACGGAATTCGTCGACGAGATCCAGGAACCGGTGGAGGTTCACATCGTCAAGCGCCGCCTCGACCTCGTCCATCAGATAGAACGGCGACGGTCGGCTGCGGAACACCGCGAAGAGGAACGCGAGCGCCACGAGCGACCGCTCGCCTCCCGACAGCAGCGACAGCCGGCGCACGTTGCGACCCGCCGGCCGGGCCTCGATCTCGATCCCGGTCGAGAGCAGATCATCGGGGTCGACGAGGCTCAGCCGCCCGGTCCCCCCGGGGAACAGCATCGAGAACAGATCCTCGAAGTGGCGCGCCACGTCGGCGAACGCTTGGCTGAACACGCCCACGATCTCTTCGTCAACCGCCCGGATCACCCGGCCCAGCTCGCGGCGGGCACTGCGGACGTCCTCGAGCTGCTCGCCGAGAAAACGGTCCCGCTCCTCGAGTGCGGCGAGCTCCTCGAGCGCCAGAGGATTCACCGGGCCCATCAGCCGGAGCTCGCGGTCGAGCTCGCGCACCCGGGCCAGGGCTGGGATCCCCGGCGGCAGCTCGGGACACGGCGCCGCGATCGCTTCGTCAGGCTCGCATTCGAGCTCCCGGCGCAGCGACTCGACGGCCGTCTCCAGGCGGAGTTGCGCTTCGGCCCGCTCCAGCTCGACTCGCTGCAGGAGCTCACGAGCCCCGGTGAGGCCACGTTCGGCAGCGGCACGTTCGTCGCGGAGCTTGCGCAGGCGGTCGGCGGTGCTGGTAACCGCGAGCTCGCGCTCCGCGCGCTCAGTGCGAAGGCGCTCGCGCGCCGAGGTGAGCTCACCCTCGAGACGGGCGAGCTCGCCCGCGAGGCGCCCGAGCGCGACGCCGGCTGCCTCGAGCGACTCCCTCCTCGCCGCGGCGCCCGAGCGGGCCGAGTCGAGCCCGGCAAGCCGCCGTTCCACCTCGTCGCGCCGGGTGGCGAGCAACGTCCTCCGCTCTTCCAACCCGGCGGCACGCATACCGAGCTCGCCTCTCAACACGGCGAGCGATCGAGCGCGCTCGTCGAGCGACTTGCGGGCCTGGGTGGCCTCCTCCGCCACTGTGAGGGCCTCGAGCTCTGCGAATTCGGCTCTGGTGAGCTCGGCCTCACAGAGCGCTAGCTCCGCCTCCGTCTCTGCTTGCTGCCCCAGAGCAGCTTCGTGGGCCGCCGAGGCGTCGCTGCGCTCGGCCGCGAGCCGTACGAGGCTCTGGGCCGACTGCGCCTGGGCCGACTGCGCCTGGGTCCGCGCCGCGAGACCGTTGTCGAAACGCCGGGCGACATCGGCCGCCGAAGAGCGGGCCGCGGCGAGCGCCTCGCGATCGGCATCCGCCTCGGAGGTCGCCGTGCGTGCCTGCCGGAGGGCCGCCTCGGCGTCACGTCGCACAGTGTCGAGCGCGGCACGAGTCGCTCCCGAGCGGGCCGCTCCGATCCGCCATCCCCGCGCCGAGAGCCGGTCGCCTTCGAGCGTCACGATCGTGGAGCCCGGCAACTCCTCGGCCAGCCGAAGCGCCTCGGTGAGCCCTTCCCGGCACAGGAGCACTCCCGCCAGGAGCTGATCGAGCACCACGTCGACTCCGCGTACGCCGGACCTGACGCGCTCTCGCAATGGCTCAACCCCGGCCGCGAGTCGAGGAGACGAGGGGAGCGCCGCCACCGTCGAGGTCGCCCGGGTTCCCCCGGTCGGCAGCACGCCCCCGTGCAGGCCGGCGTCGTGCAGGTGCCGCAGCGCGTCACGCGCTGCGCTCGTCCCGTCCACGACGACGGTGCCGAGAGCGTCCTCGACCGCTGCCTCGAAGCCCTTTTCGCACCCCTCGTCGATCTCGACGACATCCGCGAGTGTCCCGAGCACGCCGGTGAGGCCGGCAAGCCGTTCGACGCCTGCACGGGCCCGGGCTTCGTCGAGCGCCGCCTGCAGTGCCTCGGCGCGGGCCTGGAGCGCGTGTGAGCGGTCGGCTGCGGCGCGCGCACGGGACTCGCTCTCGTTCGCAAGTGTCCCGGCGGCCCGTTCAGCCGCAGCTAGCCGCTCGTGCTCGGCACGGAGTCGCTCGTGGTTGACCTCTGACGCCTCGATCGTCGCAGCGAGCTCTGCCAAGCGCTGTTCGTGCTCGGCGCGCATGCGGTCGAAGCTGGCCAGGCGCTCGGCCAAGCGCGCGACCGTTTCGCGGGCGCTCGACAATCTCGCCCGCGCCGCGTCGTGCTCTGCCCGGGCACGACGAGCATTCGGCGGGCCGGGCGGGCTGGGCGGCCGACCGGGGCCCCGACCGGCGAACGCTACCTCGTCGCGGCGCAGCTCGGCCTCGAGGCCGTCAAGCGTCTCGCGCTCGGGCACGAGCGCGTCGACGGCCGTTTCGGCCGCAGCCAGGTCCGATCCGAGACGGGACGACTCAGCCTCGAGCGACGCGACGACATCAGCCTCCGTCACCGCGGCGAGCGACCCTGCGACGGTGCGGCGACGCTCCGCGATCACGTTCGCGACGCCGCGTTGGCGCTCAAGTAAGCGCTCGGCCCGCCCGAGCCGGTCGGATCCATCCCAGGCCTGCACCGCCGAGAGCGCCGATTCCGTCGTCGCCACCAGGTCGTCGAGGCGCGTCAGCTCGAATCGTTGCGCAACCTCTCGCTCGGCGAGCTCGGCATACGAGCGCTCGGCGCTCGCGAGGCGCCGTCCGAGCGACTCCAGCTCCCTGCCGTCGAGATGCAGCCGGAGCGCCCGCAGCTCGGCGACGAGGCCGTCGTGCCGGCGGGCAGCCTCGGCTTGGCGCTCGAGCGGCCGGAGCTGGCGGCGCACCTCCCGCTGCAGGTCCTGCAACCGAAGGAGGTTCTGCTCGCTGGACTCGAGACGGCGCTCGGACCGCTCGCGGCGGCGGCGGAACTTGAGGACCCCCGCCGCCTCTTCGATCACCATGCGCCGATCCTCGGCACGCGCCTGGAGCACCGAGTCCAGCTGGCCCTGGCTCACGATCACGTGCTGCTGGCGACCGACGCCCGCGTCGGAGAGGAGCTCCTGGATGTCGAGAAGGCGGCACGGCGCCCCGTTGATCGCGTACTCGCTCTCGCCCGTCCGAAACAACGTCCTCTTGATGGTCACCTCCGCGACCTCCAACGGGAGGCGTCTCGAGGAGTTGTCGATCGTGAGCGAGACTTCGGCGCGACCGAGGGCGGGCCGTTTCGAGGTTCCGGCGAAGATGACGTCGTCCATCTTCGTGGAGCGGACCACCTTCGGTCCCTGCGCACCAAGCACCCAGGCCACGGCGTCCACGACGTTCGACTTCCCGGAGCCGTTCGGGCCGACCACGACCGTGATGCCGGGCTCCAGCTCGATCGAGGTCGGGTCCGCGAACGACTTGAATCCCTTGAGTGTGAGCGTCTTCAAGAACACGGTGGGCTCACGTTATCCGTGACCGAGCCGCACTTCGGGGATTCGGCGAAACACCTCGCTCGCGCGACCCGCGCGCTTCAAGACTGGCAACCCTCGCAGCAGAACGCGCTCCGGGCGCCGATCTTCACCCGCACGACCTGGTCTCCGCAACGCAGGCACGGCTCCCCCGCCCGGTCGTAGACGGCGTGACGACCCTGGTAGGAGCCGAGACCACCCTCGAGATCGCGGTAGCGAAGGTCCCGCAGCGAAGAGCCGCGCGATCGCACCGCCTCTCCGAGCACGCCACGGATGGCCCTGGCCAGGGCTGCGACCTCTGGAGCGGTCAGCGAACCGCCGGGGCGGTCAGGCCGGAGCTTCGACCTGAAGCAGATCTCGTCCGCGTACAGTGCCCCGATGCCGGCGACGATTCGCTGGTCGGTGAGCAGCGCTTTGAGCGGCGCCCGGCGACCAGCGAGACGGGCCGCGAGGTAAGCGGCCGGGAGTCCCTCGAGCAGCGGGTCGCGCCCGAGATGGGCAAGCTCAGCGGGCACGCCGCGGCCGTCGATGTCGGAGGAGACGAACCACTCCCCGAAGGTCCTCGGATCGACGAAGCGGAGCTCCGTCCCGTCCCCGAGCCCCATCACCACCTGGGTGTGGGCGGCGAAGGGCTGGTGCTCAGGACCACGCACATGCAGCAGCTGACCACTCATCCGCAGGTGGACGACCAGCACCGCTTCGTCGTCGAGCGAGAGCAGCAGGAACTTCCCGCGGCGTCCCGCCCCGGTGATCGTCCGTCCGAGAAGCCGGATCTTCAGCTCCGCCGGCGACTGGCGCCGGACAGTACGGCGCCCCGGCACCTGCACGTCGTCGATCCGGCGCCCGACGACCGCGCCCTCGAGCCCGCGACGAACCGTTTCGACTTCGGGGAGCTCGGGCACCTATGCAGTTGCGTCGTCGCCCTGCCTGGCGACGAGAAGCTCCAGGGCGGCGGCGGCCGCGACGCGCTCGGCGTGTTTCTTGGACGACCCCGTGCCCCGGCCCACGACCTCACCGCCCACAGACACCTCGGCGGAGAACACCTTGGCGTGGTCGGGACCCTGATCGCGCACCTTGTAGGACGGCAGGTCGAAGTTGAGGCGCGCCGTCAGCTCCTGTAGCTGGTTCTTCGGGTCGCCGAGCCGGCCTTCGGCGGCGAGGCCTTCGATCGGGCCTTCGAGAAGGTGGACGACGAAGGCGGCCGCGGCGTCGAGCCCGAGGGACAAGTAGACCGCCGCGATGATGGCCTCGAGGCAGTCGGCGAGGATCGAGTCCTTGATGCGACCTCCGGATGCCTCCTCGCCCTTGCCGAGCAGGACCGCCTCGCCGACACCGAGCTCGGTGGCGACCGGCGCGAGCGCCTGGGTGCTCACCACCGAAGCGCGGAGCCGTGCGAGGTCGCCTTCGGGCAGGTCGGGAAAGGCCCGGTAGAGATGGTCCGTAACGACGAGGCCCAAGACGGCGTCACCGAGGAGCTCGAGGCGCTCGTTGGAAGGCACGCCGCCCCACTCGGAGCAGTACGACCGGTGGGAGAGTGCCTGGCGAAGCAGGCCGGCGTCGACGGGATATTCGCGAAGCGCCCGGTGAAGCTTCCCGCTCGCAGGCAGGCGCTCGACGTTCGGGGAGGTCAGGCCGCCTCGACCTTCTCGCTCACGTAGTCGACCGCGTCGCGCACGGTACGAAGGTCCTCGAGGTCCTCGTCATCGATGCGGAATCCCGGCACTCGGTCGCTGAGCTCCTCCTCGAGCGCCTCGACCAGCTCGATCAGGGCGAGCGAGTCAGCGTTGAGGTCGTCGGCGAAGGAAGAGGACTCGCTGATCTCGGAGATGTCGATCTCGAGGATCTCTGCGAGCTGGGATCGTACGAGCGCGAGTACCTCGTCACGGCTCATGATCGCACCGGTCGTCTCGGCCACCTGGGCTCCTTCGTCTCGCCTCTGAGTCATGTTAGGGCCGGCGTGCCGGCGCTGCGGCCCACACAGCTGTGCGAGCCGGCCAGGACCGTCTTGTCAGGCGACCGCCACGGCGTCGCGAAGAGCGCCCACGAGATCGCCGGTCGCTGCGTCGTGGGCGACGCGTACCGCATTCAGGATCGCCCTCGCGGACGAGCTCCCGTGGCTGATGACGCAGACTCCGTCCACGCCGAGCAGCATCGCTCCGCCAGTCTCTTCTGGGTCGAGACGTTGCGCGTAGACGAACAGCTCTGGACCGAGCACGTCGCCCGCGGCGCGGGTCTCTGGCGACGTGCTGATCACTCGGCCGAGGATGTCGAACATGGTCCGCAGCGTTCCCTCCACCGACTTCAACGCGACGTTGCCCGTGAAGCCGTCCGACACGATCACGTCGACGGTGCCGTTGAGCAGGTCCCGCCCCTCGACGTTGCCGACGAAGTCGACGCCCACACCGGCCGCGAGCAGTGCATGAGCCTCCTTCACGAGCTGGTTGCCTTTCGTGGACTCCTCGCCAATGGACAAGAGCGCGACCTTCGGGGCGACGGTCCCGAAGCGGCGGATCATGAAGGCCGACCCCATCTGGGCGAACTGGACCAGCCACTCCGCTCGACAGTCGACATTCGCGCCGGCGTCGACGAGGATCGCGTGACGCCCGCTCACCGGGGGGATGGTCGCTGCGATCGCCGGGCGAGCGACGCCCGGCAACCGGCCCATGCGCAGCAGGGCGCTCGCCATCGTCGCTCCGGTGTTGCCGGCGCTCACCATCGCGCACGCCCGGCCATCGCGCACGGCCTCGGCGGCGCGCACGAGGCTTGAGTCCTTCTTCGTCCGGACGCTCTGGGCCGGATCGTCGTGCATGGCGATCACCTCAGCGGCTGGCAGCACCTCGAGATCGCCGGTATCACCGAGTGAGCCGTCGGTCGGGCCCACGAGCACGACGGGGATCCCGAGCTCGTCGGCCGCGCGCCGCGCTCCGGTGACGATCTCGCCCGGGGCGTGGTCCCCGCCCATGGCGTCAACGGCGACCGGCAACGAGGCGATCGATGACGGCGCGGCACCCGCTGGCGTGCTCGGCGCCACGACGCTCAGCTGACCTCGACCGCCTGGCGACCCTTGTACCACCCGCAATGCGGGCACACCACGTGCGGCAGCTTCGCACGGTTGCACTGGGGACAGAGGCTGCGCGACGGCGCCTTCAGCGTCCAGGCCGAGGCTCGCCGGCTCCGGCTCTTCGACTTCGAGGTCTTCTTCTTGGGGACAGCCATCGTCATTCTCTCCACTCGGGTTCGGCTTCGGGTGCACCGAGCCCCGCAAGCGCGGCCCACCGCGGGTCGGTCTTCTCCGTGCAGGTACAGGTCTCGTAGTTGCGGTTCGCGCCGCACTCGGGACAGAGCCCGAGGCAATCGGGACCACAGAGCGGCGCGAGCGGCAACTCGAGGATACAGGCATCGTGGGCGAGGGGTTCGAGATCGAGCCAGTCCGCCGTCATCGCGTAGCCGAGCTCGGGATCCGGGTCGTCGGAGTAGACCTCCCGGACACGCGCGACAAGGCGCCCTGTCGCGGGCTCGAGGCAGCGGCGGCACTCGCCTTCCCACAAGGCCGAGACGGTCCCCGTCACGACGACGCCGCCGAGCGTGGACTCGAGCACCACGTCCACTTCGACGTCGGCACCAGGCTGCACTCGGGAGTTGCTCACCTCGAGCTCGGCGATCGGGCCGACCACCTGCATCTGTCGCCAGGTGCCCGGGTGCTTGCGCAACGCGGCGACCCCGACGACGAAGGGCCTGCCGCGGCCGCTCCTGGTCACTCCAGATCCTGGTCGAAGAGCCCCTCACCCGAGAGCCAGGCATCGTCGCCGAGCTCGTCCCGCGGCTCGTCACCAGGTTGCTCCTGGGGTGCGGGCACCGAGGCCAGCCGTTCGCGGCCGGCGCGAACCGTCTTCAACGTCCGGTCGAGCACGATCTCGAAGCCGGCGAGCTTCTGATCGACGTAGTCCTCGGCTTCGTGACGCATCTGCCTGCCTTCTGCTTCGGCGTCCTCGACGATCCGCACCGCCCGGTGCTCGGCCTGCCGGACGATCTCGGTCCGCTGCACCATGCGCTCGGACTGGACCCTGGCGTCACCGACGATGTCGGCGGACTCCCGTTTGGCCGCGGCCAGCAGCTCCTCGTGGTCCTTCAGCATCCGGCGAGCCCGCCGGAGCTCCTCGGGGAGCTCGTCGCGGATCGCCTCCAGCAGATCGAGCACCTCGTCCCGGGTGATGATCGCGGACGACGAGAGCGGCATCGACTTCGCGGAGGTGACGATCTCAATGAGCTCTTCGAGAAGGTCCTCCACGCCTCCAGGCTCGGCCGACGGGCGCGTGCGGGCTTCGGGCTCGGTGCCCTCGGTGTCGTGGACGTCGGTCACGGTCGCAGCTCCTTCAGCCGCCTGGCAACGGGAGGCGGTACGAACTCGCTCACGTCACCGCCGAAACGGACCACCTCGCGGATGAGCCTCGACGCCACGAACGAATGCGTCGAGCTCGTCGGCAGGAACAGCGTCTCGATGCCCGAGAGGCGCTGATTCATCTGCGCCATCTGCAGTTCGTTCTCGAAGTCGGAGACGGCCCGCAGGCCTTTCACGATGACGTTCGCCCCGACCTCGAGGGCGACCTCGACGACCAGTGACGACATCGACACGATTCGCACCGAGTCCACATGGGCCAGAGACTCGGCGATCATCTCCTGGCGCTCGGTCGCGTCGAAAAGCGGCTCGCCCTTCTGCGGGTTCCTGACGACGGCAACTACGAGCCCGTCGAACAACCTGGAGGCGCGCTCGGCGACCTCGACGTGCCCGTTGTGGAAGGGATCGAACGAGCCGGGGAACAAGGCGATGGTCACACGGGATCCTTCTCGGTGGTTCGGGGATCGTTACGGCCGGGCCCGCGGGCTTCGACCAGCGTGACGAGCGTACCGCCGTAGCGGTACTCGCGGCGGACCACGAAGGTCTCGGGGACTTCGACCGCGGCGGACGACTCCAGGACAGCGACGTCGGCTCTGAGAACCGAGAGCAGAGATGGCCAGTCGGCAAAGGAGTAAGGGGGGTCCACGAGCGCGAGCTCATAACTCGTGCCTGCCTCGCCAGCGAGGAATTCGTGGACGTCCGCGCGCACGACGCGCACACCCGGTGCGTTGCCGAACCCGGTCGAGTCGAGGTTGGCCCTGATGGCCGAGACGGCGCGTGGATCGGACTCGACGAAGCAGACCGACCCGGCCCCGCGTGACAACGCCTCGATCCCGAGTGCACCCGAGCCCGCATAGGCGTCGAGCACCGACGCATCCTCGACGGCCCCGAGGCTGGCGAGGATGTCGAAGATCGCCTCACGCACGCGGTCGCTCGTCGGGCGCAGGCCGGGCACGGGCGGGGCGCGCAACTGCCGCCGTCTCGCTGTGCCGCCGATCACGCGCATTGGCCCAACCTAGAGCCGCGGCACCCCTTCGGCTCTCGGAGCGGGCTGCGAGGGCTCGTCCGCGCTCAGCTCTTGAGAAGGAACCCCTCCTCCTCCTCGGCAACGAACAAATGGACCTCGTCGCTGAGCAACGGGTGCGCCTCGAGAGTCGGGTCCTCGTCGACGATCGCCTCGGCCACGGCTCGGGCTGCGCGGACAAGCGCCTTGTCGCGGCGCAACGAGGCGAGGCGAAGGTCGCTCCTGCCCTTTTGACGGATTCCGAGGACGGTTCCCTCGCCGCGCAGCTCGAGGTCGACCTCGGCCAGCTCGAAGCCGTCGGTGGTCGCCTCGAGCGCACGGAGGCGAGCGGTCGCGCCGCTCGTCACGACATCCGCGAGCAGGTAGCACCACGACGTGTCGGTTCCGCGCCCGACCCTGCCCCGGAGCTGGTGGAGCTGGGCGATGCCGAACCGGTCCGCGTCCTCGATCACCATGACGGTCGCGTTCGCCACGTCGACGCCGACCTCGATGACCGTCGTTGCGACGAGCACCTCGAGCTCGCCCCGGCGGAAGGCGGCCATGGTGGCCTCCTTTACCTTGGAGGGGAGCTGCCCGTGGAGGAGGCCGACGGCAAGGCCGGCGAGCTCGCCTGACGTGAGGCGCGCGTGCTCCTCCACGACCGACTTCGGCGGTGGCTTGGGGCCGGCATCACTCACGAGCTCGAGCCCGGCGAGCGGGAGCGTCGAGATCCCGGCGCGCCCCTGGGGTGGGCCCGGCCCGTCGAGCTCGTCCGGCTCGTCCGGCTCGTCGGTCTCGTCGGGCTCGTCGGGCTCATGGTTGTCCGGGCCATTGTCGTCGCCGAGTGGCTCGGGCTCCTCGTCCTCGGGCTGGCCGCCCCCCACGAGCGGGCAGATGACGTACGCCTGGCGGCCGGCCGCGACCTCCTTGCGCACCCGGTCCCACGCCACGCGCTCCTCGTCAGGGCCATTCAGCCAGAGTGTCGACACCGGGGTCCGACCGGCCGGCAGCTCGTCGAGGACGGTCTGGTCGAGATCGCCGTAGACCGTCATCGCAGCGGTGCGCGGGATCGGGGTCGCGGTCATCACGAGCACGTCCGGATGCTGAGCCCCCTGCTCGCCGCCAGCGACAGCCGCCAGGCCGTCCGCCTCGAACGCTCCCTCTACTGCATCGATTTCGGCAGCGGGGCCCTTCTCCCGCAACGCGGCGCGCTGCTCGACCCCGAAACGATGCTGCTCGTCGATCACCGCCACCCCGAGCGAGCGGAACCGGATGTTGTCGGTCAACAAGGCGTGCGTGCCAACGACGAGGTCGAGGCTGCCGGCGAGCAGCTCGCCTTGGAGCCTCGAACGCTCGCTGCCAGTGGTCCGGTTCGTGAGCAGGGCCACCGCGAGCGAGCGGACTCCTCCGATGCGAGTCGAGTCGGAGACCTCGAGCCCGTCGAGGAAACTCCGGGCGGCAAGGTAATGCTGCTCGGCGAGCACTTCGGTCGGAACCATGAGAGCGCCCTGGTGACCTCCCTGCACGCCGTAGAGGAGGGTCGCGAGCGCCACTACGGTCTTCCCCGCGCCGACGTCGCCCTGGAGGAGACGGTGCATCGGGTGAGCCGCCGCGAGATCGGCGGCAATCTCCTGGATCGCCCGCTGCTGGGCAGCGGTGAGCTGGAAGGGCAGGCGCCCGAGGAATTCCTCGACGAGGCTCGGGGTCCCCGGCGGCAGCGTGACGGCGTGGGGGATGCCGGGGGCTTGGGTCGCGGCGGCACGTTTCTTCATGACGAGGACGAGCTGGAGCCTCAGCAGCTCGTCGAAGGCCAGGCGGCGCCGAGCACGCGCGCGTTCCTCGAAGCTCTCGGGAGCGTGGATGCCCCGGAACGCCTCCGTCCGGCCTGCCAGGTCGAGCTCCTCGAGCCAATGCACGGGCAGGACCTCGGCCATGCGACCGGTTCGCTCCAGCGCCTCGGCCACGTACGAGGCGATCTCGGTCGATCCGATCTTCGCCTTGCCCGACTGCTGGTACACGGGCACGAGGCGGCCCGTCTGGTCGCCGACGAGGTCGACGACCGGGTTCGTCATCTGCCGGGCACCCCGGTAGATCTCCGTGCGCCCGAAGACGACGACCTCCGAGCCTGCTGTCAGCTGGCGGGCGCGCCAAGGTTGGTTGAAGAACACGATGCCAAGACGTGCTGTCCCATCCTCGACGAGGACTTGGACCATCGTCTTCCCGCCCTTGGTGCGCCGAGTCGCAACGCGTTGCACGGTCGCGGTCACCATCGCCTCCTCGTCCTCGGCGAGCGCGGCGATCTCGGACTGGTGGCGCCGGTCGATGTACCGGCGCGGGTAGTGCATCAGGAGGTCGAGAACGGTCTCGATGCCCATCGACTCGAGGCCCGCGGCCTTGCGTGCCTTGACGCTGCGAAGCTCGGTCACGCCCTTCTCCCCGAGAAACCGCAGCGTGCGGCCTCCCGCCGCCCCGCTCACTCGACCGAAACGAGGTAGGGGTAGAGCGGCTGGCCCCCGTGATGCAGCTCGAGCGAGACGTCCGGCCGGTGCTCACGCAACCACTCGGTGACTCTTCGGGTCTCGGCAGCGGTCGCGCCCGCGCCCTCGATCAGGGTCACGATCTCGTCACCGTCGTCGAGCAACTTCGCGAGAAGACCACAGGTCGCCTCCGAAAGAGTCCCCGCCACCGACTCGATCCCGCCGCGCGACAACCCGATCCAGTCCCCGGACTCGATGCGCCCGGCCGCCGACTGGCTCGATCGGACCGCTCGGGTCACCTCGCCCGCGCGCACCCTGCTGGCAGCCGCCTGCATTGCCTCGGCGTTCTCCGCGCCGGTGGCCTCGGGGTCGTACTCGAGGAGTGCGGCAAACCCCTCTTGGATTCCAGGAGTGTCCACGACGAACATCGGGCGCGGCGAGAGCTCGCAGGCCTGCTTGGCGACAGCCAAGATGTTCTTGTTGTTCGGGAGGATGACCACCTCAGCGCCCGGGACGGCCTCGACGACCTCGAGGATCTGTGCCGTCGAAGGGTTCATCGACTGCCCCCCGCCCACGATGTGGTGCACGCCGAGTGAGTAGAAGATCCGGCGGATGCCCTCACCGGTTGCGACGGCGACGACCGAGGTGACCGGTGGAGGTCCTTCCACGCTCGGCGGCACGGGAGTGCCGGACTCCTCGGCCTGACGCACCCAGGATTCCTCCTCGACCTGGTCGAGCAGGTCGGTGACGCGTATGTCGCGTGGGCGGCCGGCATCAAGCGCCGCTTCGATCGCGGCCCCGATGTCGTCGGTGTGGATGTGGCAGTTCCACAGTCCGTCGCCGCCGACGACCACGATTGAGTCGCCGATCCCCGCCCACACCTCCTTGAACGCCCCGAGTGCCGCGTCAGGGGCCTCGAGGAAGTACATGACCTCGTAGCGCAGGTCTGCGACGCCCGGAGAATCGCCCTCGTCCGAGCCCCCGTGCGGGGCACCGGCACCCGCGAGACGCGCGCCGCTGCGCCCCCCGACCGAGCTGCCTGCGCCGGGCTGACCGATCGCTGCTGGCGTCCAACCCGCTCCTGGCGTCCCGACCGCTCCTGGTGTCCCGACCGCTCCAGCCGCAAAGCGGTCACCCGCGAGGCCGTGGGCGATGTTGTCCGCGACACCGGGCGGGAGCGGCAAGGTGTCGGTGATCGGCCGCCCGTCGAGCACATGGAGGAAGGCGTCGTACAGCAGCACGAGGCCTGCACCGCCGGCGTCGACGACGCCGGCCTGCGCGAGCACCGGCAGCAGGTCGGGGGTGTGCCACAGCGACGTAACTGCGGCCTGCCTAGCCGCCTCGAAAACCTTGAGCAGGTTGCCGCCACCGTTCTCGTCGACCTTCTGCGCGGCCGCGGCTGCATCGGAGGCGACCGTGAGCATCGTGCCCTCGACCGGGCGCATCACTCCGGCGCGCGCCGCCACGCTGCCTTCCCCGAGGCCGACCGCGGCCTCGTGCGGACCCACGGACTGGCACGTCGAGAACGTGCCCGCCATGCCGCGGAGGATCTGACAAAGAATGACCCCCGAGTTACCCCGGGCGCCCATGAGCGACCCGCTCGAGATCGCACGGCACGCAGAGGTCATCGCGTCCGTGTTCGCGGCCTTGAGATCGAGCCCGTCGAGTGCTTTGACCACGCTCTCGACGGTGAGCGCCATGTTCGTGCCCGTGTCGCCGTCGGGCACCGGGTACACGTTCAGCCGGTTCACGAGGTCGCGATGGCGCTCCAGGCCCTCGGAGAAAGCCCGCATCGCGAGCACGAGGCATTCCGGAGTCAGACCGGCGGAGGAGTCCGCGTGTGTGGAATCAGCTGTCACCGGTGGGCGGCGCGGCACGGCGATGCCGGTGGTCGCGGGTCGGTCTCGTACGGCGCCATCTCGTTGGATGCTAACGTCACACCTCGTCCATTAGTAGGAACTCTCTCGAGGAACGCGTCATCGTGGCAGCCGTCTGTGAGATCTGTGGGAAGTGCCCGAGCTTCGGGATGAACGTGTCCCACTCCCATCGGCGCACGAAGCGCCGGTGGAACCCGAACATTCAGCGGGTGCGAGCGCTCGTGAATGGCACGCCGACCCACCTGCACGTCTGCACTTCGTGCATCCGCGCGGGCAGGGTCGTCAAACCGCCTCGGCGGATCCTCGCCGATCGACCTGCCTGAGCGTCACCCGCCAGGATCACCGAAGGCGGTGCTCCCACCCGCTGGCCGGTAGGTGCTCGGCGCCCAGGCGCCGTACTGCCGGGTCCGGGACACAGGCGCCGACCCGGATGGGGGGTGCCAGGCCCGCGATCTCGAAGGCCCTCGAGACAGCCCCGGGGTCACTGGCCGCGAACACGAGCTCGTAGTCCTCGCCGCCTGCCAGGGCCTCGTCACGGGAGGCCCCCTCAGCGGTCGGGACCGCGTCGAGCACGACGCCGACTCCCGAAGCAGTCGCCAGCCGGTCGAGATCGAGCCCGAGCCCGTCGGAGATGTCGATCATCGCTGTCGCCCCGGCCGCCGAGGCGGCCAGGCCCTCGGTGACGCGGGCGACAGGGCGGCGGTAGGCGGTGGCTAACTCCGCAGACACCCTCGTGCCGTCGACCCGCTGTGCTCCCCCGCCCCGATCCCCTCTTGCAGCCTCGGTGCGGGCGCTCTCGTCACGCAAGGTCCTGAGACCCGCAGCTGACCGGCCGAGGGGCCCCGTGACGAACAGCAGGTCACCCGGGTGAGCGCCGGACCGGAGGACCGCGCCTCGATCCCCCGTGGTGCCGGTGACCGCCACGGAGACCACGAGGCATGGGCCTGAGGAGAGATCGCCGCCGACTATGGCGCACGCATAGGTTGCGGACGCCTCTGCGAGACCGCTCACGAGCTCGTCGATCATGGAGGCACTTGCCCCGACAACGGTCACCAGCGCATGAAGAGGTCGGCCACCCATCGCGGCGATGTCGCTCACGTTGACGGCGAGCGCCTTCCAGCCGACGTCGGACGCGTCGACGAGATCGAGATCGAAATGGACACCCTCGACCACGGTGTCCGCGGCCAGGAGCAGAAGCTCGCCGGCGGGCCCGCGGACCACGGCGGCGTCATCGCCGATCCAGGTCTCTCCATCGGGCGGTTGGGGCAGGAGGCGCCGCATGCGTTCGATCGCGGCGAGCTCGCCGTTGCGGCCCTCTGACACCGTCTCGGACGCTACCTCCGAGCGAGGGCACAGCGAACACCCGCCAACCTCGTCCGGCGACTTGGGAGCCCGCGGGGCGCTTGCAAGCCGCCAACCTCGTCCGGCGACTTGGGAGCCTGCGGGGCGCTCGCGTACGATCACGCTATGCCGGTGACACACAACCGCAAGCTCCTCGACTGGGTGGATGGTGTCGCGGCACTCGGCCAGCCCGATCGGGTCGAGTGGTGCGACGGCTCGGCCGACGAGTACGACCGGCTCTGCCGGCTGCTCGTGGAGCGAGGGACTTTCACCAAGCTGTCGGACGCAAGACGCCCGAACAGCTACTGGGGCCACTCGGATCCAGCCGACGTCGCACGGGTCGAGGGCCGCACCTTCATATGCCCGAGTAACCCGCAGGACGCGGGTCCGACCAACAATTGGGTCGCCCCCGACGAGATGCGCGCAACCTTGACCGGCTTGTTCCGGGGGTCGATGCGCGGCCGGACGATGTACGTCGTTCCGTTCTGCATGGGCCCGCTCGGCTCCCCCATCGCCCACATCGGTGTCGAGATCACGGACTCTCCGTATGTGGCCGTCAACATGCGGATCATGACAAGGATGGGCGCCGGAGCGCTCGAGGTCATCGGCGACGAAGGCGACTTCGTGCCCTGCTTGCACTCGGTCGGCGTCCCGCTCGAGGCCGGGCAGCAGGACGTGGCTTGGCCATGCAATCCGGAGAACCTCTACATCGCTCACTTCCCCGAGACTCGGGAGATCTGGTCGTTCGGCTCCGGCTACGGAGGCAACGCCCTACTCGGCAAGAAATGCTTCGCCCTGCGTATCGCTTCGGTGATGGCACGCGACGAGGGCTGGCTCGCCGAGCACATGCTGATCTTGAAACTGACCTCTCCTGCCGGTGAGGTCCGCTACGTGACCGGGGCCTTCCCGTCGGCGTGCGGCAAGACGAATCTCGCCATGCTCGTCCCGACGATGCCGGGCTGGAAGGTCGAGACCATCGGGGACGACATCTGCTGGATGAAGCTCGGGCCGGACGGGATGCTGCGGGCGATCAATCCGGAGGCGGGCTTCTTTGGGGTGGCGCCCGGCACGAACATGGTGACGAACCCGAATGCGGTGCTCACGCTCGCGGCAAACTGCATCTTCACGAACACGGCGCTCACCGACGACCGCGACGTCTGGTGGGAGGGCCTGACCGAGAAGCCGCCGGCGCATTGCACCGACTGGCGAGGCAACGAGTGGACGCCTGCGGCCTCAACGCCGGCCGCCCACCCGAATTCGCGCTTCACTGCCCCCGCCAGCCAGGACCCGGCGATCGCCGCCGAGTGGGAGGACCCGAATGGCGTTCCCATCTCGGCCGTTCTCTTCGGCGGCCGCCGCGCTTCGGTCGTCCCGCTCGTCCACGAGGCCTTCGACTGGCCGCACGGGGTCTTCCTCGGCTCGATCATGGCCTCCGAGACGACGGCCGCCGCCACGGGGGCCGTTGGTGACTTGAGACGCGATCCGTTCGCGATGCTGCCGTTTTGCGGTTACAACATGGCCGACTACTGGGCGCACTGGCTGTCGTTCGCGGACCGCACGGCCAAGGCAAAGCTGCCCCGGATCTTCTACGTCAACTGGTTCCGGAAGGCGCCCGACGGCCGCTGGCTGTGGCCCGGCTACGGCGAGAATTCCCGCGTGCTCGAGTGGGTCTTCGAACGCTGCGCGGGCCGGGGCGATGCCACCGAGACGCCGATCGGCTACCTGCCGGCGCCCGGCGCGATCGACACCGAGGGGCTGGACGTCTCGGCCGAGGACATGGCCGAGCTGTTGCGAGTCGACCGCGACGAGTGGCGGGCCGAGGTGCCCGTCATTGCGGAGTACTTCGCTCGTTTTGGGGATCGGCTGCCGCCCGCCATCTCCGACCAGCTCGAGGGGCTTCGCAAGCGACTCGGGTGATCGGAGCTGGCGGCACGACAGTCGTTCGGCCCTCCCCCGCAAGCAACCCCTGCATGCCGTTCCCGGCTTCGTTCCCGGCTTCAGCCCCAGGCCGTTCCGGCTTCGTTCCCGGCGTCAGCCCGGGCCGTTCCCGGCTTCAGCCCCAGGTGGCGTTCGTCACCCTGTTGGCGGGAACCGACACCGTCGTCGCGATCGAGCCGTCCGGCTCGAGCACTGCGTAGTCGTCGGCAGGCAGGCTGGGAAACACCGCCGCGAAGACCGTGCCCTCCCGGCCTACTCGGGGCAGAACCCAGACATGGGTCCGCCGCGTCGGGTGCGAAACGGGGTGGATCTCCACCTCCAGGCCCTCCCGTTCGGCCGGCGCCTTCAGCACGAGGGCTCCCGCGTGTTCGCCCACGTCCACGAGAACGGCCCGGCTGGGGTCGGTCGGCCGGGATGATTCCCCGGCCGCCGACCCTTCACCGTGATGGGGGTGGACCTCGCCATGAGGGTGCGAGTGGGGATGGAGGTGCTGGCGCGTGGATTGAGCCATCAGTCCGCTGGCGTCGTGGTCAGCCCGCAACGGGCAAGTTCTGCGCGGACGGGTTGTCGTACCCGTCCCAAGGGTCGCGCAGGTACGGGAACGAGTCGCCGTAGGTGAGCCCGAAGGCCGACAAGCTCGCGACCGAGGCCGGTTCGGACTTCGTGCCGCCGACGTCGTAGAGCAGCCCGGCCGCCCCGTCGGGCTTGTACGACGGAACGACATCGCCGAGAAGAGCACCGGCAACGGCCTTCAGCTCGATGCTCACGACGTCATCGAAGACCCGGCGCCCGTTCGGGAAGCCTGCGTTGTCACCACCGACGACGCCAAGGATGCTCGCCTTGGCGGTCGGAGTCGGCTTGATGGCGACGTTGAGCCGGAGCATGTCCGCCTGCGTCGGCCCCGTGTAGTTCTGGAAGCCCGGCAAGAACGGAACCACCGGTACACCTGTGAGCAGGACGGCATCGAGGTCGGGGCGAGTGTTCCTGGCGTTCGCCGTGTAGGCCGCGAGATTCGGGAACACCTTCGGGTACAAGACGTTGAGGAGCGCCGCGAGCGTCGGGTGGTCGTAGTGGGTCGCGAACGCCTTGTCGTCCACGGGAGCCTGCGTGTTCCAATAGTCCTTCACGCCCATCGGGATGATGACCTCATTGACGAGCGGGTTGCCGAGGCGGGAGATCTGCGTCCACGGGCCGGCGTGGGTGACGGGGTTGCCGTAGATCAGGGTCTTCTGGCGGCTCGCCGTCGTCCAGATGCCGATGACTGCGTCCTTGGCCGTGTACACGGTTGGCCTTTTCCCGTCGCTCGTCAGGTCAACGATCGGGACCTGGATTGCGATGCTGTGCACGTTCAGTCCCGCGAGGGTGTTCAGGCCGGCGGCTGCCGTCCCCTTTGGCGTGAACACGAAGTCGGGCTGGAACGGCCGAAGGTCGCCAAGGTCGAAGATCGACCCGAGGTCGACGTAGAAGCTATCGGCACGCTGGCCGGCGAAGACCTTGCTGCTGCCGAGGATGTGGATCGCCTCAGCGGTGAGTGGCGCGTACTTCGGGATCGAGTTCTTGCCGACATTGCACGGCGGGCACGGCAAGTCCTTGGCCAGCAGATGCCAACCGTGGCTGTCGACACGGGTCACCGAGAAGAACTGCTTCCGGTTCCACGTCGAGTCGCTGAGGTGCTTGATCTGGCCCGTGTTGTACAGGAACAGGTCGTGGACGCCCGTGTCGGTGAGCACGGTGTTGAACCGGAACTGGTAGGTGATGTCCGCCAGGGCATCGCCGTCGTTGTCGATGTGGATCTCGTACAGCACGTCGTCGCCGAACTCGTAGAAGTTGGGACCGCCGGCGGGCTGCTGGAGAGGTACGTAGTTCGCGATGATCGTAACCGTGCTCGGGCTGTCAGGGCTCACGAACGCATACAGGTCCGCGCTGTCTGCGGCGGGATCCTTGGAGATCTCGGGAGCTTCTCGGTGGGAGGACATCTTCTACACCTCACTGGTTTCTGGGGACTTGGGTTGTCGGATTACGGGATCTGCCCGGGCGGTGCAGGGCACGGGGCCGGGGCGGGGCCGGGGCCGGGGCCGGAGGGCCGCGGCCGGGGCCGGAGGGCCGGGGCCGGGGCCGGAGGGCCGGGGCCGGGGCCGGAGGGCCGGGGCCGGGGCCGGAGCCATGGCCGGAACGGGGCCGGAGTGGGTCAGCCTGCCTCTCGCACGAGCCGTGCGACGAGGGCCGCGTCTCGGCGGACGACTTCACGAGTGCCGACCATCAGGTGAACCTCGCCGGTGCGTGGGTCGGGAATGTGCACGACCAGGGGCCCGGTGGCGGCCCGGCCTACGGGTGTGGCGACGCCGTCGCTATGGACGGTTGCGGGTCGACGTGACGCCCACGCCCGGCCCGGGAACGCTGGGATGGCAGCCAGTAGCCCGGCCGCCGCTGCCCCAGTCCCACCCCGCTTGAGAAACGTCCGTCGGGAGATGCTTGCCATCTACTGCCCTCCTTGTCCGAAGAGGCCATCAACCTCACCGCATCCTCCGACGCCCAGGGCGCCGCGCGTGCGCTGAGAGCCGCCGGGAGTCCGCTCCGGGTGCCTCTCGTCGTGACTACGGCGCCGCTCTCCGTTCTGGATGAGGAGCGAAAGTCGAACCTCGAACCTGCCCGAACCTCGACGCCCGGTGACCGGCACCGTCCGGGCTGACGAGGCCGGCGGGCTCAGTTCAACGTCGTGCCTGGTAGGTCGGCTCGCCTTGCTCGCCGTTCTGTGAGGCGGGTCTGGAGCACCGCACGCCGCATCGAGACGTGGAATCCCGCAGCTACGGCGCAGGTCACGCCTATCAAGAGGTCGCCGTCACTCAGTGGGAATCCGACGACGACAGCCAGCAAGCCGCACAACACCCAGACCAGTTGAAGCTGTGTCTCGAATCTCGCGAAGGCGCGCCCGAGCAGTGCCGGTGGCACGTGTCGTTGCGCGATCGAGTCAAACGACGGCTTGGCCGCAGTCGTCGCAAACCCGATCGCGAGTGTGAGCAGCGGTTGCACCCAAAGCGAACCAGAGATCGCGACGAGGATTCCGACCAGCGCCGACAACACGAGCGAGTAGAGGATCAGCTGCTGCTCGGACAGAAACCGACGAAACGTGGGCACGAGGAGGGAACCGAGCAGCGAACCTACGGCGCTGGTCAAGAGCACGAAGCCGTACCACCACGTCGCAGCATGGAGGTGCTTCAGCGCGAAGGCCAGGAAGAAGGTGAGGAAGCCGACCGCCCCCCTGATCACCGACATCGCCGCCAGAGCGAGCACGACCTCGGGAACGTACAGAGGGAGTCCCAGCCGCTGGCGCTCGCGAGCGACGTCGATCCGCACCTGACGTTCCTTGTCTGAGGGCGGCGGGCGCTCGTAGAGCGGGCGTCCGGCTGCTTGCGGCCAACGGCTCTTGCCGGGAACGGGCGGCCCCAGGATGGGTCGGCCATCTGCCGTAGCCGCGGCCGGCTTGGCGACGACGGCGCCCACCGTCTTCGGGAGCCGCATCGCTGCGACCCCGCCCAGGAGAAACACGACGCAAGCGAGCCGCAACACCCAGGGCGCGCCGAGCTGCAGCAATCCCACTGCCACTGGAGAGGCCACAAAGCCGGCAAGCGAGGCGAGCACGGCAAGCTTCGCGTTCGCGCTGGCGAGGTCGTCCTCAGTCTCGGTCATGGACGGCACGAGAGCCGCCTTGGCGACGAGGTACAGCTTGGAGAGCACCAGCACGCCGAACGCCTCGGGGAACAGCAGAAGGCCCTTGATGTCACCGGCCATCAAGAACACAAGGACGGCGCTCCCGACCGATGAGATCGCGACACTCGTGCGACGTGCGTATTTGCCTCGGTCGAGCAGCGGGCTGAGGGCAGGTGCAACGACCGCAAACGGCGTGATCGTAAGCAGGAGGTAGAGCAGGACCTTGCCCTTTGCCGCCTCAGGCTGGATCGTAAAGAACAGGGTCCCGGCGAGCGAGATCGTCACGAGCGTCGTGCCTACGGAGAAGACGGAGTGAACGAGCGCGAGCCTTCCGAAGGGCTGCGTCTGGTCGAACAGGTCTCTCACCGCGCTCCGGAGGAGCCGGGTGAAGCGAGCCCAACGCGCCGAGCTGTCCACGTCGCCATCGTACGTGTCGGTCCATCGCTCCCGGACGCCGCTACGATGCGCGCACACCGAGGACGAGGAGGTCACAAGTGGGAGTTCGGGCCTACGTGCTGATCCAAACGGAAGTTGGCAAGGCGGCTACGGTCGCGACGAAGGTGGCGGAGATCCCCGGAGTGGTGCGCGCCGAGGACGTGACCGGCCCTTACGACGTGATCATCCAGGCCGAAGCTGAGAGCGTCGATGACCTGGGCAAGATGGTCGTCAGTCGCGTGCAGCTCATCGAGGGCATCACTCGGACGTTGACCTGCCCGGTCGTCAACCTCTAGCCGGCTCGCCGGCCCGCGTCGGCCAGGGCCCCGTCCTGGCCACAAGGTGACGAAGTCCAGATGGGCTGACTGGCTCGCTCGCGCTCACAGACCGCCAGGGAACGTCTCGCCCAGGCCGAGACTGCCGGGGGCGGGATCCGCCCGTTCGGGCGCAGCGGCGTCCTCCCGGTAGGCGACATACCCCGTGCGCTCGAGCTCCTCGGCGAGCTCCGGTCCTCCGCTCGCGACGATGCGGCCCTCCGACAACACGTGGACGCGGTGGGCGGGCAGCTCGTACAGCAAACGGCGGTAATGCGTGATCGCGATCACGCCAAGAGGAGGGTCACCCTGCCTGGTCGCCCGCTCGATACGCCTCGCGACCCGACCCAGAGCATCCACATCGAGGCCCGAGTCGAGCTCGTCCAGGACGGCGATTCGTGGCCGGAGGATGGCGAGCTGGAGGGTCTCGTTTCTCTTGGCCTCCCCCCCAGACAGGTCGACGTTCATGGGCCGCGCGAGAATTTCGGGCAGGATCCCGAGCTCGACGGCCTCCTCGGAAAGACGGGCTGACAATGGCCCGGTTTCGGCTTCGCCGATCCGGCCGGCCGCGACGAGCGACTCGGCGAGCGCCGACGCGAGTGGCACGCCGGGCACTTCGATCGGGTATTGGAACGTCAGGAACAGCCCTGCCTGGGCTCGTTCGAAAGGGCCTAGGCCGAGCAGCTCGACGCCGTCCAGCGTGACGCTGCCACTCATGACCTCGTAGCCGGGGCGGCCCATCAGAACATGCGCCAGAGTGCTCTTCCCGGAACCGTTCGGGCCCATGACTGCATGAATCTCCCCGCTGCGAACCTCGAGGTCGATGCCCCGGAGGATCTGCCGTCCATCGGCACCAGCGTGCAGGTCCGAGATCCGCAACAGGCTTGGGATCATGTGATCACCGCGAAGACCTCGTCGCCGTCGACCTCGATGGGCACGACCTTGACTGCCTTGGTGGCGGGCAAGCTCTGTGGCGAGCCGTCCAGTAGGGAGAAGGTGCTGCCGTGCCGCAGGCACTCGATCTCGCACACGTCCGCGAAGACCTCGCCCTCCGAGAGCGGGTAGTCCTCGTGGCTGCAAACGTCGACGAGCGCGCGGAACTCGGAATCGCAACGAACGAGCGCGATCGCTCCTCCTTCGATCTCGAAACGGCGAACCTCTCCCACCTCGAGCTCTCCGGCCGCGCACAGTCGAACTCGCACCGGATCAGCTCCCACCCACGACACTGTCCAGCCGGGCTGCGACCGCGGTTGCAAGATGCTCACGAATGCCCGGTGCTCCGATCCGAACCCAGAGGTCCTCGAAGAAACCAAGCAAGATCAACCGCTCCGCGACGGCCGGCGGAACGCCGCGCGATTCGAGGTAGAAACGTTGCTCACGGTCGATCTGTCCGACAGCGGACGCGTGGGAGCACCGGACGTCGTTCTCCTCGATGTCGAGATTGGGGACGGAGTCCGCGTGCGCACCATCGCTCAGGACCAGATTCCGGTTCGTCTGGAAGGCATTGGCGCCCTTTGCGCCATGCCGCATCCGGATGAGCCCCGAGTACACCGAGCGCGCTGTGCCTCCCACGGCACCTTTGAAGACGAGATCGCTCGTGGTTCGAGGCGCTCCGTGCTCCTGGAGTGTTCGGAAGTCGTGCATCTGGGTCCCGTCGCCAAAGTATGAGGCCAGAAGCTCGGCGCTGCCTCCTTGCCCCGCCAGAACCGACTCGGTGCGGAAACGCGCGTATTCGGCACCGAGCGAGGCCGTGAAGGTGCGGATCGTGGCGTCGCGGCCAGCGCGTATCCGCTGATGTCCCAGCTGCCAGGCTCCTGCTCCCAACTGCTGGATCGCGTTGTAAGACAGGATCGCGGCGTCCCCTACCGTGATATCGACGAGGGGAACAACGAGAAGCGAGCCGTCAGCCGAGACGAAGAGCTCGATCACGGTCGCTTCGGCCGCCTCGCCAAGCTCGATCACCGTGCGAGGAAAAGCGGCCGGAGCAAGCTCCGCGGACTTGCGGGAGCCAAGCAGGTGCACGATGACGATCGGGTGATTGATGCGTGCTCGGGCCGGAACGGAGAGCACCAGAGCGTCGCGGAGAAAAGCGTCGGCAAGATGATCGAACGCGTCGGGAACGTGCTCTTCCTTTCCTGTCTCGCTGTTCAGCTCGGTCACCTGGTCGAGGACGAGGGCACCCCGTGGGTCGCCGAAAACGCTGCCCAGAACCGTCCCGGTCTGGGTGGCGGAGCCGGAAAGATCGAGCGACACGGGAACACCGTCGACGACGATGGCAAGCCCGGAACGATCGCCGACCTGCTCGAGCAGGGCGGCCGACTGCGGCCAGGCGTCGGCTTCGAGCGCCGGCGGCAGCGCGCCGGCGGTACCGGTGCCGCTAGGCACGTACGTCTCGAGATCGAGCTCGGAGATCCGCCCGTAGCGCCAGAGATCCTCGTCGACTGCTGGGGGTGGGCTCGCAGCAAACCGTTCGAGCGCGCCGAGTCGCCGTTCGGCGAGCCACTCCGGGCCGTTGAGACTCCGCGCCGCCTCAGCGGTAAAAGAAACGGGTGACTGCATCGTGATCAGGCCTGGAGGTTACCGGACGCCCGTCACCGCTCGGGCAGAGTGCCGAAGTGCCGGTACCACCAGCGAGCGTCGCGCGCATGGGCGTGAAAGTGGTCAGGGATCTGGCGCATCACGCGGTCGAGGCTGAACTCGGCTTCGCCGAACCGACGAGTCGCCACCTTCTGCAGCTCGCCGATCATATGCTCGAGATCTGCTTCCGGCGGGTTGGCGCCGTGCCGCTTCCACACGACCATCGGCACGGCGCAGATCTCGCAGTCAGCGATCCAACAGATCTCGTCTTCGTGGTACCAGGTCGTCATGCGTGCTGCCTCACAAAGCTCGCACCGCGGATTATGCGTCATCACCCGGCTCGGCTGGGCAACTCGTCAGGCCCGGTCGCAGTCCGCTACTGGTTGGCGTGCGCCGGCCGGAGGGCGTGCGCCGGCCGGAGGGCGTGCGCCGGCCGGAGGGCGTGCGCCGGCCGGAGGGCGT
>Ga0209415_10002823_pt1 | contig 32521 bp, 27 predicted proteins | sample PeaSoiSIISIP2007_FD_187696 | JGI IMG/M metagenome (GOLD analysis project Ga0209415, IMG submission 187696) | Peat soil microbial communities from Weissenstadt, Germany - SII-SIP-2007 (SPAdes) (version 2) | ecosystem: Environmental > Terrestrial > Soil > Wetlands > Peat | place: Germany... | reverse complement strand
GCCGAGCAGTCGGCCAGTCTCGAGCGATTGGGCCAAGGTGCCCTGGTGGCGGCGGTTTCCGACGGTCACGGCAACCAGAGGCACTTCCGCAGCGAGAGGGGATCGAAGTTCGCCGTCGACATCGCTTGCGAGTGCTCGGCGGACCTAGCGGACCGGCTCGAAGCGTTCGTCGACGCAAAGGGGATCGAAAGGTTCGCGTTGACGACTCTCGTCCCCACGATCCTCGGTCGCTGGATCTCGGCCGTGGACGCAGATGTCGAGCGAGACCCGATCGTGAGTGGAGCGGAGTCCGATCAGCAGACCTCGTCGGACTTGCCGGTGGTCGCCTACGGGTCGACGTTGCTCGTGGCCGTCGCATGGCAGCAGTGGGTGCTCCTCGCCCAGATCGGTGACGGGGACATCCTCGCCCTGTACGTCGATGGCAAGGTCGGCTCTCCGGTGCCCGATGACCCCAGGCTGGACGGCCTGAGGACGACGAGCTTGTGCCAGCCCAACGCACTCGACTCGTTCAGGGTGGCCGTCGTCGACCGGTCGCTCGTCGACCTCGCCGGCATCCTTCTTGCCACCGACGGCTTTGGGAACGCGCAAGCTGCGGATCCTTGGGAGCCCGCAGTGGGAGGTGATCTCGTCGAGATGATTCGAAGCCGGGGGGTCCACTGGGTGGAGGAGCAGCTTCCGGAGTGGGTGACGCGTTGTGCCTCCTCGGACGGAAGCGCCGACGACACGACCGTCGCGCTGCTGGTGACAGGGGACGCACCATGAGCGATCTACCGAACCTCGGTGACACCTTCTGGCTCTCGAGGGTCGGGGCGACCCTCACGGTCGGCGCGCGCATCGGGGAGGGGGGTCAGGGCGTCGTCCACGAAGCCGCAGTCGGGGACCACCTCTTCGCGTTGAAGTGGTTGCGGCCTTCGCCTCGTACAGCCGGCCTCATGAGGTCCATCGCCGGCCTCGTCGAGCGGCCGTCGCCGCACCGAGCTTTCATCTGGCCCATCGACCTCGTAACCAGCGAGCACGTCGAAGGCTTCGGGTACGTGATGGCTCTGAAGGAGAAACGCTTCATCTCGTTCGCTCAGATGTTGAACCACGACCCGCCCCCGTTCAGGACCATCATCGCCATAGGCCGTGAGGTGGTCGACGCGTTCTCCGCCCTCCACGCATCGGGACTCTGCTACCGCGACATCAACTTCGGGAACCTCTGGGTGGACCCGGTCCGCGCAGATGTCGCGATCCTCGACAACGACAACGTGGGCCTGGACAGCGGTGAGGCCTTCGTCAAGGGGAGCCATCAATTCATGGCTCCGGAGGTGGTGCGGGACGAGGAGCTTCCCTCCACTGTGACGGACCTCTATTCCCTCGGCGTCTTCCTCTTCTATCTGTTCATACACGGTCACCCTCTCGAAGGCATCCGCACGATCTCCTCGTACTCGTGGGCCGAATCCGAGCACGTCACCGAGACCGAGTTGATGCTCCGCAACTTCGGCCGCGAGCCGCTCTTCGTCTTCGATCCAGAGGACGGATCCAATTGCCCTCCGCCGGGGAGCCCGATGCTGGTCTGGTGGTCGATCTACCCGGCGTTCTTCCGCCAGCTGTTCGTAAAGTCGTTCACCACGGGCCTGACCGATGCGTCTCTCACGGGCAGGGTCACGGAGGGAGTATGGCGGCGCGCACTTCTGCGGCTCTCGGACTGCACTTCGGAGTGCCAATGCCGTGCATCTGTCTTCTTCGACGCTGAGGATCCCGGCCACCGGTGCTGGAATTGCAACCAGGTCCCCGAACCCCTTCCGATGCTCAAGCTTCGAGGTCACTCCGTCGTGATTTGCGAAGGCATGACGATCACCTCCCACCATCTGAGACGGGATCGTGCTCACGACGACCCAATGGCCACCGTGGAGGTTCGGCCGAATCGGAGCGGCCATCGATTCCTCTTGAGGAACGTGAGCAACGAGACTTGGACGGTCACGCCGGAAGGCGAGGAGCCGAAGAAGGTCGAGCCTTCACAACTGCTCGGAGTCCGGACCATGACCATCGACTTCGGGCCGGCTCAGGGAACCATCGAGGTGTCCGGGAGTCAGAGCTCAGGCGAAACGCTCGTCACCAGGCAATGACGACCGGAGGATCGCCGCGATTGCCCGGCTGCGAAATGAGACGGACGAGGTCGTCCACTGCACTGCGGGAGGCAAGAAGATGAGCGAGATAAGGGTCACCTTCGCCGGCTGGAATTACGACTTTCAGCCGGGCACGGCCGTCACGATCGGGCGCAGCGCTGCGAGCGACGTCGTCGTCGACGACCCCACCGTCTCCCGCCAGCACGCGCAATTGACCTGGGACGGGACGGTCTGGGTGCTGACCGACGTGGGGCGCGGCAGGACCTTCGTCGGAGGTAGCCCGATCACAGGCCACGTCGCAGTGATTCAGCCGATGGAGATCCGGCTTGCCTCTCCTCAGGGCCCGGCGCTCCATGTCGCACCCCTGGTGGTGGCGGCGCAAGGCGCTCCTGCGACCGTTCCCCCTCAACAGGTCGCCGCTCAACCGCAACCCGCGGTGCCACCAGCTCCGGTTGCAGGAAGCGGAGCGATCATGCCCGGAGCAGGTGTGATCGGGGGGAACGGCGGGGCGGGGGTCGAGGCAGAGCTCGCCTCTGCCCTCCACATATTGCTCCCGATCAGGAGCTGGTTGAAGAACCCAGGCTGGCGCCAGGGATTCCGGCTTCTCGTCGTCGCGTACGCACTGTTGCCGGTGGTGTTCCTCGCTCTTTTCGACGGTTCGGGGAACCTGACCACTCCAGGATGGTCCTACAGCCTCTACGTCGCCCCTCTTTGGGCGATCGCCTTCTGGTTCCTGATCCGCCCCGGGAGGATCACGGTGCAGATCGTCGTGGCGTGCATCGGCATCACAGTGTGGGACCTCATATGGATGCAGCTGATAACCATCACGATCAACGATCACATCGGCGGAAGCGGGGCCCTCTCCTTCCCAGATGCGCTCGGAGTGGGGTTCAACGAGGAGAGCACGAAGGCGATCCCGGTGCTCCTGCTGGCACTGCTCGTCCTGAAGGCGTGGAAGACGAAGTGGGACGTGCGGATGTGGATGTGGCTAGGCACGTTCTCGGGGCTGGTGTTCGGGGTCAGAGAAGCGTCCACGTACACGGCCGAGGCCATAGTGCATATCGGCAACGCGTCACAGACCCAGGATCCGAACTTGGTGGCGGTGGTGAACACCCTCTCGTTCGCCGAGCGCGTCTTCGTCGACGGCTTTCAACATGCCATCTGGGCCGGGATCGCGGGCTTCTTCATCGGGATCGCGATCAACTACCCGAGGCGAAGGATTCCGTTGATCGTGCTGGGCATCGCAATACCTGCGGTGCTCCATGCCACGAACGACTGGATCCTCGGCGCGAGCACGAGCCTCTGGCCCTGGATCGGTGTGCAGGCCTTCTCGGTGTTCCTGTTCCTCGGCTACACGATGTCCGCGCACTCGATCGAGCGCAGGGTCCGACGTTCCCCGGTGTTCCGGGGTCAATCGATCCTGGCGGACAGCTTCTCGGAGTCGAGCGAGGTGTCCGGGGCGACCTGATCCTCGGGCTCCTCGGGCGCTTAGAGGACCAGCTCGGCCATCATCCTGAGGGTCTCGGGTCCTCCCGAGACACTCAGAGTCGTGGCGATCGACTCGTGCCACTGCTGTAGGTCGTCGCGGATCTTCTCCTTGGGCCCGACGAGCGCGATCTTCTCGACCATTGCGGTGGGGACCATCGCGGCGGCCTCGTCCTTGCGGCCGTCGAGGTACAGGTCCTGGATCTTGTGCGCCTCGGCTTCGAACCCCATGCGCACGAAGACGTCGAAGTGGAAGTTCATCTCGCGCGCTCCCATGCCTCCGATGTAGAGCGCGAGCATCGGCCTCATGCTGTCGGCGGCGCGCTCGACGTCGTCGTCGAGCAGGACGGGGCAGAACGCGATGACCTCGAAGTCCTGAGCGCTCCTGCGCGCACCGGGCCGGGCGAATCCTTCGGCCAACGAAGCGCTGAACTCTCCCATGTGCATGGGTGAGAAGAAGATCGGGAACCACCCGTCTGCGATCTCGGCGGCGAGAGCGACGTTCTTCGGTCCCTCGGCACCGAGGACGATCGGGATCTCCGGGCGAAGCGGGTGGACGATCGGCTTGAGCGGCTTCCCGAGACCGGTGCCGCCCCGGTACGGGAGCGGGTAGTGGGGGCCCTCGTTCTCGACGGGCCCTTCGCGCGCGAGAACGCGACGGACGATCGACACGTACTCACGAGTCCGCGCGAGCGGCTTCTCGAAGGACTGTCCGTACCAGCCCTCGACCACCTGGGGCCCGGATACTCCGAGCCCGAGGACGAAGCGACCCCCTGTGAGGTGGTCCATGGTGAGAGCGGCCATCGCCATCGCAGTCGGGGTGCGTGCGGAGAGCTGGCACAGGGCCGTGCCGAGCCTGACGCGAGAGGTTCGCGATCCCCACCACGCGAGCGGGGTGAGCGCGTCCGACCCGTAGGCTTCTGCGGTCCAGATCGAGTCGAACCCGAGCCGCTCGGCTTCGACCACGAGCTCCGCCGTCCCCACGGGCGGCCCTGAACCCCAGTAACCGAGCTGGAGACCGAGCTTCAAGTTCTTCATCGACTCTCCTTCCGGGGCGGCGCGGCCCCCTGGACCCTCAGGCGGTGCGTGCTTTCTCGAGCACCTCTTCTGCGAAACGGGCCGAGGCCTCGATCCGCGATTCCAACTGGCGCTCAGGGGGGTCGGCCTTGTCGACGCGGGCGACCATCGCCGGCGCGCACAGGAAGTCGGTGACCCCGTACTCCTCCTCGAAGCTCCGGTACAAGTCCAGGTCCGGAATGCTCCAGAGCGAGAGGAAGATGGCGAACGGATCGTTCTCCCGCCCGGCCTTGCGGCGCTCGGCGTGCAGCTGGGAGAGGTACGAGCGGGCCTCTTCGGGGCTGTATGCACCGGCCGCCACCCAACCGTCGCAGAGAGTCGCCGCGCGCCGCAGAGCCGGGGAGCTGTGCCCGCCTCCCAGGATCGGGATGGGACCCGGCGGGGAGGGCTCCATGCGCATCTCCGGGACGTCGTAGTGAGTCCCGTGGTACTCCACCCAACCGCCGCTCCAAATGGCGCGCAGCGCGGGGATCATGTCGTCGAGCCTCCGGCCCCTCGTGTGGAAGTCTTGTCCGGTCGCGTCGAATTCCTCTTGGCTCCAGCCGACGCCCACGCCGAGGTTCACTCTCCCGCCCGACACCACAGCGGCCGTCGAGACCTGCTTCGCGACAGTGATCAGGTCACGCGCCGGTGCGATGTACACACCTGTGGTGAAGTGCAGCTTCTTTGTGCTCGCTGCCATCGCGGAGATGAAGCACCACACGTCGGGCCAATCGGTGTCCGGGTCCCAATGGTCCCCGAACCCCGGGGCGCCGTCTTCGGTCTTCGAGTACGTGTAGCGCGACCTGCGCTCGCGGGGGAAGAACATGTGATCGGACACGTACACACCGTCGTATCCCTGCGCGTCGGCCGCCTTAGCGACCTCTAGAGCTTGAAGCATCGGCAGGAACGTGAGGGCTTGGTGAAAGCGCACTCGGTTAAGCCTCTGCGATCCTGATATCCGGTCCGAGCTACCGGGCTCGGCTCAGCGCCGCACGGGTGCGCCGGGAGTGAAGGCGACGGGCAGGTGCTTCACGCCGTTGATGAACGCCGACTGCAGCCGTTGTACGTCACCGTCCTGGTGGATGTCCGGAACTCGGTCGAGAAGGTGCTGGTACATGACCCGGATCTCCATCCGTGCGAGGTTGGCTCCCAGGCAGAAGTGCGGCCCTCCCGCCCCGAAGGCCATGTGAGGGTTGGGCGACCGCGTGATGTCGAAGGAATCGGGGTTCTCGAAGACTTCCTCGTCCCGGTTGGCCGAGCAGTGGAAGAAGACCACCTTCTGGTCCTCGTCGATCTTCTGCCCGCGCAGCTCGACCGGTCCCGTCGTCTGGCGACGGAAGTTCATGACCGGCGTCACGAAGCGCAGCATCTCCTCGATCGCGCTCGGAAGGAGCGAGCGGTCCGCGCGCAGCTTCTGCCATTGGTCGGGATTCTGGAAGAAGGCGTGCATTGCGCCCGACATGAGGTTGCGTGTCGTCTCGTTGCCGGCGACCGTGAGAAGGAGGAAGAAGAGCTCGAGCTCGAGCTCCGACAGCTTCTCGCCTTCGACCTCGACCTCTGTGAGCACACTCATGAGGTCCTCGTGTGGATTCGCCTTCTTCTCGGCGAAAAGCCCGGCGGCATAGGCGTAGAGCTCCATCGCCGACTCCTGTGCTATCTCGGCGGTGATCTGAAACTCGGGATCCTCCTGCCCGATCATCCGGTTGGACCAGTCGAACATGTTGTGGCGATCTGCCTGTGGAACGCCGAGCAGATCGGCGATCACCACCAACGGCAGCTCGGCTGAGATGTCGGTGACGAAGTCGCACTCGCCTTTCTCGATGACCGAGTCGATGATGTCGTCGGCGGTCTCGTGGATCTTCTCCTCGAGCTGCGCGACCATCCGCGGCGTGAAGCCCTTGTTGACGAGGCGCCTGTAGCGGGTGTGAAGCGGAGGATCCATGTTCAGCATCATGAGCCTCTGCTGCTCGATGGCTTCCTCGGGCAGCTCCCAGATGAAAGTGCCTCGCTGCGCCGAGGAGAAATGCTCGTGGTCCCGGTTCACAGCGACGCATTCGTCGTACTTCGTGACGCACCAGAAGCCCGGCCCCTCGGTCTCCTCGTGCCACCACACGGGAGCGTTCTTGCGAAGGTAGGCGAACTGCTCGTGGGGCACATCCGCGACGAAATTCTTCGAGTCGGTGAGGTCGATGTCGCTGAGCTGCATGCCGGACTCCTTCGTGCCTAGACTAGAACAAGTTACAACTTGAGGCCGGGACCGGTGAAACCGGCCCGGACCAGCACGGGAAGGCGAGCATGTTCTTCGAGGAGACCGCCGAGCAGCTTGCGTTGCGCCGCGAGCTGAGGGCCTACTACGCGGACTTGCTGACCGTGGAAGTGCGAGAGGGCATCGGCGACGTGGGCGAGGGCGGAGCGCTCTGGCGCCAGGTGGTCCGCCGGATCGGAAAGGACGGGTGGCTGGGTATCGGCTGGCCGACCGAGTACGGCGGGCAGGGGCGACCGGCGACCGACCAGTTCATCTTCTTCGACGAGACCAGACGCGCCAACGCGCCGTTCCCGTTCGTGACGGTCAACACCGTCGGCCCCACCATCATGCGGTTCGGCAGCGAGGAGCAGAAGTCGTTCTTCCTGCCGGGGATCCTGTCGGGAGAGATCAACTTCGCCATCGGCTACACCGAGCCCGAGGCAGGGACCGACCTGGCCTCACTGCGGACGCGCGCGGTTCGCGACGGGGACGAGTACGTGGTGAACGGAGCGAAGATCTTCACCAGCGGAGCCGAGCTCGCCGACTATGTGTGGCTGGCGGTGCGCACCGACCCTGAAGCCCCGAAGCACAAGGGGATCTCGATCCTGTGCGTCCCCACGGACGCCCCTGGGTTCTCCTACAGCCCGATCACGACCGTGGCGGGGGCGAAGACGTCTGCCACCTACTACAGCGACGTGCGCGCTCCTGTGTCCAACCGCGTCGGGGCGGAGAACGAGGGATGGCGGATGATCACCACGCAGCTGAATCACGAGCGGGTGGGCCTCGCCGCCTGGAGCGGCTTCGCCTCTGCACTGTTCGACGAGGTTGCCGACTGGGCGGCGACGACGCCGCTTGCTGTCTCCGAAGAGCCCGAGGGCCCCACAGTGATAGATCTGCCCTGGGTGCAAGCCGACCTGGCACGTTGTAGGGCAGAGCTCGACGCCATGTACCTCCTCAACTGGCGCATGGCGACCGCCGTGGCGTCGGATCAGCTGAACCCGGCCGATTCGTCCGCGGTGAAGGTGTTCGGCGTGGAGACGAGCATCGGGATCTACAGGCGGCTCCTCGGGATCGTCGGCGCCGCCGGCTACTTCGCACCGGGCTCCCCGGGCGCAGCCCTCGAGGGACGGCTCGAACGCACCGCCCGACACGCGCAGATCAACACGTTCGGAGGGGGCGTGAACGAGATCCAGCGCGAGATCGTCGCCATGGCGGGCCTCGGGATGAAGCGAGGTGCAAGGTGACCGAACCCGCTGCGAAGGAGGCGTCCGCGGCTGGTGCCAACTCCAAGGCCGGCGCATCGGGTTCGGACCTGTACGAGCTCCTCGCGGAATTCGAAGGACAGCCTTCGGGTCCGCCAACGGTTGCGCCCGACGCAGTGAACCTGCCGATGATCAGGCACTGGGTCGAGGCGATGGGGGACGAGAACCCTGTGTACCTAGACGCAGAGGCGGCTCGCGGGAACGGATTCGCCGGAGTCGTCGCGCCGGCGACGATGTTGCAGGCCTGGATCATGCGCGGTTATCGGGTGAGCATGCAGGCAGAGGCGGCTCGCGCTGCGGGTGGGGTGGCTCGAACCGAGAGAGCCGCCCCTCAGGACCGCCTGTTCGAGTTGCTGGACGAGGCGGGTTTCACCTCAGTCGTGGCGACCAACTGCGAGCAGTCCTACCGCCGGCCCCTCGAGCTCGGGGACCAGCTCACAGTCCGGTCGGTGATCGAGTCGGTGTCGCCGCAGAAGGCCACGGCCCTCGGCGACGGCCATTTCGTCACGACGCGCCTGGACTTCACCGACCAGAACGGCGACGAGGTCGCCACGCAGCGATTTCGGATCCTGCGGTTCCGCCCCCGCTCCGGCGACGCGTCGAAGAGCGCGGGGAAGACCGATTCGGGTGGACCTGAGTCACAGCCGGCACCGAAGCGGCCCCGTCCGGCGATCACCCAGGACAACGCCTTCTTCTTCGAAGGAGCGCGTGCGGGGAAGCTCTTGGTCCAGAGGTGCTCGAAGTGCGCGAAGTTGCGCCATCCTCCTCGCCCGTCGTGTCCGAATTGCCATTCGCTCGAGTGGGACACGGTCGAGTCGTCCGGGCTCGGAAACGTGTACAGCTACGTGGTCGTGCACCACCCCCAGGTGCCGGCGTTCGAGTACCCGCTGCCGATCGCCGTGGTCGAGCTCTCGGAGGGGACACGGCTCGTCGCCGATCTCGTCCACGTGGCGCCCGAGGACGTCCAGATCGGGATGGCCGTCGAATGCGAGTTCGTAGAGGTGGACGACGAGCTCACGCTTCCTATGTTCCACCCGGTGTCGGACGAGGCCGCCGACACCACCGGAGGAGAGCTCTGATGGAGTTCTCGTTCTCCGAAGAGCAGGAGGCAGTTGCCGAAGCGGCATCCTCGGTGTTCAACGGTTCGGCAGGCTCCGAGCGCGTCGCAGAGATAGAACGCACCGACGATCGCTTCGACGCCGATCTGTGGTCCGCACTAGCACGCTCGAATCTCCTCGGCCTCGCAGTACCCGTCGAGCACGGGGGCTCCGGGCTCGGGCTCGTCGAGGTCTGCGAGGTTCTCGAAGCCCAAGGACGCGCCGTGGCCCCGGTGCCTGTATGGGCGACTTTGGTCCTCGGCGCGATGCCGATCGCAAGCTTCGGCACGCCCGAGCAGAAGGCCCGGTGGCTTCCCGGTGTCGCGACCGGCGAGGTATGTCTGAGTGCCGCCCTCACAGAGGTCGGGTCGAGCTCACGGGGCAACATGGTGCCGAGTGTGCAAGCCCGGCTCGACGCAGGTGTATGGCGGCTCGACGGCGTAGCTCACGGGGTCCCGCAGGCTCACCTGGCATCGCAGATCGTCGTACCGGTCGTCGCGCAAGGCGCGCCAGGCGCGCAAGGCGCGCAGAGTTCGCTCGCAGTGATGCTGGTCGACCCCCTGGCGCCGGGTGTCACCCTCGAACGCGCTGTCACGACGGATCGCCAGGTTCACCCCCACCTCCACCTCGAGGGCGTGCAGGTCCCCGACGGACAGGTGCTCGTCGGGCCGGGGGAGGGCGAGAACGCCGTGTCCTGGATGCTCGAGCGCGCCCGTGTGGGGCTGTGTGCGATGGCTCTCGGTGTCTGCGAGGAGGCGGTGGGCCGTGCGGCGTCCTACCTGAACGAGCGGCAGCAGTTCGGCCGCCCGCTGTCAACCTTCCAGGGGACGATGCTCCGCGCTGCAGACGCGTACATCGACACCGAGGCGATAAGGGTCACCCTGTGGGACGCGGCATGGCGCATCGACACAGCGAGGCCCGCGGCCGAGGCGGTGGCAGCGGCCAAATGGTGGGCGGCCGAAGCGGGCCAGCGCGTGGTGCACGCCACCCAGCACCTCCACGGGGGCATGGGCGCCGACATCGAGTACCCGATCCACCGCTACTTCCTGTGGGGCAAGCAGATCGAACTGATGCTCGGCGCTCCGAGCGCGGAGCTCGCCCGGCTCGGGGCGATGCTCGCGAAGCGCATTAAGGAGTCCGTCGCATGACCCCTGTTCGAACGACCACTCTGCACGCGGACGAGATATCGGTCGGCGACAGCCTGCCGGAGCTCGAGATCCCGCTTACCCGCACCTTGATCGTGGCGACGGCCATCGCGTCTCGCGACTACCAGGACGTGCACCACGACCCGGGGCTCGCGCACGAGCGCGGCTCGCCCGACATCTTCATGAACATCCTCACGACGAACGGCTTTGTCGGCCGCTTCGTGACCGACTGGGCCGGGCCCGGCGCGGTGTTGACCAGCGTGTCGATTCGTCTGGGTGTCCCCAACTACCCGGGCGACACGATGGTGCTGTCGGGAAAGGTGGAGTCGGTGGGCGACCCGGGCGCCGAAGCCCCGGAGGGCCAATCTGGCAGGTTGCCGGTGCGGGTCTCGGTCCGTGGCTCCAACAGCCGAGGGGACCACGTGACCGGGACGGTGGGGCTGCTTCTTCCCGTCGGCGAAGACGGCGCAGGCACACTCACCGGAGCCGGGTCGTGAGCGCGAGGTCCACCAAGTCACACAGCTTCGCAGGGACCACCGCAATCTGCGGCATCGGCGCCACGGAGTTCTCGAAGGACTCGGGACGAAGCGAGCTGCGACTGGCGGTCGAGGCGGTCGGTGCAGCCATCGAGGACGCAGGCCTCGCGCCGAGCGACATCGACGGCGTCGCCACCTTCTCTGCCGACACGAACCCGGAGATCGAGGTCGCCCGCTCGCTCGGCATGGGCGAGCTGACCTTCTTCAGCCGCATCCACTACGGGGGTGGTGCCGCCTGCGCCATCGTCCAGCAGGCGGCGATGGCGGTCGCGAGTGGCGTGGCGGATGCAGTCGTCTGCTACCGAGCGTTCAACGAGCGTTCGGGTCACCGCTTCGGGACCGGAGTGCAGGGCCGAGCGCCCGTCGCCAACGCCGAGAACGCACAGTTCTCCTGGTACGCGCCCAACGGTCTGCTCACCCCGGCCTCCTGGGTCGCCATGTTCGCCCAGCGCTATCTGCACGCGACCGGGGCCACCACCGAGGACTTCGGAAGGGTTGCGGTGGCCGACCGCGCGCACGCCGCGACCAACCCTGCCGCTTGGTTCTACGACAAGCCCATCACGCTCGCCGACCACCAGTCGTCGCGCTGGATCGTCGAGCCGCTGCGCCTTCTGGACTGCTGCCAGGAGTCCGACGGCGCTCAGGCACTGGTCGTCACGAGCCTCGAGCGCGCCCGGGACCTGAAGGGCGCGCCCGCCGTGATCCGGGCCGCGGCGCAGGGATCGGGCGATCAGCAGGACATGATGACGTCCTACTACCGCGACGACATGACGCGTCTTCCCGAGATGGGTGTGGTCGCCCGTCAGCTATGGGAGACCTCGGGGCTCGGACCCGGTGACGTCCAGAGTGCCGTCCTCTACGACCATTTCACCCCGTTCGTCCTCTACCAATTGGAGGAGCTCGGGTTCTGCGAGTTCGGAGAGGCGAAGGAGTTCGTGCGGGAGGACAACCTGCTCCTAGGTGGCCGGCTCCCGACCAACACTCATGGCGGCCAGTTGGGCGAGGCGTACATACACGGCGTGAACGGCATCGCAGAAGGCGTCCGTCAGGTCAGGGGCACCGCCGTCAACCAGGTTCCCGGACTGGAGAACATCGTGGTGACGGCGGGAACCGGGGTGCCGACGAGCGGGCTCGTCCTCGGCGTCGACCGCTAGCGCCTGCCAACCGGCTACCGGGCCCGTCGCCGGTCGCGAACGAACAGGGCTGCCACGCCCGAGACGCCGGCCCCCGCCAATATCAGCGCTGCGATTGCGAGCGCAGTGGCGGTGTCCGATCCCGAGCCGTCCGTGCGAGGCCCCGCTCGACCGGATGCCGGTGCCGGGGTGAGCGTGAGGATCGGAGCGGGCGAGTCTGGTTCGGGTCGGCCGGCTACAGGCACCTCGATCCAACGGACGATCTCCCCCGACGAGTAGGTCTGCAGGGCTTTGAAGACCACCTGGCCCGGGCGCCCGGGCATGGCTCCCACCGAGACGGGGAAGTCCTCGTACTGGCCCTGGGAGATCCCGCCTGCGGTGGCATTCCACGTCACATCCGATACGACGTCGCTCACGGGCCCGTCGTCGGTCTGCACGGGTCTGGAGAGCTTGACGGTGTGCACCGTGGAGCTCCATCCGGGGACGGGCAGCACGTCGACTGTGAGGAGGGGAAGGTTGGTGGGGAAGAAGACCTGAAGCTCGACCGTGTTGGCGTCGTCGCGCTCGTTCGGGACCCGAAACACGAGCTCGACGTCCTGCGAGCCTGCCGGGAGGCTCGTCGGGTGCACCGTCACGTGCGCCCAGGCGGGTATCGCTGCTCCGAGAACCGCTGCTGCGCACACCGTCGCGGCGGCGACGAGGGCGAAGGAGCCCGGGTGTCGCCCGGTCGTCCTGAGTCGGGCTGCAGTGTCGATGGAGGTCAAGCTAATGGACCGGAACCGTCGCAAAGACCTCCTGCTCGTCGATCGGACTCGTTCTGACAGTGAGCTTCAGCTGCCAGTTGCCCGCGATCGGAAGGTCGACGTTCGTGTCTAGGTAGTGCCCCGGACCGCCGAGCACCAACGGGATCTCGATCGGTCCGATGCCTTCGGAGGCCAGGCTGACGGACGCGTCGAGCTCGGGGATCCCGACCGGTTGGCCCAGTCGGCCAAGTACGTAGAAGTGGAATTGGTTGCCCGGCCCGACATGTGCAGGAGAGACGAGGGCGTTCACCTGCACCCCGAGGACGGAGAAGCTCTGTGAGAAGGGTTGGGCTGCGGCCTGCTTGGCGGGGGCGGCGTTCACGAGGAGCGAAGTGACGCCGAGGACGCAGAACGCGATGGCGATCTCGGCCAAGACGGTGCGCCGGAGGCGCTTCGGCCTGTCCGAGCCCTCCCAGGTCGGGAGCTGACGCCGCCGCCTCCACGGCAGCCACCTCGCCCCCAGGACGATCGAGCGGCTCAACGCGCCGACGACCACGAGGAGGAACACGAGCCCGATCTTCACCAACAAGGTTCTGCCGTAGACGGTGTTCGTCAGCGCGTAGAAGCTGCCGACCTGTCCTATCGACTGAACGACGCCAGTCGCGACAACAGCTGCGACCGCGCCGAACATATAGGCCGACGTGGACAGAGAGACCGATGCCACTTCCCGAGGCTCGGCTGCGCGCGGTCCCGGCAAAAGCAGGCACACGAGAACGGCGAGTCCTCCGAGCCACACGGCGGCGGCGCCCAGGTGGACGACATCGAGCGCCATCGTGAGCGTTATGTCATCCCCGGTGGCGGCGTGACCGGACAGCCCGGGAGTGAAGAGCAACCCGACTGCCGCGACCGCGCCGACGCGGATCGACCATCTGACGAAGCGCGACGCGGCGGACCTCCCGGCCCCGAAGACCAGCAGCACCGGCAGGACGGCGGCGAGAAGGATCAGTCTGAGCAGCTCGACCTCGCCGAACCGGGTGTGCAGGACCTCGTTCCAAAGCGTCGGCCTCAGGATGTCGGTTAACGGAAGTTCGGCCGCGTACACGCCCTGACAGGCGATGCCGAGCGCGGTCGCGAAGAAGAGCACCCACCACGACGTCCACAGCAGTCTCCTCACGCGCTTGGAACCTCGCCCCGCCGGCCAGACGAGCGCGACCATCGCCGCCGTGCCGACGAGAAGAAGCAGCCCGACGAAGGCTCCGAAGCGGATGAACCAGAAGAGCGCGCCGACGACCTTGCTACCTGAGGACTTGTTCAGCCGGGCGACTTCGGAGCTCGCCTTGCCGACGCCGGTGGCAGCTCCGACGCTGAAGACAAAGGCTCCGTGCACGGGATGTGAGTCGGCCGATATCACCCGCCAGGAGACGACGTACGTCCCGCGGGGCAGGGATCCGGGAAGCGATATCACGACCGAGCTCGTGTCGTTCCCCGGATGCCGGGCTCCGCCTTCGTCGACGCGCTGGCCGCTCGGTCCGATCACCTCGACAGACCCGAAGTCGATTTCGACAGGTTCGTCGAAATGGAGGTCCACCTGTCTGGGCGAGACGAGGAGCACCGAAGACGGCACGGGCTCACTCGACTCCAGATATGCATGAGCCCCAGCGGGAACGGCGAGCCCGACAATGGCAAACAGCGCGATGCCGGTTGCGCTCAGCGGCTTCAGCAGACGCATCACAGGGCGGCTCCGGAGCGGACACGGAAGCCCCCTCCCACGTGCCAGACGCTAGTCCCTACCTGCTGCGTAGATCTGCTTCGGATGCAGGCCTTCGCGGGGTGTCTGCAACTGCTGCCGGGCCTGCCAGGGGGCTCCTCGACGTGGCCGCCAGTCGCCGACAGGTGTCCGTGGCTATGCTCACCGCGATGAAGCGGGGGCGGTTCATGTTGGCGCGCGTCGGGGCATGTGCGGCCTTCTTCAGCGCCTTGGGGGGGCTGGCGGGCTGTTCGTCCTCCTCGTCGGCGCCGTCGCTGTCGTCGTCATCGACCAGGACGACGACGATCACGCTCAGTCAGTCGACTCCCTACACGCCGCATGCGCCGGCAGGGGCTACCGACGACTACCACTGCACACTGATCGATCCCCATCTGACGTCCAACTCGTTCATTGTGGCGAGCCAGTTCTTTCCCGGGACCGGTGCGGCGGCCGAGGAGGTCCATCACGCCATCCTCTTCGTCGTCCCCCAGGACCTGGCTGCTGCGGCGAATGCTGCCAACGCCGGGGGCAAGGGTTGGTCGTGCTTCGGGGAGACCCCCATCCCGAACACCGGCCTGGCGGACATCTCCAACACACCTTGGCTGAGCGCGTGGGCGCCCGGCCACGGGAAGGACGTGCTGCCCGCTGGCACGGGTCAACCGGTGGCGAAGGGCAGCCTCGTCGTCATGCAGGTCCACTACAACCTCCTGATCGGTGACAAGCCGGTCCAGAGCAAGCTTCAGCTCACGCTGGTCCCCGGAACGACCCCCCTGAAGCCTCTGAAGCTGGACCTGATGCCTGCCCCGCCCGACATCCCGTGCCCGACGGGAGTCACGGGTCCGCTCTGCGATCGCGCAGCCTCTTTGCAGAACCTGGGACAGAGGTTCGGGCAGTCCCAGGTCAGCTTCGTCAACGTCTTGGAGACGGTCTGCGGTCGCAATACGGTGAACCCCCCCGCTGGTGACACGACCTCATGCACATGGCCCGTGCCCGGTGCCGGCATCGTCGTCCGGCTGGGGGCGCACATGCACCTGCTCGGAAGGACGCTGACGATCACCCTCGACCCTGGCACACCCAATCAGAAGACCCTGCTCGACGTTACGAACTTCAACTTCCACTATCAGCGGAGCTACAACCTCGCGCATCCCGTGGCCGTCGTACCCGGGGATTCGATCCAGGTCACCTGCAGCTACGACCCGACGTTGCGCCAGGAGCTTCCGAGTCTCAGGAATCAGCCGGCGCGCTTCGTCACCTGGGGGGACGGGTCGTCGGACGAGATGTGCCTGGGACTGGTCGCCCTCGTTCCACCAAACGGCGCTTCGGACAAGGTCGACTGGAGCGCTGTCTGACAGTTCGCCTGTGCGGCGGGGAGGCTCGTCAGTCGCCTGCCCAACAAGCGAGTATGACGTCGGCGACCGTATACGCCACGTCGGAGGGACTGGTCGGCGGGTTGCCGAACTCGTTCGGAAGGCCCCCGATGTCCACGAGGAGCACCTTCCAATCCTTTCGCACGACGACGTCGCCGTTGTCGGTCCGGAACGCGCCCTGCCCTAGATCTGCGAGCGATTCCGTGTTCCCGAGCTGCTCACCCAGGCCGCGAAAATAGGCGAAGGTCTCGTTCCAGCTCGAAAGCTCCTGCACCGAGAGGCCGATCTTCCCGTCGGCGTACACGTAGCTGCAGGAGTAGCGGTGCGCGATCCACGTACGGCCCTCCACAGTTGCTTGGACGCCAAGGGCTTGTGCCAGCTCCTGCTGCGCCTCTCGAGCGCAGACCATCTGCGAGATGGACGAGGGGAGCCGCCCGGCGGGCTGTGGCTTACGGGATTGCGAGGAGGTCGACGAAGAGCGGGCTGGACCGCAAGCGCTTGCCAGCGCGCACACGACCAGTGCGATCAGCAGAGAACGGAACCGCACGGAGCGGACCATAACAAGGCATCCCTGATCCGAGGCATCACTGCGCCGCAGGGCGCTACAGCCCGGTCACAAAGGGCGCTACGGCCCGGTCACAAAGCAGCTACACGCTTCCCTCGGGCTCCGCGGGCGAGCCGATCGCCGAAGCGACGGCGTCGAGCAGCCTCCGGGGGTGAAAAGGCTTCATCAGCTGCACGAAGATCTTCGCGTCCACCGTCGCCTGCTGCTCCTCGTCCAGCACGAAGGCTGACATCAAGATGACCGGCGGCGGGTCTTCGAGGGCCTCGAGCACCGCCATCCCCCCACCCCCAGGCATCCGGAGGTCGAGCACCAGAGCGCCGACGTTGGTGCTGCGCAGGACCTCGAGGGCCGACTGGGCGTCGGAGGCCTCGGCCACGGTGTAGCCGGCGCTCCTGAGCAGCTCGGCGGCGGAGCTCCGAATGGCCTCGTTGTCGTCGACCACGAGGACCTCGGCGCCATCCACGAGGCCGAGCGTACATCCAGGCCAAAGTCGGCTCGTTGTCGCACCTATTTAGGGCTGTTGATCGCAGAGGATCGGCAGAAAATGGAACGCGTTGCATTTTTGTGGGCGAGGTGGTACCTTCGGCGAATGGAGTTCGGGATCTTCAACAGCGTCTGCATGCCCCCCAAGTTCCGTAACGCTCACGGTGCGGGGGCCGAGCACCGGCGGATCATGGACGAGGTCGCCCACGTGAAGGCGGCGGACGCCGCCGGGTTCAAGTACACGTGGACGACCGAGCACCACTTCCTCGAGGAGTACTCGCACCTATCCGCGAACGAGTCGTTCCTCGCCTTCGTCGCGGCCCAGACGACCAACATCCATCTGGGCTCGGGGATCTTCAACATCACGCCGCCGGTGAACCACCCCGCACGCATCGCCGAGCGGGTGGCGATGCTCGACCACCTCTCCGAAGGACGCTTCGAGTTCGGCACCGGGCGGGGGTCCTCCACCACCGAGCAAAAGGGCTTCGGCATCGACGACGCCGAGCTCACGCGCGAGATGGTCGCCGAGACCCTTCCCCAGATCGTGCGCATGTGGAAGGAGACCGACTTCTCCTACGACGGCAGGTTCTTCTCGATGCCCAGCCGCAACGTGCTTCCCAAGCCCTACACGAACCCGCACCCGCCGCTGTGGGTCGCCGCGGGCAGCCCGAGCACGTTCGAGCTCGCGGCTCGACAGGGCCTGGGTGTGCTGTGCTTCGCCTTCGGAAAGCCCGAGAGCTTCATCCCGCTGATCGAGCAGTACAAGAAGGACATCGAGAAGGCTGAGCCCGTCGGCGACTACGTGAACAACAACGTGATGATCACCACGCAGATGCTCTGCCTCGAGGACGCCGCAAGGGCGCGCAAGGTCTTCTGCGACATGGACGTCGGCTACTACCTGAGCCTCGTGTTCCGGTACCTCGACACCTTCCCCAGACCCCCCGGCATCCCCGAGTGGCCGCAGATCATCCCGGACCAGACACCCGAGCAGGTCGACGCGCAGATCGCGGCGGGCCAGATCGCGGTCGGCGACCCCGAAGAGGTCACCAAGACGATCCAGCGCTTCGCCGACACGGGAGCGGACCAGTTGAGCTTCGGCATGCTGTCCTCGTCGATGCCCATCGAGGTCTGCACCGAGGCGATCGAAACATTCGGCAAGCACGTGATCCCGCGGTTCGACAAGGACCCCGTGCACTCGACCACTCGTCAGCGCGAGGCGCAGATCGGCTCCTGACTCTTCGGCTGCGTGGGGCAGAATCTCCGGCGATGCCGAAGGTCTCCCATACAGCAGCAGCTCGCGAGCTCGCCGGCCGCGACCCGGTGATACGCGAGCTCGTCGACACCGCAGGCCCCCCGCGCTTTCGGCCACCCCAGGACAGTCACTTCGGAGCGCTGGTCCGCTCCGTCGTCTACCAGCAGCTCGCGGGCAAGGCCGCCGCCGCCATCCACGGAAGGCTCGTGGCCGCCCTCGACGAGAAGGTCACTCCCGACGCGTTGCTCGCACTCGATCCCGGGGTGCTTCGCGGTGCGGGGTTGTCCGGCAGCAAGGCCGCCTCGCTCGTGGACCTCGCGACGAAAGTCCTCGACGGGACCGTCGTGCTCGAACCGAGCGGCATCGCACGCGAGAGCGACGAGGAGGTCATAACGAGGCTCTCGGCTGTGCGGGGCATAGGGCGCTGGACCGCCCAGATGTTCCTCATGTTCCAACTGCGCCGCCTCGACGTCTGGCCCACGGGCGACCTTGGGGTGAGGCGCGGCTTCGGGCTGGCCTGGGGTATCCCCATGCCGGCACCAAAGGAGCTCGAATCCCTGGGCGAGCCCTTCTCGCCCTACCGGTCGATCGCGGCCTGGTACTGCTGGCGCGCCTGCGAGATCTACGCGGGAGCCGCAGACAGCGACCTCACGCGCTGAGATCAGGACGCCGAGGTCAGGGCTCGGAGAGGTTCGAGATGATCTCGTCGACGTTCGCCAGGAGCGCGACGAGCGGCACCGTCTGAGAGAGCACGTCCTTCGCGTACTCGGGGGGGACACCCGCGACAGCGTCGGTCGCAACCACCACCCGGTACCCGAGGTTGACCGCTTCGACCGCGAGCCCGACGATCCCGAGGTTGAGCGAGACACCTGCCGCCACGACGGTCGAGACGCCGAGCGCGCGAAGCGTCGGGTCCAAGGTCGTTCCTATGAACGGCGATACGCCGTGGCGGCGGTGCGAGACGAGATCGTCCTCCGATGCCCCGAGCTCCGGGACGACCTCGACGGCGGCGGTCCCCTCGAGGAGGTGCTCTGGGCGACGAAGAAGCGCGCCTATGAGCGGCGCGTTCGAAGGCGTCCCGAGCCGGTCCGCGCGAAAGCCGGCTGTGCAATGGACGACCGGCACGCCCGACGCGCGGGCGGCCGAGCACAAGCGCGCCGCGTTCTCGACGACCCGGGCGTCTCGCACAGCCTCGGCGAGCTCGGGGAAGCTCGAGAGGTCTCCGACCACCCCCCGTTGGATCTCCATGGTGACCACGGCGGCGCGGCGGCCACCGACCAGCTCACCGAGCTTCGTCGTCAACTCGGCGCCGGCGTGGAGCTCAACGCGGGTCGGTGCCCGGCGGCGGAGCGGCGCCCACGACGGAGTTTGCCCACGGGTAGTCAGGCTTTCCGCTCGGGGAGCGCTCGATCTTCTCGACGGTGTGAAGCTGGCGAGGGATCTTGTAACCCGCGACGTGCTCGCGGCAGTGTTCCTGGATCTGCTCGAGTGTGGGCGTCTGGCGCCCGGGGCGGGGCTCCACGATCGCCGCGACGCGCTGACCGAAGCGCTCATCGGGGGCGCCGACGACGATCGCGTCCATGACGTCGGGATGAGAGCGGACGATCGCCTCGACCTCCTCGGGGAAGATCTTCTCCCCACCCGAGTTGATGCAGATCGAGCCGCGGCCGAGGAGCGTCACCGAACCATCAGACTCGACCGTTGCGAAGTCGCCCGGCATCACGTAACGCTTGCCGTCGACCGTGACGAAGACCTCTGCGGTCTTGACGGGGTCGTTGTAGTACCCGATCGGGATGTTCCCGGCGCGCGCGATCTTCCCCACCACTCCCGAGCCCGGCTTCACGATCTCCAGGTTCTCGTCGAAGACGACGGTCTCACCTAGGGACGTCACCGTCGGCCCGCTTCGCATCCCCGTGGCGCCAGGACGGATCATCGTGATTCCGTTGTTACCGCCCTCCGAGGAGCCGATGGCGTCGGTCATGACGAGGTTCGGGAAGCGCCGGAAGAACTCGTCCTTCACCGTGGGCGAGAAGAGCGCCGCAGTCGAGGTGAAACCGATCAGCGACGAAAGGTCGTAGGAGACCCCCGGCTCGTCGAGTGCCTCGATGAGGGGCCTTCCCATTGCGTCGCCCGTGATCATCACCATGTTGACCCGCTCGCGCTCGACGGTCTGCCATAGCTCGTGAGGGTCGAACCTCTCGAGGAGCACTATCCGGTTGCCGGTGAAGCTCTGACCCATCACCGCCCACTGCGACGCACCGTGCATGAGGGGCGCGGCCGGCAGGAAGATGATCTGTCCTCCTGCGGCTCGGCCTTTCTCGACCATCTGCTCGGGTCGCTGCATCCTGGTGCCCGTGAGCGCGTCGATACCTCCCCCGAGCGCATAGAACACGTCTTCGTGGCGCCACACGACGCCCTTCGGGAGCCCGGTCGTGCCCCCGGTGTAGAGGATGTAGAGATCGCCACCCGATCGAGGCGGAAAGTCGCGTTCGGGCGATCCGCCCGCCAGCGCCTCTTCGAAGTCGACCGCGTCGTGGGTCGGATCGGGCTCCTGGCTGTCGTCGTCGATGACGATGACGTGGCGGATGCTCGGAAGCTCGGGCAGCAAAGCGGCGACATGTGGTGAGAACTGCCGCTGATGCACCAGCGCCACCAGGTCGGCGTTCGAGAACAGGTAGCGAAGCTCGTCGTGGACGTAGCGGTAGTTGATGTTGATCCAAACCGCGCGCAGCTTGAACACAGCCCACGCGGTCTCCACCCACTCCGGGCCGTTCAGGGCGTAGATGCCGACGTGGTCCCCGGGGCCGACTCCCTGCGCCTCCAAGTGGTGGGCCAGGCGGTTGGCCCGCTCGTCCATCTGGGCGTAGGTGAGCTTCCGGCCTCCTGAGACCAGGTACTCCCGGTCACCGAAGGCGTCGACGGCGGCCTCGAAGAGGTCGACAAGGTTGAACTCCACCTGGGACAAACTAGAACAAGTTCCCGTCTACTGGGAAGCGAACTCGAGTTCGAATTCGAGTGCTCTCTAGTCTCAGGTGGTCTCGAGACGCTCGCGTTCGGTTGCCAGAGCCTCGATCACCGATTCGGCGATGCCGGGACCGTCCAGACCCAGCTCCGCGAGGATCAGGTCGGGCTTCCCTTGTGGGATGAACGTGCGTGGGATGCCGAGGATCCGAACCGGAGAGCGCTTCAACTCGTGCGAGCGCAGCTCGCGCATCGAGTCGACGAGGAAGTGCCCTGCTCCGCCGACGCGGATGCCGTCCTCCACGGTGAGGACGAGGGCGTGTTCCGCCGCGTCCGCGAGCATCTCGGGATCGGGGGGAGACACCACCCGCACGTCCCATACGGTCGCCTCGATCCCCTCGGCCCTCAGCTTGTCGGCAGCCTCCTCGGCTGCCTCGACGAGCTTGCCCACGGCGAGAAGGCACACCGATCCGTCACCGCGGTGAACGAGGCGAGCGGACAGGCCGCTTCCTATGCAGTCGGGGCCGACGTTTCGCGCAGGTGTCTTCGGCATCCTTATCGCAGACGGTCCGTCGAGCGACAACGCCGTATCGAGCATCGCCTCCACCTCCTGCGCGGAGGACGGGGCGAAGACCGTCATGCCCGGAATGGACAGGGCCTGCGCCAGATCGAGCACACCGTGGTGGCTCGGCCCGTCGTCTCCTGTGATCCCCGCCCGGTCGAGGACGAAGACCACGGGCAGTCCGTGAAGGCCTACGTCGAGGTTTGCTTGGTCGAAAGCTCGCGAGAAGAAGGTGGAGTAGACGGCGACCACGGGACGCAGACCCGCCATCGCCATGCCGGCGGCCGCAGTGACAGCGTGTTGCTCTGCGATGCCGACATCGAAGAAGCGGCCGGGAAAAGCGGACTCGAACGGAAGCAGGCCCGTGGGACCCGGCATGGCGGCAGTGATGGCGACGACCTCAGGACGCCGCTCTGCCTGTTTCAGGAGCGCCTTCGTGAAGGACTCGGTATAGGAGGAGGGGAGAGCGGTTAGCGCCCCGTCGCGTGACGTTCCGTCCCCCGCCGCCCCGTTCCCGCCCGAAGGTCTCGCGGGCTGCACTTTGTAGTCGTGCAGGCGCTGAACCTCGTCGTCCTCAGCGGGCGCGTAACCGCGGCCTTTCTGGGTGATCACGTGGACGACGATCGGGCCGTGCCATTCGGCGGCGTTCGCGAAGGCCTGCTCCATCCCTGCGATGTCGTGCCCGTCGATCGGTCCCGCGTAGCGAACGCCGAGTGCCTCGAAGAACCGGTGAGGGGTCACGATCTCGCGCACCGCGCTAGTGAGCCCGTGCATGCCCGAGTACGCGATGCGCCCCAGTCCTGGTGTCCCTCGGACGATCCTGCGCAGCCGCTCGCGAGCGTGCACGTACGACGGATTGAGCCGGAGGTACGTGAGCCCCGACGAGAGCTTCGAGATGGTGGGAGCGTAGGAACGTCCGTTGTCGTTGAGGACGATTATCACCGGGCAGCCCGAGTGACCGAGGTTGTTGAGTGCCTCGTACGCCATGCCGCCGGTCAGCGCGCCGTCGCCGACCACCGCGACGACGTGGCGGTCGGTCTCGCCCTTTTGGTGGAACCCGGAGGCGATTCCGTGCGCATAGCTGAGGGCAGTGGACGCGTGACAGTTCTCCACCCAGTCGTGCACCGACTCCTTGCGCGATGGATAGCCGGACAGACCACCTGGCTGGCGAAGGGTGCTGAAAGCGGCTTGCCGGCCTGTTACGAGCTTGTGGGGGTAGGCCTGGTGGCCGGTGTCCCAGATGATCGCGTCGTGTGGAGAGTCGAACGCCCTGTGCAGGGCCAAGGTGAGCTCGACGGCACCGAGGTCGGACCCGAGGTGTCCGCCGTTCTTCGTGACGACTTGCACGATGCGTGCACGGATCTCCGATGCCAGCTGATTTAGCTGGCTCTGGGACAGAGTCCGCAGGTCGGCAGGCTCGTGTATGTCGTCTAGGAGCATGGGCACTCAGCGGGGGCGGTAGGCGGTGGCCCACGACTGGGCCTTGAACCTACGCTACCGCGGTCGGGTCCCAGCATGAGGGGCGGGCACGACTAATCGGCCGGTCTTCGGGCCGGTCAGTCTTCCAACAGATGTCCGCTCGGCGTGAGCCGGTCGGCCGGTCGAGAGAGGTTGCGGACGATGCAGGCAAACGTAAAAGGCACGACGATGCCCGTTCTGGAGATGGTGCTGGAGCCGGGCGAAGCGCTCATCTCCACGCATGGCGACCTGTCGTGGATGACAGCCAACATGCAGATGTCCCAGAAGACGAACACCGGTGGCGGAGGCGGACTCCTCGGAGGCCTGAAGCGCATTGCCGGTGGAGGAGGGCTCTTTCTCACTCGCTACGAGCCACAGGGTGGTCAGGGGATGGTCACCTTTGCGAGCAAGGTGCCGGGCCGGATATTTCCGGTGGAGATCACTCCGGGTCACGGATACGTCGTTCACCGTCACGGCTGGCTGTGCGGCACGCCCGGGATCACCCCGTCGGTCTGCCTGCAGCAGACGTTCAAAGGGGGACTCTGGGGCGGTGAGGGTTTCATCCTCCAGAAGCTCGAGGGCGAGGGTCAGGCGTGGATCGAGCTGTCGGGTGAGATCGCGACGTACGACCTCGCCGCCGGCCAGTCGCTGCTCGTCCATCCAGGTCATGTCGGGATGTTCAACGACACAGTCAGCTTCCAGGTGATCCGGCTTCCGGGAATCGCGAATCGCTTCTTCGGTGCCGACGGCCATCACATAGTGACACTCACGGGCCCGGGGACGATCTGGCTCCAGAGCATGCCGCTCGTGGTCCTCGCCCACGCCCTGTCGGAGTACATAGGTGGAGACGACCGTCGCGATGCCGTCGGCGGCGGGGTCGTGGGGGGAGTGCTCGGCAACGTCCTCGGGCGCCAGGTCTAGAGGCCAGTCCCAGACCCAACCCCGGGTCAGTCCCCCAGGTCCAGTCCTCGAAGCCATCGGGCCCAAATCGCGCGCTGTGTGTGGACCTAACTGCAATGCGCATTGGCTTGGCCGGTAGTTAGCAGAGAGTTGATTTGCCGTTGACAGATACCCCCCTTTAGGGGTGCAGACTGTCTGGGTGGCTGCTCTCTAGCCACATGCAGACCAGGCGAACGAAACGAGCCGAGGGCCCGTATCAGGGGGAGGAGCACGGAGGCCCGCAGGCACGATCTGGACAGTTCGAGCGGGGCGATGCCGGTCAAGCGCCGGTTGAGGCCGTCAGCGGCGTTGTCCATCTGACTGGAGTCGCAAGGTCGACGGGGCGAACGGTTCTTCGATTCGAGGCGCAGCAGCGAGGTCTCGAGGAAAGAGCCGGTTGATCGGGGGGATCGACGATGGACAGGCAGGCAGACCGGCACATGTTCAAGCGCCAGCCCGAGGGGGCTGCTTCCACCAAGGGAGCGATCGCTGCCCTCGAAACCCTCAGTCGCACGGACGTGATCAGCGCGGCGGGCGCGGACGTCGGGATCACACGCGAGCGTGTGCGTCGTCGCCGGTGGGCGCTTCTCGCTGTCGCTCTGATGCCGCTCGCCGTATGGCTCGGTCTGCGGGCCCTGCTCTGGCATCACGGAGCGCTCTCTTTCCCTCACATCCCTTCGTCGCTGCTCCCTTACGTGCCGGCGATGGTTTTGATCGTCGTCCTAGGCGCTGCGGTGCTGCTTCCTCTCCTCGGAGGCGGGCGTTCGCCGCACGTCCTGTACCGCCCCAACGAGATCGACATTCGCTTCAGCGACGTGAAGGGCGCGGGGATGGTCGTCGACGAGGCCGTCAAGACGCTCAACCTGTTCCTTGCACACAGGACCTTCTCGGAGCAGATGGGAGGATCGGCGCGGCGGGCCATCTTGTTCGAGGGACCTCCCGGGACGGGCAAGACCTACATGGCCAAGGCGATGGCGGCAGAGGGCGGAGTGCCGTTCCTGTTCGTCTCCTCGTCGGCGTTCCAGTCGATGTTCTACGGCCAGACGAACCGCAAGATCCGCTCCTACTTCAAGGCGTTGCGGAAGTACGCGAGGCGTGAAGGCGGCGCGATGGGTTTCATCGAGGAGATCGACGCGATCGGCGGCGCACGCGGCGGAATGGGTGCAGGACGCCACCACGACGGGGTCGCGGGAGTCGTGAACGAGCTGTTGATCCAGCTCCAGTCCTTCGACCAGCCTCCCGCCGGCACCCGGATCGCAGGTGCGCTCATCGAGTTCGTGAATCGCTGGCTCCCCGCCGGAAGCGAGCTGCGCAAGCCCGTGCCCCCAACGGCCAACATTCTCGTCATCGGGGCCACCAACCGCGCGGCGGACCTCGATCCTGCTCTCGTGCGACCGGGCCGTTTCGACCGCTCGATCTTCTTCGGACTTCCGAGCCGCAGTGGCAGACGCGAGCTCATCGACTACTACCTCGACAAGAAGGCCCACGAGATCGACCTCGACGATCCGGACCGCCGCGACACGCTCGCTGCGCTCACCGCGGGGTACTCGCCGGTGAAGATCGAGCACATCCTCGACGAGGCACTCGTCTGGGCCTTGAGACGCGGTGGCGAGCGCCTGTCGTGGGCCGACCTCCAGCAGGCGAAGATGACCGAGGAGATCGGGCTCGCCCAACCCGTCGAGTACACATTGGCGGAGAAGCGGACGATTGCGACCCACGAGTCGGGTCACGCCACCATCGCGTGGCTCGTCGGACGAGGCAGGAAGCTAGACGTGCTCTCGATCGTGAAGCGCAGGGAAGCCCTCGGTCTGCTCGCGCACTCCGAGGAGGAGGAGCGCTTCACCAAAACTCGCTCGGAGATCTACGCGCTGGTCCAGATCGCCTTCGGCGGAATGGTCGCAGAGGAGTTGACCTTCGGTGAGACGAGCTCGGGAGTCGCCTCGGACCTTCAGGCCGCGACCAACGCCGCGTGCCAAATGGTCGGGAGCCTCGGAATGGGTAGGACCCTCATCTCGGCTGCCGCTCTCGAGATGCCCGGTAATGCCAACATCGTCTCCAAAGTGCTCTCCACAGACGCGGGGCGCGACGAGGTGGAGGAGCTGTTGAGGCGGGCCAAGGCCGAGGTGAAGGACATGCTCGAAGGGAATCTCCAGGTGGTCGAGACCCTCCGCGACGCCCTGCTCGAGCGCGAGGAACTCGTTGGCTCGGAGATACTCGAAGTGATCGCGGGCGCCCCGAGACAGCCGGCGCCGGCCATTCCGAGACGGCGCGCCGAGGACTGGGCCTAGAAGTTCAGCGCGCTCGAGAGGAGTTGCAGCCCGGTCGCTGAGTGGATCACGCTCGGCGACTCTGCGTTGCGTCGAGCATCTGCTTGCTAGCGGGCCTTCGCGAGGAACGTCTCGGTTTCGACCACGACGCGGGTAATCTTCCCCGCCCCGACCAAGCCGGCCGAGTCGGTAGCCGAGACCGTGAACACGAGGCGTCTGCCTTCGACGCGCTCGAGGACCGCGTCGGCGTTCACCTTCGAGCCGACGCTCACCGGAGCGAGATGGTCGAACTGCACCCGCACTCCGACAGAGGTGTGGCCCTTCGGCAATTCCTCCGACACGGCCAGGCACGTCGCCTCCTCGCAGAGCGCGATCAGCCGTGGGCTGCTCAGAACCTCGACTTCCCCGGATCGCATGGCAAGCGCGGTGTCCTCGTCGCCCACCACCAACGAGACATTCCCGCTCAAGCCGGGTTCCAAGCTCACCCCGGTACGATACGAAATCTCGGGCTCCCCAGCGAGCCAGGGTGAAAGAGAGAATCCCCGTGACCGACACCTCCACTTCGGGCTCCGTTCTCGTCGAAGCCCCCGTCGTAGAGCGCGTTCTCGGCGCAGCGCTGTCCCGCGGGGCCGACTTCGCAGAAGTGTTCGCCGAGGACCGTCGCGGCACGGCGGCCACGCTCGACGACGGGCGGATCGAGGAGCTGTCCTCGGGGCGGGACCGAGGCGCGGGCGTGCGGGTCGTCGTCGGCGAGACGACGGGTTATGCCCACACCGCCGACCTCACGGAGGCGGGGTTGCTGGCCGCGGCCGAGGCGGCCGCCGCCGTGGCCCATCGCGGCGGCAGTGCGCAGACGGTGGCCCTCAGGCACTCTGAGGCACACCCGAATACCGAGGTCTCGGTCTACCCGGAGGACGTCCAGAAGGCGCGCAAGATAGAGCTGCTGAACAGGGCCGACGAGGCGGCGCGAGCATCGGGCTCTTCGATCTCCCAGGTCTCGGCTTCCTACGGCGACAGCCGCCGCCGGATCCTCGTCGCGAACAGCGAGGGTGTGCTCGCATCGGACGACCAGGTTCGCTCTCGCGTATCGGTGTCGTGCGTCGCGGTCGGTGACACAGGGATGCAGACCGGCTTCGAGTCGGCCGCGTTCACGGTGGGCTTCGAGATGTTCGATCTCGTCGACGTCGAAGAGATCGCCGCTACCGCTGCCCGGCGCGCGCTCACCAAGCTCTCGGCACGACCTGCTCCGAGCGGCGAGGTCCCTCTGGTTCTCGCCAGAGGAAGCGGTGGCATCCTCTTCCACGAGGCGTGCGGACACGGCCTCGAGGCGGATCACATCGAGAAGGACGCATCGGTCTTCGTCGGAAGGGTAGGTGAGGAGGTGGCGAGCCCACTCGTGACCCTCGTCGACGACGGCACGATGGGACCCGAGTGGGGGAGCTTCGCGATCGACGACGAGGGTCACGCGGCAAAGCGAAACGTCCTCATCGAGAAAGGGGTCCTGACCGACTACATGTGGGACTTCCTCAGAGCGCGTAAGACCGGAAGGGAATCCTCGGGAAACGGCAGGCGCCAGAGCTACCGGCATCTGCCCATGGTGAGGATGACGAACACGTTCCTCATGAACGGCGAGTCCGATCCTGGCGAGATCGTCTCCCAGACGCGTCACGGGGTCTACGTCGCGAAACTCGGAGGAGGGCAGGTGAACACCGCGACTGGCGATTTCGTGTTCGGCACTGTCGAGGCGTACCTGATCGAGGACGGGCGCATCACAGAGCCCCTTCGAGACGCCAACCTCATCGGCAACGGGCCGGAGGTGCTTCGCCGCATAGACGCCGTCGGGAACGACTTTCAGATGGGAGGCCCGGGCACCTGTGGCAAGGACGGACAGGGAGTGCCCGTCGGCACAGGCCAGCCAACTCTGAGGGTGACGGCCGTGACGATCGGTGGAACTGCAGGTGGTTGAGACTGCGCCGGCATCGCGAGTCCCCATTTCAAGCGGGCACGCGACCCACGGGACCCGGGCGAGCGGCGAGTTGCTCGAGATAGCCACTCGGGTAGCGGAACAAGCTCGTGATCACGAGCAGCTCGAGGTGTACGTCTCGCGGGGGGTGGAGGTCGACGTCCGCGTCTACGAGGGCGAGATCGAATCGCTTTCGTCCGCATCGTCTGCGGGAGTAGGCATAAGAGTGGTCACCGAGGGTCGCCAGGGCTTCGCGTACGCGGGCGCACTCGACGATGCGGTTGTGATCGAGACGCTCGCCGAGGCGCGCGACAACGCCACTTTCGCCACACCCGACGACGCCGTCGGACTCGCCGATCCCGACGGCGTAGCTCCAGCCGCCCTCGATCTGTGGGACGAGTCCGTCGTGAGGGTCCCGACTGCGACGAAAGTTGCGCTGGCTCTGGAGCTTGAACGCCGCGTCCGGGGAGCTGATCCGAGGGTCCGACAGGTCGCGTACTGCGACTACGGGGACATGGCGTTCGAGTCGGCGGTCGCGTCGTCGACGGGGATCTCAGCCTCAGCGCGCCGCACCCTGTGCAGCCTCTCCGCGATGGCGATCGCGGGCGAGGGCGCCGACAGCCAGACGGGCATGGGTTTCTGCGCGAGCCGCGGCACGGATGATCTCGATCCGGCGGACACCGCCACCGACGCTGTCGAAAGAGCGACCCGGATGCTGGGGGCCGCGAAGGCAAAGTCCGGTCGCGTGGTCGTAGTCCTCGATCCCCGGGTGACTTCGTCCCTTCTAGGGATCGTGTCCTCGGCTCTCTCCGGCGAGGCAGTCACCAAGGGCCGGTCGTTCTTCGCCGACAGAGTCGGAGAGCAGGTCGCAATCGGATCGCTCGAGCTGGTCGACGATCCCACGGACTCACGTGCATTCGGGGCATCGACGCACGACGCCGAGGGGCTGGCCTGCCGGCGGAACGTTCTCATCGAGGGTGGGATCCTGCGTGGCTTTGTCTTCGACACGATCGCGGCTCGGCGAGCGTCGACGGTGTCCACGGCGTCTGCTGTGCGCGGAGGGTACGCGTCGACACCCGTCGCAGGCTGCCGTGCGCTGTTGCTGAGTCCGGGGACGCTCGATGCCGGAGCGATCCTGTCAGCCGTCGGAGAGGGGCTCTACGTGCAGTCGATCAGCGGCGTGCACTCGGGCGTGAACCCTGTGAGCGGCGACTTCTCAGTGGGAGCAGAGGGTCTCGTGATTCGCGACGGTGTATTCGCCGAGCCCGTGCGAGAGGTCACGATCGCTTCGACGCTTCAGCGGATGCTGCAGTCGGTGTTGCACGTAGGCGCCGACGTCGAATGGCTTCCGGGGGTGGCGGCCGGTCAGACCTTGGCGATCGCCGACATGGCCCTGAGCGGCGAGTAATTCGAGCCGGACCGAGCTCTTTCCGAATCGGTCAGGATGCGGCAGCTGCCTTCGAGGACGAGCCCGAGCCCGGAGATCCTTCGCTCTTGGAGCCCGACGACTTGGGGGACCCTTCGGACGAACCGGAGGAGCTCTCTTTGGACCCCGCCGTGGACGACCCGTCCTTGGCCGACTCGCCGGACTTCGCCTCGGCCGGCTTCGTGTCGGCGGATTTGGACGAGGTCGAAGCCTTGCGGCTGTCGGTCTTGTAGAAGCCGCTGCCCTTGAACACGACGCCGATAGATCCGAACACCTTTCGCAGCGGGCCCTCGCAGGCCGGGCACTCCGTCAGAGGGTCGTCGCGGAAGGACTGCACGACCTCGAGATGCTCTCCACACGACGTGCAGGCATATTCGTAGGTGGGCATCCCGGTCCGCTCCTTCCCGCTCGGTTGAGCCAACGAATCGTTTGGCACTCCAAAAGGTCGACTGCCAGTTTACCTTCTGCGGCTTCTGGTGCGCCTCTCAGCTGCCCAGCGCTCCACTGGTTGTCGGTCGGTTGGGAGTCCGACATCTCCGACGGCGTAGACTTTCCGCAATGTCCGACCGGAGCCTGATGCGTTTGGACCCGCTGAGCGGCGCCCGCATGGCGGAGGTGACCCCAAAGGAACCGACGCACCGCCGAGCTCTGGCTCGGTGCCGGGTGATGATGGCTCCCGAGACCACCGCGAAGGTCGCCAGCAACGCGATAACCAAAGGTGACGTGCTGGGCGCGGCTCGGATCGCGGGGATCCAGGCGGCGAAGAGGACCCCTGACCTCATCCCGATGTGCCACCCTCTGTTGGTAGGGGCCGTGCACGTCAACTTCACGTTCGGCGACGACTTCGTCGAGGTCGAGGCACAGGTCGAGACCGTCGACCGGACAGGAGTCGAGATGGAGGCGCTCACGGCGTGTGTCGTGGCTGCGCTCACCATCTACGACATGTGCAAGTCGTCGGACAGGTCCATGAGTGTCGGCGATCTCGCCCTTTGGGAGAAGACCGGCGGCAGCTCGGGCGTCTGGCGCCGGCCGCTCGCCTAGGTCTCTCTTCGTCTGCTCGTCCGAGGCGGGGCGAGCTTCAATGTCCTGCGCTCAGCGGATGTGGAAGCGCCGGTGCTTCTTGCTGATGATCGTGAAGTCCTGCGAGACGACATTCGACTGATCGACCGGTTCCTCGTCCTGGGCCGGCTCGAGGGAAGCCGGTGCAGGAGAGGCGGCGAGGATCTCCGAGGCCAGATCTGTCGGCAGCGGGGGTGGCGGAAGGGGCGTCTCTAGTTCAAGTTCCCCATCGGGAGCCGTGAGCGGCGCGGACACGGTCTCAGGCTCGTAGCCGGTCGCGGCCTCACCGGTTAAGACTGGGGAGTCGAACGAGAGCGGAGGAAGTTCGGAGGCGACCTCGAACGGGCTCGCTTCTTTAGAGCTCTCGTCGAACTCCGAGCTCCCGGCCCACTCGGAGCTCCCGGCGAAGCTGTCGGCGAATTCGGCTTCCAGGGCTCCGCTCGTTGCTATCTCAGCCGGGATCGATCGCAATTGGACCGAAGGAGAGGGCTCTGCGGTCATCATCGGCGAATCGAACGAGAGCGGTGGAAGATCGAGGCCGACATCGACCGGGCTCGTCTGCTCGGACGCGTTGCCGATCCCCAGTCCTGAGACGCTCCGACTTTCGGCCTCAGCCTCGGGGATCGGAGGGGCTTCCACCGGAAGCGCGGACTCTGTTGTGAAAACCGGCGAGTCGAAGGACAGCGGCGGGATATCCGACGTCGATTCGCCGGCATCCGCAACGTCACCGGTGACTTTGGGTGACCCGAGCGGAGGGGTCGGCTCGCTCGTCTGGACGACTTCGGATGCAGTCGAGCCCTCGGGCGCGCCTGTTTCGCCTGCGCTGGGTGACGCAGGGGCTGGGACTGTCTCGGAGGTGCGAGCGGGAAGCGGGGGCGAGTCGAACGACAGGGGAGGTGGTGACACCTGCACGTAGGGAAGGGACGTCACGCCTGTGCTCGCCCCCGCGGGGCCCTCTGGTGTCTCGGATGCCCGCTGCAGCGGAGTCGGACGAGAGGATTCGGGAACGTCCGACCTCGGGGGCGGAGGCAAGCCGCTCGGAGGCGGCGGCAGCGGTTGCGACGGAGGGCGCGGGAGCTTCGGTGCCGGAGGCAGCGGGGCCGGAGGGCTCCAGCCGCCTCTTGCTGTCTCCGCTGTACCCTCACGTTCCTTCGTACCGAACTCCTCCCCAAGAAGAGCGTCGAGCGTGAGGGCTTCGGGGTCCATGATGCGGGCGGCGGCCTCGCCGAATTCGGCGGCTAGAAGAGCGTCGACGACTGCCGGTTCCATGTCGACGACCCGCTCAGGAGACAACACTCGGATCCCCGCCAATGCCCCACCGGGTTCCTCCGAAGTCAGAGCAGCGGGAGCGCCCAATGCAATCTTGGGCTCTTCGCCGGCGGGTGCGGTTTCCTCCGGTTCTCGGTCCGCCTCCGCAACTGCAACGACTTCCTCGGCCTCGGCAGCGGCCGGTTCCTCGGCCGTCTCGGGTTCAGACGTTTCCTGTTCGGCGTAAGTGGCGACGACGGACGATTCCTCGATCCACGGCTCTTCGACTTCGCCTGTTCCGGTGATCGACTCCTCGGGCGGCTCTTCCGGCCCCTCGACCTCCTGTGGCTCTTCTGGACTGGTGGGCGCTTCGGCTACGGCGGGAATCGGGGGCGCGGGCGGAACTTCGAC
>Ga0209415_10002822_pt1 | contig 32532 bp, 30 predicted proteins | sample PeaSoiSIISIP2007_FD_187696 | JGI IMG/M metagenome (GOLD analysis project Ga0209415, IMG submission 187696) | Peat soil microbial communities from Weissenstadt, Germany - SII-SIP-2007 (SPAdes) (version 2) | ecosystem: Environmental > Terrestrial > Soil > Wetlands > Peat | place: Germany... | reverse complement strand
GTGCTCTCCATGGCGCTGGCCCGCCTGGGTGTGGTGCAGAACCCCATCATCCACATCTACCGCGAGCGCGAGGTGGCCTTCGCCCTGGCCCAGACGGGCGCCGAGTTCTTCTTCGTCCCCGGAGTGTGGAAGGGCTTCGACTTCGTGGCCATGGCCGACACCATCGGCGCCGAGCTCGACCGGCCCCCGAAGGTGGTGGTCGCCTACGACTCGCTTCCCGAGGGCGACCCCGCCACCCTGCCCCCGCCGCCGGCCGGCGGTGACGACCAGGTGCGCTGGATCTACTACACCTCGGGGACGACCTCGGACCCCAAGGGCGTGCGCCACACCGACACCACCTTGGTGACCGGCGGCCGCGGCCTCGCCCTGGCGGTGATGCTCAGCGACCAGGACGTGGGGTCCATCGCCTTTCCCTTCGCCCACATCGCCGGCCCCGACTACCTCGTCACCGTCCTCGCCATCGGCTTCTCGACAGTGCTGCTCGAGTCGTTCGCGCCCGACGTGGCCGTCGAGGTCTTCTCGCGCCACGGGGTCACCATGGCCGGGGGCAGCACCGCCTTCTACCAGGCGTACCTCAACGAACAGCGCAAACAGCCGGGGAAGAAGATCATCCCCTCGCTGCGCCTGCTGTCCGGCGGCGGTGCCCCCATGCCCCCGGAGATCTTCTACGAGGTGGGCCGCGAGATCGGCGTGACCGTGGCACACGGCTACGGGATGACCGAGATCCCCATGATCTGCATGGGGTCCCCGGCTGACACCGACGACCAGCTCGCCAACACCGTGGGTAAGCCCGTCAGCGGTGCCGAGGTCCGCATCGTGACCCTCGACGAGGACGAGGCCCCCACCGGGGTCGACGGCGAGGTGCGGGTGCGCGGTCCCATGGTGTGCAAGGGCTACACCGACCCCGTGCTCTCGATGGAGTCCTTCGACGACGAGGGCTTCTTCCGGACCGGCGACGTCGGCCACCTCCGGCCCGACGGCCATCTGGTGCTCACCGGGCGCCTCAAGGACATCATCATTCGCAAGGGCGAGAACATCTCGGCCAAGGAGATAGAGGACCTCCTCTACACCCACCCCAAGGTGGGCGACGTCGCCGTGGTCGGGCTGCCCGACCGCGAGCGCGGGGAACGGGTCTGCGCCGTGGTGGAGTCCGCCCCGGGATCCCAGCCGCTCACCTTCGACGAGATGGTGGCGCACCTCGGTGCGGCCGGGCTCATGACCCAGAAGGTCCCCGAGCAGCTCGAGGTGGTCGACGCCCTCCCCCGCAACGACACCTTGAACAAGGTGCTCAAGTACAAGTTGCGAGAAGAGCTGGCGAACAAGCCCTTCCCGAGCTGATGCCCTTGCCGAGCTGATGCCCTTGCCGAGCTGACACCGGCGCGACGCGGCACGGGCCGAGCTGCGCCTCACCACAGGGAGGACCCATGGAACGCGGCGAGTTCGAAGGTGTGATCGGGCGCGACTATTCGGAGTCGAGCCCGTGGTGGCCGCCACGGCGCCGACCCGCACAGGGGACGCCCAACGTCCTGGTCATCGTGCTCGATGACGTCGGGTTCGCCCAGTTGGGTTGCTTCGGGTCCGACATCGACACGCCCGTCCTCGACGGCCTGGCGGCGCAGGGCCTGCGGTTCACGAACTTCCACACCACGTCGCTGTGCTCTCCCACCCGGGCCTGCGTGCTCACGGGTCGCAATCACCACTCCAACGGCATGGGCAGGATCGTGGAGCTCGCCACCGGGTTCCCCGGATACGACGCCCGCATCCCCGTCGCCAACGGCATGCTCGCCGAGATCCTGGTGGCCGAGGGCTTCTCCACCTGGGCCGTGGGCAAGTGGCACCTCACCCCCGAGGACGAGTGCCACGAGGCGGCGCCGCGCACCCGCTGGCCCCTGGGTCGCGGCTTCGAGCGCTTCTACGGGTTCATGGAAGGCGAGACGCATCAGTTCGTCCCGGCCCTGGTCTCCGACAACCACCAGATCCCCCCGCCCCGGCGTCCCGAGAACGGCTACCACCTCACCGAGGATCTCGTGGACCACGCCATCGAGCTCGTGAAGGACCTGCGCGCCGTCGACCTCGACAAGCCTTTCTTCCTGTACTTCTGCCCGGGCGCCTGTCACGCGCCGCACCAGTCGCCGCGATCGTGGATCGAGCGCTACCGCGGCGTCTTCGACGGCGGCTGGGACACCTGGCGCACGGCCACGCTGACACGCCAGATCGACTCGGGCGTCCTCCCCCGGGGCACCGAGCTCTCCCCCCGGCCTGACTGGGTGCCGGCGTGGGACTCGCTGTCAGACGGCGCCCGGCGTCTCTACGCCCGTTACATGGAGGCCTTCGCCGGCTTCCTGAGCCACACCGACCACCACATCGGTCGGCTCTTCGACGCCCTGGAGCAGACCGGCGACCTCGACAACACCATGGTGGTCGTGCTGTCGGACAACGGGGCCAGCTCCGAGGGCGGCCCCACCGGCTCGGTGAACGACCTGCGACCGTGGAACATGGCCCCGCGCACCGTGGAGGAGGGGCTGGCCCGCATCGATGAGATCGGTGGGCCCCTGTGTCACAACAACTACCCCTGGGGATGGACCGTCGCCGGCAACACCCCGTTCAAGCGTTGGAAGCGCGAGACCCACGAGGGTGGAGTCGCCGATCCGCTCATCGTGCGCTGGCCCCGGGGCATCGCGGCCCGGGGCGAGACCCGGCACCAGTACGTCCACGCCGTGGACATATTCCCCACCATTCTCGAGACCCTCGGGATCGACCCGCCCACGACCCTGGGCGGCGTCGCGCAGAACCCGGTGGAGGGCACGTCCTTCACCTACTGCTTCACCGACGCCACGGCGGCGAGCCGCCACCACACCCAGTACTACGAGATGTTCGGGTGCCGGGCCATCTACCACGAAGGGTGGAAGGCGGTCACGTACCACCCCATCCAGGACACCCGGGTGGCGTTCGACGACGACGTCTGGGAGCTCTACCACGTGGCCGAGGACGCTTCGGAGTGCCACGACCTGGCGACGACCCACCCCGACAAGCTCCAAGAGCTCGTGGCACGGTGGTGGGTCGAGGCCGAAAGCCACCAGGTCCTCCCCCTCGACAACCGGCCCTTCTCGGAGTTCGTGCTGGCCCGCCCCCCCGCCGTCGCACCCCGGACGCGCTACGTCTACTACCCGGGAGCCTCCGTGGTCCCGGAGATGGTGGCGGTGAACATCCGCAACCGGCCCCACGTCGTGCGCGCCCAGATCGAGGTCCCCGGCAACGGCGTCGATGGCGGCGGCAGCGAGGGTCGGGGCGGCGGCACGGTGAGCGGCGTCCTCCTCGCCCAGGGATCGGGGCTCGGTGGGTGGGCGTTCTACATGGTGGACGGCCGGCCGGCGTACGTCCACAACTTCGTGAGCCTCGAGGAGCACCACATCCGAGCCGACCCCGACGTCCCCCCGATCGGTGCCGGGCGCCACGAGGTGGCGTTCGCCTTCGCCAAGACGGTGGACCACGCCGGGACGGGCCGGCTGCTGGTCGACGGGACGGTCGTGGGCGAGGGAACCATCCCCCGGTTCACGCCGATGCGCTTCTCGATCAGCGGAGCGGGACTCACGTGTGGGTACAGCGACGGCCTTCCCGTGACGCGTGAGTACGAAGCACCGTTCGCCTTCAGCGGCCGCATCATCCGGGTCATCGTCGACGTCGACGGCGAGCCGTTCGTCGACGCCGAGGCCGACGCCCAATTCGCCCTGGCGCGCCAGTAGCGGACCGGGTCAGGACGGCCTTACGCCCCGGGGGGCGGCCGGCGCCCGGCTCGTTGGGCGCGGCGCACCGAGGCTCCCAACAGCGCGATCACGAGGACCGGCATGAGGGTGACCGTCACCGCCCTCCCCACCCCGTGGTGGGCGAGCAGGGCGACGACGCCGACGGCCAGCACCGCGCCCACCAGGAGCTCGGGAGTGTCCCCCACCAGGAACTCCCACCAGAACCGCCCGAACGCGGAGCCGTAGCGCCGGATCCGTGACCGGTCCGGTCGTTCGGTGGGGCGCCGGACGTCAGACAACTTCGACACCCGCCCGTCGGTCTCGTCGGGCCAGCGTCACCGTGGCCAACGTCACCGCGGCGTATACCGCCACGAGCACGGGAATGGCGAGGTCGGACCCGGGCCAACGCACCCCGACTCCCTCGCCGGCCCAGAAGGTCCCGAAGCTCACCAACATGACGGCGACGGCCATCTTCATGGCGTTCTCCGGGACACCAGCCAGCTGGCGCGACACCACGGCTCCGACGATGCCCACGACGACCACGGCCGCACCGGCGGCCGCGGCCGCCAGCCCGAGGCGGTGGGCGGTGACACCCAGGGTGAGCACGATCACCACCACCTCGAGCCCCTCGAGGAACACCCCCTTGAACGCCACCGCGAACGCCGTGGGATCACGACCGGACGAAACCGTGGTCCGCCCCGACAGCTCGGCGACGTGCTCGGTGAAGATGGCGTCCTCGTCGTGCTTGTCCTTCAGGCCCGCGGCGCGCAGGACAGCCTTGCGCAGCCACTGCAGCCCGAACACCAGCAGCAGGCCCCCGACCGCGATCCTCAGCCCGGAGAGCGGCACGTAGTGGACGAGGGCCGGGCCGATGGCCGCCACCAGGGCGGCCAACGTCACCAGCGCGGCGGCCACTCCCTCGAGAGCCGATCGCCATCCCCGGGTGACACCCACGGCCACCACGATGGTGAGCGCCTCGACCATCTCGACCGAACTGGCCAGGAAGACCGACGCCAGCAGTACGAACGTCGCACTGTTCACGTCATCGTCACCTCACCTCACGTCATCGTCGCCGCAGCTGCCGGGTCCCGAGGGGCACTCGCCATCATTCAAGGCTAGGCGCCCAAACGAGAGTGGGCGCACGGCGGCGGCGTTGCGGGCCGGCCGGGTGATCCGGGCGGCCGGTGGCTCACAGCGTGTGCTCGCGAGCGCTCGGCCCGAAGCCCGGCGCCGCCGACCATTGGCCAGCGGCGGTCCCGACGGGAAAGATATGGTGCGCGCCGTGGGACGGCGGGGCGCCGGCAGCCCGGCGTCTCGTCGAGCACCCGATCACCGACCTGGAGGTACTGATGGGCACGTGGGACCGCGCTGAGCTGCAGAAGGCGCACGACAACTACGTGGCGGTGGCCAACGAGGCGGGTCGCAGCGGGGACTGGCGCCGCTGGGTCGAGCTGTTCACCGAGGACGCCGAATACATCGAGCACCTCTTCGGGCGCTTCGTCGGCCGCGAGAGGATCTTCGAGTGGATCTCGACGACGATGGCGCAGTGGCCGAACACCGAGATGACCATGTTCCCTCACGACTGGTGCGTGTGCGACGTGGAACGAGGCTGGTGGATCTGCCAGATCGAGAACCGCTTCAACGATCCCGGTGACGGGGTCGTCTACCAGTCTGCGAACATCACCATCCTCAAGTACGCGGGCAACATGCGCTTCTCCTCCGAGGAGGACGTCTACAACCCGGCCAACTTTGCGCCCGCGGTGAAAGAGTGGATGGCGGCGAAGAAGGCGCACACCGTCGAGCCGGGCTGATTCCTCATGGAGTCGACCGGGTGACCAGCGCCGATCGACGCGCCCCGGATGAGCCCGGCGCCGGGGTGGTGCGCACCCCGGACGAGCGCTTCGCGGGGATCGCCGGGTACCCCTTCGAGCCGAATTACGTCACGGTGGACGCGCCGGGGGTCGACCCCTTGCGCATGCACTACGTCGACGCCGGCCCGCGGCACGGCCCGGTCGTCCTCCTCGTCCACGGCCAGCCCACCTGGTCGTATCTGTACCGCACGGTCATCCCCGTGCTCACCGCCCGGGGACTTCGCGTCGTGGCTCCCGACAACATCGGGTACGGACGGTCGGACAAGCTCACCGAACGGACCCGCTACACCTATCGCCGCCACGTCCAGTGGATGACCAGCCTGGTCGAGAGCCTCGATCTGCGCGCCATCACGCTCGTCGCCCAGGACTGGGGTGGGCCCATCGGCCTGGGCACCCTGGCAGCGGCGGAGGAGCGCTTCGCCCGGGTGGTGGCCACGAACACCGTCCTGCACAGCTCAGACCCGATGCTCGACGGCAAGCTCACCTGGGCCAACCACGCCACCGGGGACGGGCGCGTCGTCCTCGAGGAGTCCCTCGTCGAATACGTGCAGTACTGCCAGCGTGCACCGGAGCTGGTGGCCGGCAATTTCCTGTACTCGGCGTCGGGCCCGCTCGCCGCCGAGGTGCTCGCCGCCTACGACGCCCCGTTCCCCGACCAGTCCTTCACCGCCGGCATGCGACAGATGACCGGGCTGATCCCCCTCACCCCCAACGACCCCGGAGCGGCCATCTCCCGGGCCACGCTGGGCGTGCTCGAACGATGGGAGCAGCCCTTCCTGACCGCCTACTCCGACGGTGACCCCGCCACCCGGGGATGGGAGGCCGTGTTCCAGCAACGGGTGCCCGGCGCGGCAGGCCTGGCACACCCCACCATCCACGGTGCCGGTCACTTCGTCCCCGAGGAACGGGGCGAGGAGCTCGGTTCCATCGTCGGGGACTTCATCGAGGCCACCGCATCGCCCTGACCGACCCGGGGCCACGCGGCGGCGGTATCACGAGGACAGGAAGTCGAGGACGTCGGGCAACGCCCGCCGGTCCTGGGCGATGAAGATGTGACCGCCTTCGTACACCCGCAGCTCGGCCCCGGCGATGCTGGCGACGATGGCCTCGCTGTTGGCCACGGGGGCGATCCCGTCGAAGCGCCCGGCGGCCACCAGGGTCGGACAGGTGATGTGCCCCAGCCGTTCCCACACATCGTGATGGCGCCGGGCCTGGAGCTGTTCGAATTCACCGCGGCGACCCTCGTCCGACAGCGGGGTGCCCGACCTCTGGGCCCCGGCATCCACGAGCGCCTGGTCCCCGGGGTGCGCGGCGAGCCATTCGCCCGAGAACCGGGTGTCGAGGAGCCGCACGGAGGTCTCGGCCCGCTGGCTCGGCGACAGGTCGGCCAGCTCGTGCAACGGGAACGACGAGCCCCCGCCCCCGCCGGCCGACGTGCACAACAGCGCCAGCCGCTCCACCCGGTGCGGGGCGGTGACCGCCAGCTCCTGCGCCACCATGCCACCGAAGCTGATGCCGAGTACGCGACACGTCGGCCACCCCACGACGTCGAGGAGCCCCAGCGCGTCCGACGCGTACTGGGCCATGGTGTAGGGACCCGGCGGTATGGCGCTGCGGCCCAGGCCCCGTTGGTCGTGGGCCAGAAGGTCGAAACGACCGGCGAGGATTTCGATGAGCGGAGACACCGATGCCAGTGTCGAGCCCGAACCGTTGAGGAACAGCACCCGCGGACCCGTCCCGGCGCGCTCGTAGTACAGGTCGACCCCGTTGACCGTGGCGGATGACACTGCGTCCTTCCGGAGCCGCTCAGGTCCGGTCCCTGGGCTCACGGGCCGGGCGCCGAGCTACGAGTCGGCCCCGTCACCCAGCTCCCGGGCCCGCAGCTCCGTCTCACGACGCCGGAGCTGGGCCTCGAGCATGTGCAGACGGGCTCGCTCTTCGCGCTCGCGGATCACGGGATGGAGATGGTCGAGCCCGGGGGCGTCGGTATGCGACACCACGGAGCTCGTGGTCCGCGGGCGCGAGCGCTGGCGCTCGACCCCGACCACTCGGCCGCCTTGGATGCGGGGGCGACCGAAGCACAGCCACAAGATCGACCCGATATCGAAGAGCACCAGGACGATGACGAACCAGGCGATCTTGGGGAGGTTGCGGACGAGGGCGTCCTCGGTGGTGACCACGTCATACAGGCAGTAGATCCAAACGAAGACGACCGCTATCCCGATGAAGCCAGCGACGACCTCCGGCATGGCCGGCACCTCCTGGTTACCCCACCCCGGGGCCCGCGAACGGCCCACCGTAGCGTGAGCCGGTGCGGCTTGCTCCTCGGTACCGCCGTGCCGAGGGGGACACGGCGGTAGGGGTCAGGTGCGGTCATCGCCGATCCCGTCACCGGGAACGCCGTCGGACGTCACCAGCCGGCTGAGGCGCTCCAGTGTCCGCTGCATGTCGCGGCGCACCTTGCCCGAGTAGATGCCCCCGAGCTTCAACAGGGCCCGCTGATGGTCGTCGGTGATGTCCCAGCTCTCTCGGACCAGGGTTCCGGCCTCGGTCGGCGACAACTCGTAGCGCCAGACTCGGCCCGCCACCCAGCGGCCCATCGATCCGGTGGGCCCCGTCTTCCAGGCGATGCGTCTGCCCTCTTCGAACTCGACGACCCTGTTCACGGTGGAGTACGACACCAACATCTTCATGCCCATGCCGAAGGTCGTGCCCATCGCCAGGTGCTGTGGGGTCTTTTCGTCGGCGCCCTGGAGCATGCCCGACCCGTCGATCAGATGATGCCGGCTGACATCGGCCAGGATGGCGAACACGGCTTGCGGTGGAGCGGCGACCTCCCGCTCGACGCTGAGCACGTAACCCTTCATGGCTCAGCCCTCGATCTCGACGGGCGTGCCCGGGACCACCTGTTGGGCCAAAGTCGTAATGGCATTGTTGGGAAGCCTGACACAACCATGGCTGGCGTACGAGCCGATCACCCAGGGTTGGTTCGTCCCGTGAATGCCCACCTGCCCGGGGCCTCCATCGAAGCTGTAGTACGTGTTCGAGAAGGCCGACGTGCCCATGGCATAGGGGCCGTAGACGTTGTTGGGATCGGTGAGCTTGGCGATGAAGGCCACGAAGAACGAGCCCGTGGGTGTGGGCGAGCTCGGCGCCCCGGGTGCCACCGAGCTCGAGAACACGGCGGCATTGTCGTGGTAGAGGGTGAGCTTGCGGGCGGCGAGGTTCACGACGATGTGGTCGGTGACGAACGAGGTCGTGACGTCGGCGCTCGGTATCCACCGAGTGGTCTCGTTGGGACGCGCCGGGATGTAGGCCTGCACCCATCCCGGCTGGTAGCCGGTGACCAGCAGGACCACCGTGGCGCCCAGGTAATTCGGATTGGCGAGGGTGCCCACCGGTTTGGCCGCACCGGGTGTGGCGTACAGCGGCAGCGTGCGAACCGTCGCCGTGGCGATCACCGAGGGATCGGCGATGTTGGACGGGGCGCTGTTGATGAGGGGGGCAACAGCCGGGACGACGTAGGTCCTCCACGTGCTGGGCAGCGGTCCGGCCGGCGCGTTCACGTCGAACGCCGCCGAGGTGCTGGGTGCCGGAGGGATGATGATCGGCGTGGGCGCGGGCGGGATCACGATCGGGGTGAGCGCAGGCTCTGTGCCATGTGCCTTGATGGCGACGTGCCGGGGCGAGGCCTTGCCTGCATGCGACGACGGCCCCGTGGCGCTCGAGCCGCCGGTGAGGTCCAAGACGACCGAGGCGCCCCCGGAGGCCACCAACGTCACGGCGACCACCAGGAGAAGGGAGCTCGACCCCCCGATGGGCCACCGCCGCCGGCGTACCGGAGGCGCCGAGACCACGGGCGAGGGCGGTGGCGTCAACCACACCGGCTCCCGGCTCTCCGGGTTCCGCACAAGTGGCTGACGGCGGAATCGCATTACAACCAGAGTACCCGGGTCCCGTGCACTGCAGTCTGGCGCCCCGCGTGCCGGCGTCAGCCTGCGCGCATCCGACCCCAGGCCGAGATCATGGGCGGCTGGGCGAGGTCGAGACGCCCCGACGCCACGCTCTCCAGGTGCTCGTCGATCTCCGCGTCGGTGGCGATCTCGTGGTGCACCAGTTGGTCGCGAATCAATTCGATCGTGGTGGTTTCGAGCGGCGCGCACGCCGGCATGGAAAGCGGAAAGTACGCGTCGGCGGCCACGTCGACCAGGCCCGCACTGCGCAAGAGGCGGGGCAGCGTCCGGCCGTAGGCGAGGTCCACTCCTCGTTGCGCCATCAGGGCTCTGAACCCGGTGCGCACCCGGTTGGCCAGCTCTTCCTGGGGGCTTCGGGGATCGAGGCAGCTGAGCGGTTGCAGGGTGGGGTCGGCGTCCTCGACGAGCAGCCAGCCACCGGGGCGCAGCACCTGCACCATGGACCGCAGTGCGGCGTCACGAGCGGGCACGTGGACGAGCACCAACCGGGCATGGACCAAGTCGAAGGTCTCCGCCGGTGGCGCGTCGCGACCCACATCGTGACGACGCACCTCGACCTCGGAACCGGCCGCGTCCCGAGCCCACGAGACGTCGATGTCGGTGGCGAGCACTCTTCCGCCCGGACCCACTCGCTGCGCCAGCCAGCGCACCACCGACGGCCCGCCCGCACCCACCTCCCAGCAGTGCCACCCTTCGGTGATGCCCAGAGCCTCGAGGTGACGGAACGTCGTGGGGTCGAAGATCGCGCTCAACACGTCGAGGCGCGAGCCGGCCACGGCGGACCGGTTGTCCAGCAGGTACCTGTCTGTGTCGTCACTCACCGGATTCCTGCGCAGCCGTGGTCGTCATGGCGTAGAAGAGCTCGGCGCTTCGCTTGACGATGCCACCCATCCATTCGTCCCAGCCCACGCGCTCCACGTCGGCCAGGGCGGACCCACCGTGCCGGTAGGCGTCGAGGGCGTCGAGGCTCGAGAAACCCTGCTCCCAGATGTGGGTCCATCGCGGTGGGCCCATGACCGGTGTGACGCCGTCGAACCACGCCGCGCCCATGGTGTTGGGGGCGAACACCGAGACGACCATGCCCGGAGCATCCGGCCGCACACGCTCCAGTGCCTGGCCCAGGCGCTGCACCTCGGCCTCCGGGACACCGGCCTCGAGGCGGAGCAGGACGAGCCGGCGGATGCCGCTGCGCATCCGGTAGGACGGGGCGCCGCAGCCGTAGCCGTACAGACCCGCTCCCAGCGGGCCGTCGATGACGAGACGTTCGGGTGAGTCCGGAAGCAGATACCGGTCCAGGACCACGGCATGGTAGGGGTGGACCATGTACCGGCGGTACGCCTCCGGCGACGCATAGGCGTGCTCCCACACGATCTGGACGGGCGCGTCGGACAGGTTGGTACCGACGGCGCAGTCGAGGACCTCGGGGATGAAGCGCCCACAGTCTCGACACGCCGCTTCCAGGGCGCGCACACCTTCGGCGGGCGCGTCGGGACGAAGGGCGTACACCTCGAAACGCCGCAGCATCACGGCGGCGGGAGAGTCGCCGGAGTGAAGAAGCGGCGGGTCCCGCCCACCCGCAGGGAGGCGGCCGTGCGCCCGTACTCGTGGAACCGGGGATCGAGCACCATGTTCTTTCTGATCTCGTTCCACTGTTCGTGGTCCTCGAAGGCCCACGTCACCTGGACCTGGACCCGCTCACCGATCTCGCCCGAGGTCGTGGCGCACGAGACGAAGGACGCTCCGGCATCGGTCATCACCGCCATGGCCAGGGTGGCCACGACGTGGAGGTACTCGTCCACGAGCTCGGGCTCGACCTCGACGGTGTCGACGAGATGCATCATCGTTCGGTGTCGTCTCTCTCGGGCCGGCTCAGTCCCCGTCGCCGAGTACCCAGGACAGCCCACCCTGGAGATATCGGAGGTAGTCGGGGGTCTCCCAAGCCCCGGGGAAGTGCCCGAGGGAGCTGTAGAAGACGCGTCCGTCTCCCTCGTGGAAGCACCAGGCCAGGGGGAAGCCGACCGGTGGCCGCCGGGCCCCGGCCACCGACATGTCGAGCTGCCCGTCCGCCACGCGCAGCAGGACGCGGGCGTCAGGCCGGAGGTCGCGAAAGAGGTACACCTCGTCGTGCCAGCGCCACCGGGCCCCGAGGTGCCTGGTGCTCGGATGCGAGCGGTCGACGACGTCGATGTCGAAGGTCTGGGTCCACGGGTGGCCGTCGAATCGGGCCCCGACGAGTGATCCGTACTCCTCCCACAACGCACAGGAGTCGGTGGCGGCATGGACGGCCAGGATCGCCACGCGTCCCGAGCGCACACCCTCGGTGATCGCGGCGCGCTGCGCTTCGGACCACGGGGTCTCACCGATCGTGAACAGCGCCAGGACCCCGCCCCCGGCCAGCGCGGCCGGCTGGATCTCGGTGACCTCGCCCACGCGCACCGGCTCGAGCGAAGCCAGCTCGGCCAGCTCCGCCAGCGCCACCGCCGCTTGGGGGAGGACGCCGTGGACGCCGGCGGGCCCGTCGGGGTAGGGGGCCACGTCGGTGACGATGAACATCGGGGAGGGGCTCACCGTCGTGGATGGTAGCGACCGGGCCCCAGCGGCGGCGCTAGGCGGTGATCCCTCCGTCCACGGCCAAGACCGCACCCGTGGTGTAGGCGGACTCGTCCGAAGCCAAGAAGGCGATCGCGGCGGCCACCTGGTCCGGCGTACAGAAGCCCATGCGGCTGGTGATCTTGTAGATGTGCTTGCGGTCTCCCCCTTCGGGGAGTTGGAAGCTCCCGATGAGGGGGGTGTCGACCCCTCCGGGAGCCACGGCGTTGATGCGGACCCCCCGATCGGCGTACTCGACGGCCAGGGCCTTGGTCAGCATGATCACACCGCCCTTCGACGCGCAGTACGCCGCCGAGTAGGCCGACCCGATGAGGCCTGACGTCGAGGCGATGTTGACGATGTTGCCTCCGGGGGCCTCGAGCATGTACCGGAGCGCCGCCTTCGACATGAGGAAGGTCCCGGTCAGGTTCACGGCCAGGATGCGGTCCCACGTGGCCAGGGGCAGGTCGACGGTGTGGGCGAAGGTCCCGATGCCGGCGACGTTGCACAACACATCGGGCCGGCCCAGCGCCGAGGCAACCTCGGTGACGGTCTCGTTCACCTGGGCCTCGTCGGTGACGTCACAGCGGTAGGCGACCGCCTTGGCCCCCAGGATGGCGAGGGCCTCCACGGTCTCGTCGAGTCGGTCGGGGACCACGTCGAGACAGGCCACCGAGGCGCCTTCCACCGCCAGGCGGATGGCGGTGGACCTGCCGATGCCCGAGCCGGCGCCGGTGACGATGGCGGTCTTCTCCTCGAAACGTCGCGCCGGCGGGGCGCCCACGGCGGGATCCGTGCTCACGACGACCTCCTCTGGTCGCTCTGGTCGGCCCAGAGCATGTCGGTGTACGTGTCGGTTCCCGGGATGGTGGGGATGAACGGGAGGGCGGCCACCACCCGGCCCTTCCCCGCCTTCTCCAGGGCACTGCGGTGGGCGCCGATGACGGCGTCCCAGGCTTCTTGGGGTGCGGTGTCGAGGAACCACAGCGTCAGCTGGCGGCGGTCGTCGGACTCCGATCGGGGGACGTCCCCGGGTGCGTCGATGAGCAGCGGCAACGGGTCGGCGGCGATCACGAGCCGGGCGGCGGACCCCGGGAGCAGGCCCGGGAGGTGCACGTCGCGCATCCACGTCTCGAAGTCGGCGGCGTCGACGTCATCGGCGCGGTCGGTGAACACGGCCACGAGCCCGGCCGAGGGGTGGTCGAGGGCGAGCTCGGCGGGCAGGCCGTCGGCCTCCCGAGACCGCTCCCAGGCGTAGCGGTACAGCAAGGTGTGGACGTGGTCGCGCTCCTCGAACATCCGGCCCGCCTTGTGCAGCGCCTTCACCTGGTCGACCGCCCAGCGGTTCCAGGTGTCGTGGTAGCCGTCGAGCACCCAGTACACCGAGAGAAAGCTGCCCCGGCCGGGCTCGCCGGTGATGGCCGAAGGATCGGGGTCGCGCAGGGCTTTGAGCTCGGCGGTGGCCACGAAGCGCTTGCCGGCGAATTGGTAGGGCCCGATCATGCACCCGGCATAGAAATGGTCCCGCTCGTACCACCGGTTGTAAGCCACCTCGTGGCCCCGCCGGGGCTCGACCAGGGTGAAGAGCATCGATCCCAGCTTGATGGGCTCGGCTCCGGCGACGATGGGGTGCTGGCGAGGCGGGCGTTCCCCGGCCGGTTTGGCCGGAGCGTCGCTCTTGGCCCCGGGTCCCTTGGTCTCGGTCATGGGCTCACTCGCTCCTTCACTCGCCTGTTCTCCAGCTCGGCAGCACGCGCCGCCAGCTCTCGTTTGTCGATCTTGGCCATGGGGGTCACGGGCAGTTCCGCCACCAGGTAGAGGCGGTCCGGTGCCTTGTAGTCGGCGAGCCGTTCGTGACATGCGGCCCTAACGTCACCGAGGCTCGGGGGCGCGGCGGGTGCCACGGGAACCACGAACGCCGTGCCGATCTCCCCGAGGACGGCGTCGGGTGTCCCCACCACCGCCACCTGGTCGACGCCGGGCAAGTCGCCCAGCACCGCTTCGACCTCGGCGGGGTACACGTTGTACCCGCCGCGGATGTACATGTCCGACACCCGCCCGGCCAACCTCAGATTGCCGTCGTCGCCGACCCAACCGAGATCGCCCGTGGTCACCCAGCCCTCGGCGTCGAGGACCGCCCCGGTGGCGTCGGGGTCGATCAGCGCGCCCTCGGCGAGGTCACCGACATAGCCGCGCAGCACGGCGGCGGAGCGCAGCCGTACCCTCCCCACCTCCCCCGGCGTCACCCGGGCACCATGGTCGTCGACGACCTCGAGCTCGACCCCGGGCACGGGCCGGCCCACGGTCGTGGCCACCACGTCGTCGCCGTCCTCGGGTCGGGTGCCCGTCCCGAGCGACGACTCGGTGGACGTGTAGCGCACCACCACCGGGCACCCCAGACGAACGCGCATGGCACACACCAGCTCGGGGGGGACCCGCGAAGCGCCGGTGCTGGCGATGCGCAGGTGCGAGAGGTCGGCATGGGCCAGATCGGGGTGGGCGAGCATCAAGGCCCACTGCGTCGGCACTCCCTGTCCGACGGTGATGCGCTCGGAGCCGAGCAATTCGATCGCCGACGCCGCCGTCCAGGGCTGGGCGGAGATCACCGTGGTCACGCCGTGGGCGATCTCGTCCCACGGGCGGGTCATGTACCCGACGTGGGGGAACGGCAAAGGCGACAACCGCCGGTCGCCAGGCTGCGAGAGCACGTCGGTGCCCGCCGCCACCGCCTGGAGGTTGGCGTGGTCGAACACCGCCCCCTTGGGCGCCCCGGTAGAACCACTGGTCCACACGATGGCAACCGGGTCGCGGGCGCCTACGTCGGGCAGGTGGGCGGCGGCGTGCTCCCCCGCATCGCCGAGGGCGTGGCGCGCCAGTACCGTGCCCGACCCCGGGGGCACCGATCCCGGGGACACGACCTCGGTGTCGACGACGGTCACGGCGGGGTGGACCCGGGCCACGATGGAGGCCTGCTCGGCGGAGCCCATGCGGAGGTTCACCCCGGTCGTGATGGCACCGATCCGAGCGGCGGCCAGATAACACAGGGCGTAGTCGATCGAGGTGGGCAGCAGCAGGCAGACGACATCGCCTTTGCCCACCCCCAAAGACATCAAGAGCACGGCGACGGCGTCGGAGGCGGCGTCCCAGCCCGCGAAGCTCAGGCGCCGACGGCCGTGGGCATCGGCCGGGACCAGCCCGCTGGCGCCGGGGGCGGCCAGCTCGACATAGGCCTCGACCTCGGCGTTCTGTTCGGCTGCGGCCCGCAGGACGTCGGTGACGGTGACGTGGTCCCCCCGGATCTGACGCACCGTCATAGCGGCGCCGATGGTAACAGGGCGCCACTGTGGTCACGAAGGCCGGTGGATCTTGAGAAGGCGCCCGGGACGCGGTACGGACATGATGGGTGCGTGAAGGGCACCGACGTACGCGCGCTGCGCAAAGGCGAGCACCGGGCGGCGGCGGCGGTGACGGCGCGAGCGCTCGTGGACTCACCGACGTCGGTCGCCATCTACGGTGACGACGCCGTCGACGCGCTGGCCGGGCTGTATGGCGAGCTCGGGCCGTTCTTCGAACTGCTCCCCTCGCCCCAGCTGGCGGCGTTCGCGGGCAGATGCGTCGTCGCCGCGGCCGGCATGGCCCCACCGGGGGGATGCATCGGGTCGTTCATGGCGGGAGAGACCTCCGGGCTGTCGGAGCCTTCAGCACTGCCGCTGCCGCCGGTGCCGCCGGTGGGCGACCCCGCCCGGGCTCACGCCTTCTGGGCGCAGTGGGCGGCGGCCGATCCCACTGAGGCCCACTGGCACCTGGGCCCCGTCGGAGTCGAGCCCGGGTACCAGGGTCGGGGTATCGGCGGCGCCGTGATGCGAGCGGTGTGCGCCTGGCTCGACGAGGACGCCCATCTGGCCTGGCTCGAGACCGACAAGCAACGCAACGTCCGCTTCTACAGTGCCCTGGGATTCGAGGTGGCCGCCCACGACATCGTGCTCGGGGTCGAGACGTGGTACATGCGACGGGAGCCGCGCCGGTGACGCCGCTCCGGGTCCATCTGGTCGACGGGACGTACGAGTTGTTCCGCCACTTCTACGGCGCGCCGCCCCGGGCGAGCTCCGAGGGGGGGGAGATCGGCGCGGTACGGGGGGTGGTGCTCTCGGTGTTGTCGATGTTGGGGGCGCGTACGTCACACATCGGCGTGGCCACCGACCATGTCGTCGAATCGTTCCGCAACGACCTGTGGCCGGGCTACAAGACCGGTGACGGTGTCCCCGAAGCGCTCATGGCGCAGTTCCCCTTGCTGGAGACGGCGCTGGTTGCCATGGGAGTGCTGGTTTGGCCCATGGTCGAGCTCGAGGCTGACGACGCGCTGGCGTCGGCAGCCGCGGTGGCGGCCGACGACGATGCCGTCGCTCAGGTGCTCGTGTGCACGCCCGACAAGGACCTCGCCCAATGCGTCCGGGGAACCCGAGTCGTGCAGCTCGACCGGCGCAAGGACGTGATCACCGACGAGGAGGGGGTGCGCGCCCGCTACGGGATCGGACCGGGGTCGATCCCCGATTGGCTGGCGCTCGTCGGGGACAGCGCCGATGGGTTCCCGGGACTGGCGGGCTGGGGCAAACAGTCGGCATCGGTGGTCCTCGGGCACTACGAGCATCTCGAAGCCATCCCACCCTCGGTCGGGGACTGGGACCCCGACCTGAGGAAGTCGGTGCGCAGCGCGCCCAAGCTCGCCGAGCGACTGGCGTCGGAGATGGACCACGCCTTGTTGTTCCGCGACCTGGCTACGTTGCGGGTCGACCGGTCTCTGTTGGAGTCGGTGGCCGACCTGGAGTGGAGGGGCCCCACCGACGACTTCGAGGACATCGCACGCTTCCTCCGTGAACCTTCCCTGGCCGAACGGGCCGTCTCGTTGCGGCCCGACCGCTGACCCGCCCGGGCCACCCACGACCTGGGTCGTCCTCGCCCGCTACCGTGCGGACATGAGCGCCCGCGGTCCAGACGAGCAAGCCCTCACCTTTCCTCCGGGGTTCGTGTGGGGGGCGGCCACCTCCGCCCATCAGATCGAGGGCGGCAACGTCAACAACGACTGGTGGGATTGGGAGCACAACCCCGAGTCGGGATGTGTCGAGTCGAGCGGCGACGCCTGCGACTCCTTCCACCACTGGCCCGAGGACGTCGGCCTGGTCGCCGACCTCGGCCTGGGGGCCTACCGTTTCTCCCTGGAATGGAGCCGCATCGAGCCCGCCGAAGGTGAGTTCTCGCGAGCAGCCCTCGACCACTACCGGCGGATGTGCGCAGCCTGTCACGAGCGGGGCGTCTCGCCGGTGGTCAGCTTCCACCACTTCACGACTCCACGGTGGCTGACTGACCGCGGCGGCTGGGAGGCCGCCGATGCACCCGAGCGGTTTGCTCGCTACGTCGAGCGCGTCACCGCCCATTTCGGTGATCTGATCGGTTGGGCCTGCACGTTCAACGAGCCCAACGTGGTGGCTGTGCTGGGCTACACCGTCGGCCTCTACCCACCCGGCATGAAAGACGAGTACGCCCGACACTTCGCGGTGAACGAGGCCCTGGTCCGCGCCCACCGGCTGGCCGTCGATGCCCTTCGCTCGGGGCCCGGTACGTTCCCGGTGGGCATCACCTTGTCGATGGAGGAGCTGGTGGCGGGCGAGGGAGGCGAGCAGACGCGTGACGCCGCCGAGCAGATCCTCGAGAACACCTTCCTCGACGCCACGGGCGGTGACGACTTCATCGGTGTCCAGTGCTACGAGCGCACCGTCCTCGGCCCCACCGGGCCCATCGCGCCCGCGCCCGGGACGCGCCTGACCCAGATGGGCTACGAGTTCTGGCCCCAGGTGGTGGAGTACACGGTGCGACGGGCCGCCGCCTACACGGGCATCCCCGTGCTGGTGACCGAGAACGGTCTCGCCACCGAGGACGACCGCGAGCGTATCGAGTTCATCACCACTGCCCTGACCGGGCTGCACCGTTGCATCTCGGACGGGATCGATGTGCGCGGGTACTTCGTGTGGAGCCTGCTCGACAACTTCGAATGGCACCTCGGCTTCGGCCCCAAGCTCGGCATCTGCGGCGTCGACCGGGTCACCTTCGAACGGCACCCCAAGCCCAGTGCCTACTGGTTCGGGAACGTGGCCAAGGCCAATGCCCTGACCCCCCACACCGGCTGACCCCCGGCGGGGGCCGACCCCGAGCACATCGGGCCATGTCCTCCCGTCAATGGTCGTACCATTGAGTCGGTGAAAGGTGACCGGGTCGAAATCGTCGTGGACGTGGGAGACGGCGTGCAGCGCTTCGACATCCTCGCCACGCGGGCCGGGCGACGCGTCGAGATCGCCAGCTCACGGGGCTCGGTCGAGGTCACCGAGGTGACCCGGTCCGGTCGTGCCGTGCGAACGGCCCGGTTCATGGCCGCCCGGGTCGTCGCCGTCGTCGAGCATCCGGCTGAGGACTCCGAACGCTGAGCGGGCCCGCCGACACCTCGGTACGGGTCTGATGGCGGATGGTCCCCGCCACGTCGTGCTGCCCTGAGACCGGCGGTGCCCGCGCCCCAGAGAGGTGCGGCCGTCGTGGAGCACAGTGGTCGGCCGTGAAGGACACCGTGCTCCCGCATTCGACCCTGGGGACCAGTGGGCTGGAGGTCACGGCCATGGGCCTGGGGCTCGCCGCCCTGGGCCGGCCGGCGTACATCACCCTCGGTCGGGCCATCGACCTGGGCCCGGGTCGCGACCGCGACACCATGGAAGAGCGGTGCCACCGCATGCTCGACGCCGCCTACGCGTCGGGCATCCGCTACGTGGACGCGGCCCGCTCCTACGGGAAGGCCGAGGAGTTCCTGGCGTCGTGGTTGCACACCCGCCACATCGAGCCCGGCGCCATCACCGTGGGCTCGAAGTGGGGGTACCGCTACATCGGGGGGTGGGACATGGACGCCGCCGTCCACGAGACCAAGGACCTCTCGCTGGCCATGTTTCGCCGGCAGCTCCCGCTGACCACGGCCCTCCTCGGTCCTTTCCTGGGTCTGTACCAGGTGCACTCGGCCACGTTGGAGAGCGGCGTGCTCGATGACCGGGCGGTGCTGGGCGCCCTGGTCGAACTGGGCGCCGGCGGTGTGGCCGTGGGGCTGACCGTGAGCGGACCTGACCAGGCCGATGTGGTGCGCCGCGCCTTGGACGCCGAGGTGGAGGGGGTCAACCCCTTCTCGACGGTGCAGGCCACGTGGAACGTGCTCGAGCCGTCGGTGGCCTCCGCCCTCGAGGAGGCGCGGGCCCGGGGTTGGGGGGTGCTCGTCAAAGAGGCCTTCGCCAACGGCCGCCTCACCGACCGGGGCGAGGGCCGGCCCCGGAGTGTGCTGCAGGACATCGCCGGGCGGCGGGGGGCCTCGGTCGACCAGGTCGCCCTGGCCGCCGCCACCTGCCAGCCGTGGGCGCACGTCGTCCTCTCCGGCGCGGTGACCCCGTCACAACTCGAGTCGAACCTGGCGGCGTTGGACGTGTCTCTCACCGACCAGGACTGGGACCAACTGGGGTCGCTGGCCGAAGATCGGTTCGAGTATTGGGGCCGAAGGAGTGCTCTGCCCTGGAGCTGAACAGCCGACCTCAGGTGTTGATGCGCAAGCTCAGTTCGTCGAGTCTCCGACCCATGGCATCAGGGGTCATGCCGAACAGACAGGCGATGGCGCGCACGTCGCTCGATCGGATCGTGATCAGCTGTCCGTTGAAGTCCTGGCGCTGCACCTGGATCATGCTCACGAACCTTCGGATCAGGTCGCGTTCGGGCCCGCTCACGTCGCGCAACCGGGTGAGGTCGATCGTCACGGTATCGCTGCTCTGCCAGGGTTGGGCGGCGGCGCGCTCCGGTGAAGTCGCCCCCGGGGCCTCGGCGTCCTTCGACATCCACCACCGGGTGGCGTCGGTTTCGTGCGGCAGGAGCTGGTCGACGCTGACACCGTAGAGCTTGGCCAACCGCTGCAACCTCGACACCGAGACGGCTCGCTCGCCTCGCTCGTAGGCCCCGAGCACCGACGCCTTGAACTCCTGTGTCGAAGCGGCCTCCACGGCCTGGAGGGAGAGCCCGAGCTGGTTGCGCACGACCCGCAACCGGGCCCCCACGGCCCGGATATAGGACTGGGCCGCCTGGGTGTATTCCTCGTCGGCAGAGGTCGCTGTCTCGTCAGCCATCACCCGTGGTCCCCACTCTCGGCAACGACGAGCCCCCGATCCGCACTCCACCGCCAGGTTCAAGCGCATCCTACGAAGCGCCGGGGGACGAGCACGGGATACCCGGCCCCGTGGGTGCCCGATACCGCTCAGGGCCACCGATGACCACTTTCCGTGAGAAATTGGGGGCTGATCCTTGGTCTCCGTCAAGAAGAGCGGCCACGATGACGATGTTTGGCCGTGACTCCGGTCGAGGGGCAACTGCACCATCACCAGACCGCCTCGTCGTTCCGCACCCGGCTGCGGGGCAGGATCCTCGACCCGACCGTCCTGGCCGGGCCACCGGCGGCCGGCGCCCTGTGCCTGTGTCGCCTCGGTGGCCTGATCGCCTCCATCCCCTACTGGGCGATCGTGGCCCTCGTCCTGGGCGCCCAGGCCGTGAGCATCGTGGTGGCCGCGCTGTGGACCGAACGGGCGCGCCGGTGGCAGCTCACTGCGTACGTGGGCGCCGTGATGGGGGTGATCGGGGTGGTCGCCTACAGCACGGGGTGGGGGCCGATCCTGTCACTGGGATTCATTTTCGGCGCTGCCTACGTGCTCCAGCTCTCGGGCTCCGAGGCGGCCAAACCGGCCATGATCTGGACCGTCGTCTATATGGGCCTCGGAGAGCTGGCCATCTCTCTCGGGATCGCGCCCAGCCTCATCCGCAGGCCTCTGGTCCACGGCCTGGCCGGGTTGGGCCTGATCGGCGTGCTGCTCACGATCACGCTTTTGGGTCGCTCGGCGGCGGCGCGCGAGAAGGTCGAAGGCGAGCTCCGCCACTCCGAGAGCCGTTTCAAGGCCCTCGTCCGCAACGCCTCGGACATCATCGTGGTCGTCGACGCCCAGGGGTTGGCGCGCTATGTCAGCCCCGCCTTCGAGCGCATCCTGGGGATCTCCCCCGCCCAGTTGGGAACGCAGATGGCCGTGGACCTCATGCACCCGGACGACCTGGTGAACATGAGGGCCGAGGCGCGGGACATGGCTCCCGACGAGTTCAACGGATGGCGCTCCGAGGTGCGCCTCCAGCACGCCGACGGAACATGGCTGTGGTTCGAGGCCACGATCACCAACCGTCTCGAGGACCCCAATGTGCAGGGGATCGTGGCCAACCTCCACGACGTCACTGCCCGCAAGCAGGGCGAGGAGGCGTTGCGACAGGCCCACGAGCGCTTCCGGTCCGCCTTCGAGAACGCCCCGATCGGGATGGCCATGACCGACCTCGACGGTCGCATCCTGCGAGCCAATCCCGCCATGGCGCGGATCGTGGGGCGCAGCGCCGATGACCTGGGCGGGATGACCGTCCACGAGCTCACCCACCCCGACGACCGAGATGCGAGCGCCGCCGAGATGCGCCGGCTGGTCGCCGAGGCCTCGGACGGGTACCGGATCGAAAAGCGCTACTGCCACTCCGACGGCCACGAGGTATGGGTGTCGGTCAGCGTGTCGTGCGTGCGCGACGACGAAGGACGGCCGAGTTACCTCATTGACCAGGTCGAGGACGTGACCGAGCGCCGGGCCCTGCGTGAGCGACTCGCCTACGCGGCGATTCACGATCCACTCACGGCGCTGCCCAACCGTGTGCTGTTCATGGACCGGCTCGAGACGGCACTGAGCCGGGCGGCGCGCCACGGACGGGAGGTGGCGGTCATCTTCCTCGACATCGACCGGTTCAAGCTCGTCAACGACGGCATGGGCCATGCCGCGGGCGACCGACTGCTCGAGGCGGTGGCGGAGCGCCTCGAACGCGTGATGCGGCCGAGCGACACTGTGGCGCGCTTCGGTGGCGACGAGTTCGTGGTGTTGTGCGACGAGATCGCCGACGAGTCGGTGGCCTTCGAGATGGCCCAACGCCTAGCGGACGCCCTGCGGCCGCCGGTCAACCTGGCCGAAGGGGAGATCTTCGTGACCGCCAGCCTGGGGCTGGCGCTCTCCGGCGGTGACCGGGACTCGGCGGCCAGCCTCCTGCGCGACGCCGACTCGGCCATGTACGTGGCCAAGGAACGCGGTCGTGCCCGGGTCGAGGTGTTCGACCCCAAGAACCACGGCCTGGTGCTGGCCAAGATCCGCATGCGCAGCGAGCTCCACGGGGCGCTCGAGCGGGGTGAGTTCCGCGTGTACTACCAGCCCATCGTGGAACTGGCCACCGGCCGCGTGTCCGGGGTCGAGGCCCTGTTGCGCTGGCAACACCCCGAGCGGGGGCTGCTGCACCCCGGCGAGTTCCTGTCGATGACCGAGGAAAGCGGGCTGATCACGCCTATCGGTGCGTGGGTGCTCGAGGAGTCCTGTCGCCAGGCGGTGGCCTGGACCCGCCGACGCGCCAACGACGGCCTGAGCCCCGATCCCATCAGCGTGAGTGTCAACCTCTCGCCGAGACAGCTCATCGAGCCGACGCTCGTCGACGATGTGGCCTCCATCGTGTCCGCCTCGGGGATCGCCCCCGAGTCGGTGTGGCTCGAGATCACCGAGGGCGCACTGGCCGCCGACACCGAGTCGACGCTGGCCGTGCTGCGTCGACTTCGGGCCCTGGGGATTCGGCTCGCCATCGACGACTTCGGGACCGGATACGCGTCGCTCGGATACCTCAAGAGCTTCCCCGTGGAAGTGTTGAAGATCGACCGCAGCTTCATGGAGGGCCTCGGGCGCGCCACCGAGGACGCCACCATCGTCCGCTCGGTGGTGGCGCTCGCCCGCTCGCTGGGCCTGGACTGCGTGGCCGAGGGGATCGAGCGGCCCGAGCAGCTCGAGGAGCTGCGCGCCATGGGCTGCGCCTTCGGCCAGGGATTCCTCCTCGGCGTCCCGCTTCCCGCCGACGTCCTCGGCGAGCAGCTCGGCGACGATCTCAGCCCGTGGACGGTCAACTCGTCCGGGCTGTTCGAAGCAGCCGCAGCCCACCCCTAGAAGGCGGCGGACCCGACGTCCCGTGGCGCAGGGCCGATGCCGTCGTCCCCGGCTGCGCTCGACTGGGGGTGGGGTGGCGCCACGTCTCCGAGGTGGTTGTCCGAAACACCCAGGGGTCCCGCCAGGGTCGAGACGCACCCGTGCCAGGCCGCCTCGCTCAGTCGCCGCCGGGCGGACCGCAAGAGGTCGAGCAGCTCCGGCGCGACCTGGGCGCCCCAGGCCGGGTTGACCATCACGATGTCGAGCTCGTTGGCGGCTGTCAGCTCCACCAACACGGCAGCGTCGTGCTCGGGTAGCTCCCGGGTCATGTCGCTGAAGCGGTCCCGGAAACGGAGCGATCCGGGCTCGCCGAAGTCGCGGTAGGCGACGGCGCGGTCGCAGCTCGCGTAGAGGTGCACCCAGGCCTCGGCCTGCGATCCGATGCAGCTCACCAGCAGCGGGCGCTCATCGAGGTCCAAGAGCGACACCGGGAAACCGTCGGTCCCATAACAGGCATGGCACAGCCCGGCGGCCTGCACCTCGTCGCCGGCTCCCCATTCCTCGAGGAGGGACGACACCCGTCGAAGGTGTTCCAAGAGCGTTCCGCCCGGGTGCTCGATACGGCCGGCACCCCGTCGGACGAGGAGATCGAGCGCGGGGGGCTTCCACCATCCATCACCCATGACGTCTCCCTCGGTCGCCGCAGTGTCGGCGCCGACGTCCACGTTGCGCGTGGGAGAAGGCGTGTGTCAAAAGCGGTGGCGGGTGAGGCCCGGTGAGGTCGGTGCCGGGGGACACGACAGGACGGGAGGGGTGGCGGCGCACCGGGTGGGGACGGGACAACACCGCATGCCCCGTCGAGGCGACTGCGGGGTTGACCTACAGTGGGCGGGGCTCGGACATCACTGGGGTCGGGCACGAACAGCCTCTTGCATAGGAGGACACGGGCAATGAGCACGTTCCCGTATCAGGACCGCTTCGACATCCACCGCCGGCTGCCCGAACGGGGCCATAGCCACGAAGAGATCCTGGGCGAACTGGAGGTGATGGCCAAGGAGGAGGACGCCTTCTGGGAAACCGGGAAGTGCTCGGGGACGATGTACTGCGGTGACCACGACCACTACCACTTCCTCAACCATGCGTTCGGGCTCTTCGCCCATGTCAACTCGCTCCAACGTGACATGTGCCCCAGCTCCACGAAGTTCGAAGCCGAGATCATCGCCATGACGCTCGACCTTCTCCACGCCGAGGCGGTCGAGGAAACAAAGCCCGGCGGCCTGGTGACGACCGGTGGCACCGGCAGCATCGCCCACGCCATGCTCGCGTACCGCGAGCACGCCTCGCAGGCCCGGGCCGTCACCCGTCCGAACGTCATCAAGCCCGAAACCGCCCACCCGGCCTTCGACAAGGCCTGTCACCTGTTCGGCATCGAGCTCCGCCGCGCTCCGGTGGACGCCGAGAGCACGCTGGTGGACGTCGGCTGGGTCGAGGACCACATCGACGACCAGACCGTGGCCATCATCGGGTCGGCCTGCAACTACGGGTACGGGACCGTCGATCCCATCTCGGAGCTCTCCGACGTGGCGCTGCGCCACGGAGTGGGCCTGCACGTCGACAGTTGCCTGGGCGGGTTCATCCTCCCCTTCGGTCAGGAGCTCGGATACGACATCCCGGTCTTCGACTTCCGTGTGCCCGGGGTCACCTCGATGTCGGCCGACACCCACAAGTACGGCTATGCGTTGAAGGGAACCTCGGTGCTGACCTTTCGGGACCAGGCCCTTCGCAACGCCCAGTACTTCTTCCTCACCGACTGGAGCGGAGGCAAGTACTGCTCACCGGGGATGGAGGGCTCGCGCTCGGGTGGGCTCTTGGCGGCCACCTGGGCCTCGATGGTGCACCTGGGACGCGAGGGGTACCGCAACCATGCCCGGCGGATCTTCGAGACCGCCGCGCTCATGCAGGACTCGGTGCGCTCCCACCCCGAGCTGCGCCTGCTCGGTCATCCTACGTTCCTGTTCAGCTTCACCTCCGACGTCTTCGACGTGTACCACGTCAACGACTTCATGCGGTTGCGGGGATGGCGGCTCAACGGCCAGCAGTACCCCAACGCCCTGCATATAGCCGTGACCCGGCCCCAGACTCAGGACGGTGTCGTCGACGCCTTCGCCACCGACCTCGACGACGCCGTGGCGTACGCGCTGGAGCACAAGGACGATCAGCCCCGGTCGGGGGCCATCTACGGCGGTGTCGCCGGCGGCATGACCGATGAGGCCGACACCTTCATCAAGGCCGTGATGGCCGACATGATGGATGGTCACCAGCAGATACCCCCGGAGGAGTGAGCACCCCTCGCCCCGAGCGTGTCGTTCTGGCCGTCGACTTGGGGACCGGCGGTCCGAAGGTGGGCCTGGTGTCGCTCACGGGCTCGGTGGCGTGGAGCGACCACGTCGCGCTGGGCACCCGAATGCTTCCCGGGGGCGGTGCCGTCCAGGACGCCGGGCACTGGTGGGACGTGATCGTCGACGCCACTCGACGGGCGATGTCGAGTGGGGTGGTCCGCCCCGAACAGGTGGTGGCGGTGTCGTGCACGGGACAGTGGGCGAGCACGGTCCCCGTCGGTGAGGACGGTCGACCGGTCGGTGACTGCATCATGTGGATGGACCGCCGCGGCGCCCGGCACACTCGTGCGGCCGTGGGCGGCCCGGTGTCGGGCTACGCCCCTGTGGCGCTGTGGCGCTGGGTCCGACGTACCGGGGGGGCGCCCTCGACGTCGGGGGGAGACCCGATCGGGCACATGCTGTACCTCGAACACGACCAGCCCGACGTGGCCCAGCGCGCCCGCTGGTACCTGGAGCCCGTCGACTACCTCTCGATGCGGTTCACCGGAGTGGCGGCCGCGTCCCACGCGTCGATGACCGCGGCGTGGCTCACCGACAATCGGCACCCCGAGCGCCTCGCCTACGACCGCACCCTGGTGGCGAAGGCCGGGGTCCCGGGCGAGAAGCTCCCACCCCTCGTCCCGACCGGCTCCGTCGTGGGCGAGGTCCACGCCGCAGTCGCCGACCAGCTCGGCCTCCCACCCGGGGTGGTCGTCGTGACCGGGACCCCCGACCTCCACTCCGCCGCCGTGGGCTCGGGCGCCGTCCTCGACTACCAGACCCACCTGGTCATCAGCACGACGTCGTGGATCAGCTGCCCGGTGCCAATGAAGAAGACCGACGTCGTCCGCCAGATCGCGTCCGTCCCGGGACTGCGCCCCGGTCGGTACCTGATCGCCGACAACCACGACTCGGGCGGGTTGTGCCTGCAGTGGCTGCGAGACAACATCATCGGGCCCGACGACGGCCTACTCGACAGCACCGTGCCCAGCTTCGACACGTTGACGGCGCTGGCCGCCACCGCGCCGCCCGGAAGTGGCGACGTCGTGTTCACCCCGTGGTTGGCGGGAGAGCGCACGCCCGTCGACGACCGCAAGGCGCGGGCCGGATTCCACAACCTCTCACTCGCCACCACCCGCGCCCACCTCGTGCGGGCGGTCCTCGAGGGCGTGGCGTACAACAGCCGGTGGCTTCACGACGCCGTCGAACGCTTCGTCAAGCGCCGCCTCGACCCGGTGCGCGTCATCGGCGGGGGCGCCGCCTCGGCGCTGTGGTGCCAGATCCATGCCGATGTCATGGGCCGTACGATGGAGCGCGTGGCACAACCGCTGCACGCCAACCTGCGCGGCGCCGCCATGTTCGCCGGCCTGGCCCTGGAGGAGATCTCCTTGGATGAGATCGAGGGGATGGTGCCGGTCGATGCCCGCTACGAGCCCGACCCCGCCCGAACCGCAACGTACGACCGGCTGTACGGCGAGTTCCCCAAGCTCTACCGGGCCCAGAAGTCCATGTTCGCCCGCCTCAACTCCGCCCCGGGACCCGTCTGAGCCGTCGCGACCATACTGAGCCGATGAAACGGCCGGCCCGGGCCCCGGGAGGATCGGGGGTGCAGCCCGGGCTCGTCGTCCTGGTGTGCGCCGTGGTACTCGTCGACACGGTGTTCTTCACGGCCCTCACCCCCCTGTTGCCGCACTACGTCCACAGCCTCGGCCTTTCCAAGGCGGAGGCCGGCATCCTGGTGGCGTCGTATCCCATCGGGACGCTGTTGGGCGCGGTCCCCAGTGGCGTGCTGGCGAGCCGGCTGGGCGTGCGGCCTGCGGTGCTGATCGGGCTGGGGGCCATGAGCGCCGCCAGTTTCGTCTTCGGCTACGGCCACTCTCTGGCGCTGCTCGACACGGCCCGCTTCGTCCAGGGCGTGGCCGGGGCGTGCACGTGGGCGGGCGGGCTGGCGTGGCTCGCCGCCGCCGCCACCCCGGACCGCCGGGGGGCCGCCCTCGGCACGGCGTTCGCGGCGGCCGTGGGGGGAGGGCTGCTGGGACCGGTCATCGGCGCCGTGGCCAGGTACGTGGGCACCGGGCCGGCGTTCTCCGCCGCCACGGTGGCGGGAGGCAGCCTGATGGTGGCCAGCCTCTTCGTGGCCAAGCCACTGGCCGGCACCGCGCAGACGCTGCGCAGCGCGCTGCCGGCGTTGCGCGAGCCGGCCATCTCGGTGGGGATGTGGCTGACGTTCCTGGCCGGCCTGGCCTTCGGTGTCGTGGACGTCCTCGTTCCCTTGCGGCTCAACCGGCTCGGGGCCGGAGCGCTCGTGATCGCCGGGGCGTTCCTGGGCTCGGCCGCGGTGGAGATCGTGCTGTCTCCTCTGGTGGGCCGACTTTCGGACCGGCGCGGGCGCATGGTCCCGGTGCGACTGTCGCTCGTGGCCGCCATCGGCGTCAGCGTGCTCGCCCCTGTTCTCCGGCCGGCATCGGTGCTGGTGGTCCTGCTGGTGATCGGGCTCCCGGCGTTCGGGACCCTGTTCGTGCCGGCGGCCGCCATGATCGGTGACGGCGCCGATCGTCGCCAGCTCCACCACGGCCTGGCCTACGGGCTCGGGAATCTCGCCTGGGCGGCAGGACAGGGAGTGGCGGCCGCCGCCGCCGGCGCGCTCGCCCAGGCGACGGTCGACGCCGTCCCCTACCTGCTCCTGGCGACGACGATGGCGTGCACCGCCCTGGTACTGCGGCGCTCCGGCCATCGTGACAGGGAGGGTCCTATGCGTGGCCTCATGGAGGGCCGCACCGGGTAGCCGCACCGGGTAGACGGAATGCCCGACGATGCTCGAGCGTTTACCGGTCTTGTGACAAGGAGGGCACGATGCCGGAGGTAAACGACTTCAACACCCAGGTCATCGAGGAGTTCCGCGCCAACGGTGGACAGCTGGGAGGCTCGTTCGAGGGCGCGCCACTGCTACTGCTGCACCACAAGGGGGCCAAGACCGGTACCGGGCGCGTGACCCCGGTGATGTACCGGCCTGTGGGCGAATCGTGGGCTATCTTCGCCTCCAAGGCAGGGGCCCCCACCAATCCCGACTGGTACTACAACTTGCGGGCCCATCCCGACACCGAGGTCGAGATCGGCACCGAGACGATCCCGGTTCTTGCCCGCGTCGCCGACGATGCCGAACGGGCGCCGATCTGGGAGGCCCACAAGCGCGACGTCCCCGGCTTCGCCGACTACGAGAGGCAGACGACGCGCCAGATCCCCGTGGTCATCCTCGAACGCGTTCCCACTCCGGCGCGGTGACCGCGACGTCGTAATACCGCCGCCCCGACCGGGCCCTGAGCGCGTTCCCGCAGAGCGCCGGAACACCCTCGACTCCGGAAACTCGACAGCCCCGTTCGAAGAACCCCGAATTTCACCACCGCGCGTCCTAGGCTGACCTTTGATGGGGGACGCGCTGTGGGTCGGGGGGACGACGATCTCCTCTGCCATCGACGTCGTCGATGGGGTACCGCTGTGGGAACCCAGAACCGTGGGCGCCAATGGGAATGCGGTGGGTGTGTTGGACCCCACCCTGGCGCCGCTGTGGGAGACCCGGCCCGGTGAGACCGCACGGTGCGGGCCGGGCCCCGGGCTCAACGGATCTGCCCTGTGGGTGCGACCGACGAACTCGACCCGCAGACCGGCGATGGGCCCCCTCGACCGGGCGCCCCTGTGGGAGTCCGGGAGGGCTCCCGGCTACCAGCCGACCAAGAGCCCGGTGGTGCACCTCGCCAGTGTCCGGCTCCCGCACACCGTTGAGACCGAAGAGACCGATCAAGAGGACGATGAGCCGGCCGAGGCACCGTCGGGCGGGCTGTCACTGGCGGCGGTGGGCCGTCTGGCGGTACGCACCTACCTGGGTGCCCGGCGCGCTGCCGGCGATCCGAGGCTGTCGGGCGTGTTGCGGGCCGCCCCCAGCGTGGCGTACTTCATCGCCCGGAGCAGGGCCCGGAGCGCCTCGGCCTCGCTCGACGACACGGTGGTGCCGGTTCGGGCCACGCCCGGCCTCGCTCTCCAGGCCTATCTCGACGAGGTGCTCGTCGCCGTTCTGCGCCACCCCGAGCTCCTGCCCAAAGAGAGCGACTGCGCCTCGGCGGCTGCCGACATCGAGCGCCTACGCGTCTTGTTCGAGCGCGAAGGGTGGCTCGAGCGCCCGGCCGAGTACCACCGAACTCCGCCACCGCCTGACGACATCGAGCTGTGGGACGAGCACCGCGCTGGGCTGGCCTACGAGCACGCCGTGTTCTCGAGCGGGTGGGAGCCCAACCCCTTCGAGCCGGGATGGGCCCGGTGGATGGGGCACGAGTCCAACCGGACGGTGCATGCGTGGGTGTCACGGGTCCCGGGTCACCACCACCGCTCCTGGTTGGTGTGCGCCCACGGCCTGGGGATGGGCAACAACCCGGCGATGGACCTACGGGCCTTTCGGGCCTCGCAACTGGTTCGCCGGGGGATCAACGTCGTCGTGCCGGTACTCCCGCTCCACGGGCCCCGGGCCACGGGCCGCGCCCGGGGCGAGGACCTCATGACCATCGACATGGTCGACAGCATGCACGGGGTGGCCCAGGCCGCCTGGGACGTGCGGCGGATCATCCGGTGGTTGCGCGAGGAGCAGGGGGCCCAGCAGATCGGTGTGATCGGGTACTCGCTCGGGGGGCTCGTGGCCTCGGTCGTGGCCGCCCTCGAAGACGACCTGGCATGCGTGATCGCCGGCATCCCCGTCGTCGACCTGCCGCATCTCGTCCGCCGGCACAGCCCTCCCAGCATCGCCCGCCTCGCCGACACCAGCGGTGTGCTCGGGCCCGGCGCCGACGAGGTGCACCGTGTGGTGTCCCCCCTGGCCATGCAGTGCAAAGTCCCCTTCGAGAGGCGCTTCATCTTCGGCGGCCTTGCCGACCGCATGTCGACGTTCGACCATGCCCGGCGACTGTGGCTGCACTGGGACCGACCCGCGTTCGAGACGTACGCGGGTGGTCACGTCGGCTTCTTCTGGTCGGTGGCGGTAAAGCGCTTCGTGGACGACGCGCTGCGGCGCTCGTACACCAACGCCGCCGCCGCTTGACCGACGGTCGCCTGACCAAACGACCACCCGAGAAGGCGTTTTCGCCCTCGGCACGCTACATTCCCTCCCAGCCGCCGAGCCCACGGCGCCATGAGGAAGAGGATGGGGTGCTGTGAACCAGGGTGGACGGGCGCGATCGATTCGTCTGGGGGTACTCGGGGCCGGGAACATCGCCGACATGAACGTTGCCGGGTACCTGAAGCACCCCGACTGTGAAGTCCTGGCGGTGTGTGACGTCGACGCCTCGGTGGCCGGCGAGGCCGCCGAGCGTTGGGGCGTACCGAGGGTCTACACCGACCCCGAGGCCCTCCTGGCCGACGCCGACATCGACGCCGTGGAGATCCTCACCCCCACGCACCTGCACCACGCCCATGTGAGCGCCGCTCTCGCGGCCGGCAAGCACGTCTCGGTGCAAAAACCCATCACGAACTCCGTGGACGAGGCTCTCGAGCTCGGACAGATGGCGCAGGACGCCGGGCTCACGCTGCGGGTGAGCGAATGCTTCGTGCACTACCCGCCCCTGGAGCTGGCCAAGAAGCTCATCGCTGACGGCGCCATCGGGCGGCCCATCGGGGTGCGGATCAAGACGGTCGTCGGCCAGACCGACTCGAAGTTCCAAGCCGCCCTGCGCCCCGAAGGCTACGGATGGCGCCTCGACAAGCGCAGCCCCGGTGGCCACCTGTTCGACGACATGGTGCACAAGTACGCCATGGCGCTGTGGCTCATCGATCAGGACATCGTCTCTGTCCAGGCGGTCGTGCGCCGCCGCGACATCTTCTTCGAGCCCTGTGCGGTCATCTTCGAGTACGAAGATCCCGAGCTGCTGGGCACCATGGAGGTGCAGTACGCGCGCGACATGTGGTTGCGCTCGGGCTACTTCGGGGCCGACGAGTTCTTCGAAGTACAGGGAGAAGAGGGGTTCGTGTGGGTGACACGAGCCACAGGCGAGATGCTCGATCTGGCTCCTGTCGTGCTCTACCAGGGCAAGGACAACGTCCGGGCTTTCACGGAGTACGACGCCATCGACGCCGACTGGGCCACCGGCTTTCACCGCTCGTCGGCACACTTCGTCGAGGCATTGCTCAACGGCACGCCGGCGGCGATGTCTGCTCTCGAGGCCGCCAAGGTCCTGCAACTCTGCTTCGCCGTGTACCGGGCATCCGACACCCGCCGGCCGGTGGACCCGCGCACGATCTCGAGCTCGGTCACCCCGGCCGGCTGGGCCGAGTGGTAACGACATGCTGAGCGCGTGACCTCCCTCACCCGTTGCGCTGGACCCAATCGCTACACGTGTGGTTGTCAGCCCTGTTGCGAAGCTGGCAGCGGATGCCCGGCAAAGAAGGACCAGATGATGGCGTCTGCATCAGGAGCGTCGGGCTCGCCTCCGAACGGGCTCCCAGGCCAATCGTGGAGTCCGCCCTCAATGGTGTAAAGCTGCACGGTACCGTCGTCTCGGCAACCTTCGTAGGTCGAAATGATGGCTCTTTCTGGGGCGTCCGCCGAGTGAGAGATCTGTGGCGAGGGCCTACAGCCATTGTGCGACGCCCAAAGGCTGGCCGCCTCCGGCACGGAGTACGTCCAGGTGGGGCCGTCAGAGCCGTCATAGGGCAGAGTCGTGTCGTCGGTGCCATGAAAGGTAATGATGGGTAGCGGGCGAGTGCTCAGACACGGCATAGGGATACGAAGGCCACTGACCGGGGCGACTGCAGCGAAGACGGTCGGATCGTCCACAATCCGCCGCGTGCGATGATTGAAGACATGGACGCGTTGCCGTTCGTGGCGCCGGTCTATCGACGTGATCTGA
>Ga0209415_10002820_pt1 | contig 32542 bp, 24 predicted proteins | sample PeaSoiSIISIP2007_FD_187696 | JGI IMG/M metagenome (GOLD analysis project Ga0209415, IMG submission 187696) | Peat soil microbial communities from Weissenstadt, Germany - SII-SIP-2007 (SPAdes) (version 2) | ecosystem: Environmental > Terrestrial > Soil > Wetlands > Peat | place: Germany... | reverse complement strand
ACATCGGCAGGCGGGACTGCGGGAGTCGCATTCTCCTACCAGATCACGGCCACCAACACGCCGACCAGTTACAGCGCAACAGGGCTGCCAGCCGGGTTATCAGTGAACACCGCAACCGGGCTAATCTCCGGGACACCGACCACCGGAGGAGTCTCAACGGTGACACTGGGAGCAACCAACGCCGCCGGAACCGGCCATGCCACTCTGACGCTGACTATTGCTCACATCGTCACATTAAGCTGGACGGCAAGCACATCACCAAACATAGCGGGCTATAACATCTATCGAGGGACAACTTCTTTGAGTGGGCCTTTCGGTGCTACTCCTGTGAACTCCGGTCTGATCACTACGACGACCTATGTTGACACCTTGGTTGTGGCGGGCACGACTTATTACTACGTCGCCACGGCCGTGAACACCAGCGGTGTTCAGAGCGGTGATTCGACTCCGGTTCCGGCGGCAGTCCCATCACCCTGATCAATTCTTCTCAGCTCGGTGAACCACGCCCGCCCCGAGTGTGGACATGCGTTAGTGAATGGAATGCGGCGAATAAGAGCTTCTTGAGTATCGTAGGTGTCTTCTAGATTGATCAGCAGAAACCTTGAAATGCTCGGCCAAACCAGCACGCGCCTGGCACCCCTGATTTCGCCGGAGCGCACGCTGTTCGTGATGCAAAGCGCATATGAACCCTTCTTCAGAACGAGTTCGCCGGAGTCGGATCCTGGGTTGATCCTGAAGCAGCCGGTCAACAAGCACCGTGTCCAGGATGTGCGCTCGGACAAGGAAAGTTCTTTCTCTCGTTCGCCCTCCTGTTCATTGCCGCCTATCTTCGTGTTTACTCTCGTCTATTTCACAATAGGCCAATACCTTCGGGCCTCGCTTTCTATTCGGTGACTGAGACGAATACAGCTGTGTGCTCAGTCCGGCGCAGGCCCTGCTCCACTACACAAGCTGGACAAGCAATCGCCGCCCTGACATCGGCGATCCGTTACTGAAAAGCAGGCGCGTCAGGACCAGCGAGCCCTGCAAGCGGCCAATGCATCTGGCCCACTGCGCAACCGCCTTGAAGTGCGCATCGGCGATCCGTCTCTCGCCTCCGGCTCCGAAGAGCGGGTTCGTTTCCGGGAAGGGCAAGGCGAAATAGGAGGGCCCGGCCCTTATTTCATTGCGGCGGGCCTCCCTATTTTGTCGCTCCCGCTCCAGCTTGGGCCGTGCGGCCGTCCTGGTCGCTGCTGCCGCCGGAGGCGCCGACCGCGCCGATGAGCTTGCCGTCTACGATGATGGGGATACCGCCTTCCACCGGGATCGCCCCTTTGAGGCCAAGAATGCGGAGGCCTTCTCCTCCCCCAGCCAGAGTGTCCTGGAACGATTTTGTCGGGCGGCGGAAAAGCGCGGCCGATTTCGCTTTTTCAATGGCAATTTCGACGCTGCCGAGCTGGGTGTCCTGCATCCTTTCGAAGTATACGAGGTAGCCGCCAGTGTCGACGACCGCCACCGCCATCGCCCAATTGTTCTTGCGAGCTTCGGCAATGGCGGCAGCCGCGATTTTCTTCGCGGTGTCGGGAGAGATGGAGGCGCCGTAAGGAACGCTGGGCGGCGGAGCCAGCGGTGTTTGGCCGAAGGCGGCAACGGTGAGGGCCAGAGCGGCTAAGGTTCGTTTGAGAGGCATCGGTTCATTATCGGTCAAGTCGGCACGCGCCGCAGCCGTGAACTTGAAGACGAACCCTGCGAAGCGACGAACCATTTCCAGTTCGATCCTCTGGTCCAGTAAAGGATTGACGATGCCGAGTGTGACGGCCGCACGAAACATGCGCCGGGCCGGGTTCCAGAGCATACGATCATGAAGCTTGCCGGCTGGAGGACCCCCGCGATGTTGCGGCGATACGACATCCAGGACGGCCGGGACATTCAACGAGCAGCGGAGATCATGGAGGAGAAGATAGCCGAAAGGCGCGCCATTAGCACAATTTCTAGCACAATGAGAACAGAAGGACCGATTGACCGTACCAAAGGAGAGCCTGCAACGAACTGAACAAACTGGGCTTTAGGCTGATACCGGGATCTTAGAACTTTGGTGCGGACGGTGGGACTTGAACCCACACGGCCCTCGCGAGCCAGCGGCTTTTAAGGCCGCTATGTCTGCCGATTCCATCACGTCCGCGCTCCGTTCCATTATCACGCACCCGCCCTGCGCCGGGTAGCTCTCGGCCAGGAGGGGATGAATCTCGATAAGCCATTGGTTATAAGCAGCTTACTTGAAAACAGGTCGGCGAACCGCCAATTGTGAATGAACCGTTTTTAATAACTGCTTAAGCCCGCATTCATCTGCACTTGCGATGATCTTCTCTGAAGGCGGCTGAAGCCGTCGACAGACTAACAAGGGAGATTACTCAATGAAGAAGATCATGGGCTTAGTGCTCGGGTTATCGCTGGCCGTCGGCGCGTTCAGCTTCGCTCTCGCTCAGGGCGGTGGGAATGACACGACCAAGGGGACCGGCAAAGGGACCGGCAAGGGCAAAGGGAAGGGTGGCAAGGGTTCGAACAAGGACACCACCAAGTAGTTCGGACTTCAATTAGGTTCCGTCCTAAGAAAAATCAAATGCCGCGCCGAGACCCGGTAAGGTCTTGAGCGCGGCATTTTTATGCCTCACGCGTTAGCGGAAGAGGTTAACGGCGGCCGCCTCGGAACCCGCCACCGAAGCGCGCACCGTAGAATCCGCCCCCGTAAAACCCGACTCCGAAGTACGGATAGCCAAAGCCATACGCGTAAGGATAACCATAGTAGGGATATCCATAAGCGTATGGATAACCTGCGGCGTAGGGATACCCGGCTGCGTAACCGTAACCTGCTCCGGGAGGCGGAGCGTAGCCGCCGGGACCGCCGGGCCTGCCGGCTTGAAGTTGCGGCTGACTGTTATAGTCGTTGGGCCCAACCGGGCGGAACGCTTGCGGCGCACGGTCGGTCGCAATCGTAACCGGAGTATTGATCTGGAACGTAAGCACCGATTCCGGTGTAATGTAGGTCGGATGGCCGCGAGTAAGCAACACGCCGATGGTGGAGGCCACCGCGCCGGCTCCGGCGCCGATGGCCGCACCCACTCCGCCGGCCGCGGCAGCGCCAATTCCCGCACCCACCGCCGTGGTTACCCCGATGGCGGTCGCGTCCCGGCCTTGCGAGGTCGGACCGTTGCGGGTGACCAGTGAAGATTGAACGGGCACCTGTTGCCCATCCACAAGCGTCAACTCCGTCAACTGGACCGCCAGATGCGATACACCCTTCACTTCACCCGCCTTCTTGGCTTCGGCCACTCGGCCGGCGATAACTTGACCCGGCTGGGCAACCACGAATCCGTCGATGACAATCGGCCGAACCAGCGTGGCGGTGAAAGCATCGCCCTCGTGGTTCCTATCCGAAGACAAGGCCTGATTGATTCGAACGGTGATGAATGTTCCCGATTGGAGCATCAACTGCGGAGGAGGGCCTATCGGAGGCGGAGCCTGTTGCGGGACCTGCTGCGGGTCGGGCGCTGGCGCCGAACCCAAATTGGACCCCGAATCCCCGACCCGCTTCCACCCGCCTTGATCTGGAGGAGTTTGAGCTTGCACGCCCTGCGTTGGGTCACCTTGAACCAGGACCGGTGCGGTATCCTGCGCTAAGACGAAGCTCGCCGCAGCGAGCAAACTGAGTGTGATTCTGAATGTCGATTTCATATCTGAACTTCGCGCCTCTCGCGCTCCTTTAGTGCATGTCGTTGACCATTCGCAATCCATTGATAATCAATACCTTCACAAACGCGCGTCTGTTTGAAAACCACCGGGGTGGTGGTTTTAAGCCACTTAGTCTATGACAATGTCCGAACATCTGGCCATCAACTTGGAGAGCGTCTTCGGACTGGCCGCGGTGATTCTGCTGGTATTGCGGTCGGGGGCCGGCGAAGCCAACTCACGGCCCAGCCTCAAGTTGGACGCCGACGATGCGCTCCCAATGGTGTTGATTGCGCTGATGATCGGCGCTGCGTTTTGGCGGGGCGCCGGCATCTCCTTCCTCTCCGACGATTACGTCCTGGTGAGCCAGGCGCAATACTTCCCGGGCAACTATCGCGCCATGTTCACGCACGGTGGCGGCGACGGTTTCTTCCGGCCGCTGGGCTATCTCTCGCTGGCATGGACCTGGCCATGGGCGGGGCTCGACCCGAATCGCTGGCATTGGGTGGGGTTGCTGTTGCACTTGGGCAATTCGCTTCTGGTCTATGTTCTCGCGGGAGTGATCGGGCTTTCTCGAAGTTGCTCCTGGCTAGCTTCGGCGTTGTTCGCCTGGCACGGGGCGAATCCGGAAGCAGTGGTGTGGGTCGCGGGGCGGTTCGACCTTCTCGCCACATTCTTCGGGCTGCTGGCGCTGGTGGCGTTTATCAAGTTGTGGGAGGAACCGTCGTGGTGGTTGGGTTTCGCCGGGCTGGTTTCCCTGGCGGCGGCATTGCTCTCTAAGGAATCGGCGTACGGAGTTCCGTTGGCGATGCTGGTTTACGTGGCGGGTCGGAGACCTGCCCCACCAGGGCGAATTCGGTATCTCGCGCCGTTCTTTCTTTTGGCCGCGATTCTGTTTGCGTATCGATGGATGCTACAAGGCGGCATCGGCGGCTATGTCGGGGCCGGGGGCCAGCCGCAGGCACTCTCGCTGCATCCGGTGTTAATGATCGAGGCTCTGGCGTTGCGGCTGTGGGCGGTTCTATTCTTCCCGGTGAACTGGGCCTTGAATGCCGGAGCGTGGCTGGGAATCGCAACCGTGCTGTACGCCGCCGCGTGTGCCACGCTCATCTGGAACTTACGGGGCGCGCGGGAACGGCTGATGATCCCCTTGGGATTCTCGCTGGCGATGGCGCTGCCTGCGGTGCAGCAGCTGTTGATCGGAGCGGATTTGGAGAAGTCGAGGCTGGTGTATTTGCCCTCGGCGGGGTTCTGCCTGCTGGTAGCTTCGGCGGTGAGTGGGGCAGGTCTCCGACCTGCCAAGCGTTGGGGCGCGGCTTTCGTGATCCTGGCTTTCAATCTCACGGCGCTGGAGCACAATCTGACCGGATGGGAAGACGCCGCGGCGAAATCGAGGACCGTGTGCCAGGCCGTGGCCGCGTGCTCCAACCCCGCCTCGGTGGCAGGACTCCCGCGAAGCCTCAACGGGGTGTACTTCTTCGCCAACGGACTGCCGGAGTGCGTCCGGATGGAGCGGGCAAAGCATCCCGATTTGCCTCAGCACTCGTGCTCGCTGGCATGGGATCCGGCGACGGGCGCGCTACGCTCGACGGAATAAAGGTACAATGGAGTTGCGCGGATCACTCTTCAAGTCCTTGCGATCCGCAAATCCCAGGAATTACCTTCTACTTTGATCTCCGTCAACGACCTTTCCATGCGCTTCGGCGCCCGCGTTCTTTTCGAAGACGTCACCACCACGTTCCAACAGGGGCGGCGCTATGCCGTTACCGGCCCGAACGGCTCGGGCAAATCGACATTCATGAAGATCCTAACTGGTGAGCTGGAACCCACGAAAGGCTCCGTGACCCGGCCGAAGAAGGTCGGGGTCCTGCGGCAGGATCAGTTCGCGTTCGATGCCTACCGGGTTCTGGATACCGTGATCATGGGCAATGCGCCTCTGTGGGACGCGTTGCAGGAGCGCGAGAAATTCTACGCCAATTCGGCCAACTGGACCGACGAGGACGGCATGCGGGTGGGCGAGCTCGAGGGCGTCGTCGGCGATGAAGGCGGCTACACCGCGGAAACGGATGCCGCGATTTTACTCCAGGGTCTGGACATCCCGGAGGCGTTGCATGAGCGCACGATGTCTGAGCTGCAAGGCGGGCAAAAGATGCGCGTGCTGCTGGCGCAGGCGCTCTTCAGCAAAGCCAGCGTGCTGCTGCTCGACGAGCCCACCAACAACTTGGATCTCGAGTCGGTGCACTGGCTGCAACGCTACCTGCTGGCTTACACCGGCTGCCTGATCGTGATTTCCCACGACCGCCATTTCCTCAACGAAATCTGCACGCACACCGCCGACATCGATTACCAAAGCATCATCACCTACACCGGCGCGTATGACGAAATGGTGCTGGCCAAGACGCAGATCCGCGCCCGCGTGGAAGCCGGCAACGCGCAGCGCGAAAAGAAGATCGCGCAGTTGAAGGAGTTCATCGCGAGATTTTCAGGGGGCACGCGGTCTTCGCAAGTCATGTCGCGCAAGAAAGAGGTGGAGCGCATTCAAACCTCGGAGCTTGCGAAATCGAACATCCAACGGCCCTTCATTCGTTTTCAAAACCTGCGGCCCTCCGGGAAGCATACTCTCGAAATCAAGGGACTCTCGAAGGCCTACGGCGATCTGGCTGTGATTCGGAACTTCACCGCGTCGATTGCCCGGGGTGAAAAGATCGCGCTGCTGGGCCGCAATGGCGCGGGCAAGACCACAATGCTGCGCTCGCTGCTGCGCAATGCGACCGGTTACGTGGATGCGCCGGAGCGCGAATTTCCGGTCGATAGCGGCGTGGTCACGTGGGGTCACGAGGTGACGGTGGGATATTTCTCGCAGGATCATAAGGAGTCCATCCAGCCGGGCGCGACGTTGCTCGAATGGCTCTACGAGTTCGACTCGACGGCATCGCAGCAGGAGCTGCGCGGCCTGCTCGGTCAGATGCTGTTCAGCGGAGAGGATGCGACCAAGCGTACGGAAAACCTGTCGGGTGGAGAAGCCGCGCGCCTCATATTCTGCCGCCTGATGCTTCAGAAACCCAATTTCCTGATGCTGGATGAGCCGACGAACCACCTGGATCTTGAATCCATCAACGCGCTGAACATCGCGCTCCAGAAGTACGACGGAACCGTCCTGCTGGTCACCCACGATCACGATGTAGTGGACGAAGTCGCCACACGCATCTGGAATTTCGACAACCGGGAAATCGAGGATTTCAAGGGTCCGTATGCGGACTATCTGACCGAGAAGGAAACTACCTCGGTTTCCTGAAGCGATTTAATTAACTCGCCTACCACGACCCCGGTTGGAAGCCGAAATGCTCCTATTTAGGCGAGATGCGCTCGCGAATCTTGAATCTTCTTGAAACTACGGGAGATGTCGGCATCTTCGGGATTCGCGTGGTGCGGAACATTTTTCACGCTCCCTTCGAGATCGAAGAAACGGGACGGCAGATCTTAGAGATCGGCACGCGCTCGGTCCCGCTGATCGTGGCTTGCGGGTTGGCTATCGGCGTGGTTATGTCCCTGCATACGCGAGCCTCCATGACACGTTTCGGAGCTGCGTCCATGATTCCCGCGGTTCTGACCATCGCCATGTTCCGCGAACTTGGTCCTCTTGTGACCGGCCTGCTGGTGTCCGGGAGGGTTGGAGCCGGCATCGGCTCCGAGCTCGCGGGGATGCGTGTAACCGAGCAGGTCGATGCGATGGAGTCGCTGGGCGTGGATTCTTTCAAGTATCTGGTGGTGACCCGTGTCGCCGCCTGCGTGGTGGCTCTGCCGGTCCTGACCATTCTGATGGACTTCGCAGGATCCGCCGGCGGGATGCTCGCGGAAATGGCCGTGTCCCATTCCTCGGCTCGGCTTTATGTTCATCGGGCGTTCGCCTCGATGGTCTGGTCGGATTACATCCCCACGACGCTCAAGACTACCGTCTTCGGACTTCTGATCGGAACAATTTCCTGCTTTCTCGGTTACACGGCCACGCAAGGCGCTGCGGGAGTGGGACGCGCTTCTACAAGAAGTGTGGTCTATTCCTCGCTGGTGTTGATCTTATTCAACATCATCCTGGTCAAGCTACTGCTTTTCTGGTTTCCGCCGCAATCTCAATGAGCCAAGCATGATGAATCAAATCAGCCAGCCCGCAATTCGTATCGATCACGTCTCCAAGGCGTTTAATGGGCATGCCGTACTGGAAGATGTGTCGTTCAGCGTCTCCAGCGGGGAAGCGTTCGGCATTCTGGGGAAGAGCGGAACGGGCAAGAGCGTCACGCTCAAACTGATCATCGGGCTGCTGTGCCCGGATCAGGGCCGGGTCTTCATCGGGGACGAGGAGGTCCAGCAACTGGATCGCGAGAATCTTTTACGCGTTCGCAAGACGGTCGGGTTCATGTTCCAGGACGGCGCTCTGTTCGATTCCGTCTCGGTTCATGAGAATATCGCTTTTCCGTTGCGCCGTCACACTGATAAATCGAACGAGGAGATCGACGGAGTCGTCAAGGAAAAGCTTGCCGAAGTGGGTCTGGACGGGGATGCGGAGAAGATGCCCGCCGATTTGTCCGGCGGAATGCGCAAACGCGTTGGCTTGGCGCGGGCGCTGGTGCTGGATCCGCCGGTTCTGCTGGTAGACGAGCCCAATAGCGGCCTCGATCCGGTGACCGCTTCGGAAATTTATAAACTTCTGGCCGATCTCAAACAAAAGCAGCACCGGACTCTCATCGTCGTGACACACGACGCGGCGGGGGTGCGGCGGTTCGCGAGCCGGCTGGGTGTTCTCGACCAGGGACGGATGATCGCCTGCGGCTCGCCGGACGAGCTCGTCAAGAACGACAACGATCTTGTGCGCGCCCTTGTGTCACAGGAGGTGTGAATGTTATCCCAGAAAGCCAATGTCGGCGCGTTCTTGATCGGCGGAACAGTGTTGTTCGGAATCGGATTGTTTCTCATCGGGAGCCGGCAGAGGGTGTTCAGCCGAGGATTTGAGATTTACTCCGATTTCACCAGCGTCAGCGGACTGGAGACGGGCGCCGATGTTCGCGTGTCCGGACTCCAAGCCGGAGAGCTGCTGGAAATCCAGGTTCCGCGGGAGCCTTCCGGACAATACCGCGTCAAGATGCGGCTGGACCAGAAGGTGCATCCGTTAATCCGCCAGGATTCCATTGCGACCATCGAAACCGAAGGCCTGGTGGGCGACAAATTTCTGGAGATCGACAAGGGTAGCGACAACACGCCGGAATGTCCCTCGGGCGGGACCATCGCCAGTATGGAGCCCTTCGATTTCTCCGACTTGATGCGGGAAGGACGCGGCATCCTGGACAATGCCAATTCAACGCTGGAGAGCGCCGGCGAAGTAGCGGACAACATGAACGAGGCGATGACCCAGTTTCTCACACGGGATCGCAACGGTAAGACCGGGGCCGACGAACTGAACCAAACCGTGGTCAGCGCGCAGCGCGCCATGACGAACTTGGCCGACGACACCGAAGCCGTCAAACACAACTTCTTGCTTCGGGGATTCTTTCACAATCGCGGATACTACAACCTTGGCGAGCTCAATCCAGAGCAGTACCGGGCCAGTAAATTTGTAACTAGCCGCACGGCGAAGCGGGTCTGGCTGGACGGCAGCCAGCTGTTCTCGAAATCGAGCAAAGGCGTGGAGTCGATATCGGCCCAGGGGCGCGCGCAACTGGACCAAGCCATGTCGGCATTCGTGCCCAATCTTCCGAACAGTCCCATCATGGTCGAAGGTTATTCGGACCAGGGCTCTCCCGACGAGCAATTCCGGGAGTCGCAGGTTCGGGCCGCCACCGTCCAACAGTATCTACAGGCGCGATTTCAATTGAATCCGAAGCTGGTGGGGATGATTCCGTTGGGGAGTTCGCCACCCGAATCAAGCGGCAAAAAGGATTGGAACGGCGTAGCGCTGGTCTTGCTTCCTTAGGGGGCGGGACCCGGCTAATTTTATTTTGAAGGGGGTGAGAAAATGCTGACATCTTTGCAAATGCGAAAGGAGACGGCGCACTTGGATGCGCTGATTGCGAAGCTGAAGGGTTCGCGTGAAGGCGAACTTCTGGTGGAGCATCTGCAAACCGCGCATGCCTATCTTCACGGCGCGATGCCGATGGAATGCGCTCATAACCTGGAATTGGCGCGGAAGGCCTCAAACGCATTGTCCGACAAGCTTCTGCGAGATGAAGTGAACCAAGCTGTGGACGATCTGATGAGGGCGCTGAATTCCTCCGCGGAGTCGGCCCATTCCGAACTTCCCCGCCCTGTTTTGGGTCATGTCCCGCCGGTCACAGCAAAGGGGCTTTCCGATTTTTTTCAGGGAGACGATACCAGCTTCGGAATTTTTTATCCAAAGAAGCATGTGGTAGCGGTCTTTTCGTCCTTCGAACAGGCGCAAGCCGGCTATAAAGCCTTGTCCTCCGCGGGTTTTCGACTCTGGGAAATCGTGGCTGTTTCCGGAGCCGAAGTGGCGAGCTTTCTCGAGGAGATCCGCTTTCACCGGGCGCTTTGGGACGATCTGGTCGCGGAAATCTCCCGGCTCTTGGATACCGAAATCAATCTGGTGGATCACTATGCCCAGTGGGCCAAGCACGGATATGGATTTCTGGTTGCCCGCAGCCCCGACAGCGAGACGGCGGAAAAGGTGGGCGGGATCCTCGATCCGCTGGATCCGGTTGCCATGCACTGGTTCATGAGCGGCTACATCCGCCACTTGACTGAGGGAAATTAAGCTAACCTACCGTCTCCGGAGATAAGACCCGCGCTCCCGTATCGAGCCGAGTGAGGCCCGATCAAATTGAGGCCAATCCAGCCGAGTCTACGGTATGATTGGGATCGTGGCACTGCGGGTTTGTGCCGACGTCGCCGGCCCGGCCCAAGGGGAGGATTTGTGGCCATTTCAATTGTTAGCGGAACGCTGTCGAATCTCGTCGGAAACACCCCAAACGCGCCTACATTCGGCACCGACACAAGCGGAAACAGCGTGGCATCGTTTGCGCCGAACGGCGACAACAACGCGGACGGCGTCGTAGTGTTCAGCGGCTTGCCCACGGATCCGCGAGGCGGATGGGAAGTGGGCTTTATTCAAACCGAGTGGGTGGAAACCAACTGGGGCAACTATCGCGGCCAGTTCGATCATGACGGCGGAATTTTCCTGCAGCGTGGCCGTGCCCCGGCCCGAGCTCAACAGGCATGCCGCGACACCCAGAGTCCGGTGGGTACCTTCTTCACCAAAGTCATGAGTCCGACGGAGCACAAAACTTTGGCTGCCGCGGCCGGTGTATTTCCAAACCAGATTTCGGTGAGCGTCACGGCGCGGGACGGTCCCGGCGATATCTACCAGCTCTTTGAGGTGAACAGCAAAACCAACAAGGTGAATTACCTGCAAGCGGTCCAGCTCGAGTTCCTGTTTTGCACCGTGCTGACGGTTCGCAATCCGGTCGGAGTCTTCTTTCATCAAGCCCACTTCTACTGGAATCTGCGCTGGCAATACCAATTTCAGCCTAAAAGGTTTCCGCCGACAAACGCTATCGGCGATTGGACCATTACTCCTGTCGCCGGGGGTAACGGAGGCACCATGGGCCATGCCATCGCGGGGCCGCCTTCAGATCGTCGCTTTACCGGCGTTCTGACGTCGCCCCAGACCGTCAGTTGCAACGATCTTGCGACTGCATCCACCAACGCTGTCGAGACCGTGGGTAACGCCTGCCGCCGCGAATCTCTCCGGTGGGCCAGCGTGGACGTACGCATATGAGATTGGCATCCGCCGCAGGTCTGCTGGCCGCTTTCATCCTTCCCGCCGGATGCGCGGAACCGGCGGTGAAAGTGACCAACCTGGCCAAGCTAGGCTCGGTATCCGTGTCGAACAGTGGGCCGGCGATTCAAGTCAAGCGCCGCATCGTGATCGAGCAGCAATCGGCCGGGAAATGGGTTCCGACGGACGCTTATTTCGACCTCATTGGATACTGCGGGGATGCTGCCAAACAGGATTGCCGTGAATTGAAGCGCGGGACGATCGAAGTGGTTTCCTGGAATGGAAATTCGTGTTCCGGACAGTGCGCGCGGCCGTGCAGATCCAATAGTTATCTGGGGCCCGGGACCTTTCGGTTCGTGGTCGTGACGTGCGACGGCCAGCACCGTTTTGAAGGAGCGCCATTTGAACTGCCTGCCGTCGCTCCCGGCGCGCCGAAGCCGTAGCACGTCACGCCCGGATCACGAACCTGAACCGCACATCCTCGCCCCACCACTGGATGTAGTTCGTTTCCCAATCCGTGCCAACATGGCTGAGACACTCCTCGTACCCTAATTACTAGTTCAATACGGGGATCTTGCGCGCGTCTATACATTCGCAGACCTTGCGAATGTCCTGGTCCAGAGCCCGGTCCTCCTTGACGAAGGCGCTGACCGCTCGCAGAGCGCGATAGATCGGCTTGGTTCCGGCACCCAGACGGCCGGCTCCGCTGCGCAAATCGATCGCCTGCGCCGCGGAGAGCAGCGAGATTGCCACGGCGCTGCGTAGCAGTCCCGTCATGTCCCACGCGGTCGCGGCGGAATGCGTTCCCAGGCTGACGACATCTTGGTTGAACTGCTCGGTCGGGAGCGAGTGGATCAAGCTGGGCGCGCTCCAATGCCGGATTGCCGTCACCAGACTCGTATGGGTGATCTGCACGCCCTTATAGCCCTGATATAAGCCGACGTCGGGACTGAGAGAAGGCGGCAGGCCGTTGGAGAACCGCTCATCCATAAGCAACGCCATCAGCGAATGCAGCCAATTCGCGAGGTTCGCGATATCCAGCTTCATCCCATCCATGGCGCGGGCGATATGAGCACCGAAAAAGTTCCCGGTATGATAAACACGTTCCGCGGCGGGATCGATGAGTGGATTGTCGTTAACCGAATTCGCCTCCCGCTCGACTACCATCTTCACTTGCTCCAAAGTCTCCAGCATTGGACCCAGACCCTGCGGCGCGCAGCGGAGCGAGTAGGGGCTTTGAATCGCTTCCGCCGCGGCGACCACTTCGTGCCGCTCATGGGCCTTGCGTCCCGCGTCTTCAACACGGTGGCGAATCTCATCCAATGGCACGGCCAGTTGGGAACCGAACAGCAACGAGTTCAGCATCTCGGCGACGCGCAGTTGACCCGGATGATGCTTGGCCATGTGGATCGCGGGGGAGGAAATAGTCGGGTGAGGAGCCCAACGCCTCCGCGGTCATGGCAAGCGCGCCGAGGGACAAGCGGAACAGATAAGACACTTCGTCGACCACTAACGCCGCAAGGCCCGTCATCACAGTGGTGCCGTTCAGCAAGGCCAGGCCTTCCTTCGCGGCCAGCGAGAGAGGCTGAATGCCTTCCTCGCGAAGGGCTTCGGCGGCCGGAATCAGGCGTCCCCGATAAAAGGCCTCGCCGCCTCCGCACATGACTCGCGCGATATATGCGGAGGGACAGAGGTCGCCGCTGGCGCCCACCGAGCCATATCTTGGAACCCACGGCGTGATGCCATGGTTCAGCAAATCGAGGAGCCGCTCGATCACAACTTCCCGCACGGCGGAAAGGCCGCGAGCCAAGGCGTTCGCACGCAATAGAATCGCGGCCCGCACGATCTCTTCCGTAAGCGGCTCGCCCACCCCGCAGCAGTGATACTCGATGAGATTCCGTTGATGATGTTCCAACTCACCGTCCGGAATTACAAATTTGACGTTCCCGCCGAAACCAGTATTCACGCCATAAATTACTTCTCCTGCCTTCAACTTGTCTTCCAACATCTTGCGGCCGCGCCGGACCTTGGCGCGAAATTCCGGGTCGGAGCTCAAGGAAACCGGACGCCGATGGCGCGCGATCTCGATAATGTCGTCCAGACGAAGATCTTCCGGGTAGATGGTGAATCCAGCCGGGGAAGCGGTTAAAGTACTCATGGCTGCTCCTTGTTTCCGGACACTTCATCCGGCGCTTTATCGAACGGCGCATTCAGGAAGCTCATCAGATCCGCCTCTCTGATCTCGGGCTCTCCCGGCGCGACATGGCTGAGTTTGCCCTCCTTCATCCATCGTTCGAGCTGTTCCACCAGGCCAAAGAGGTGCTCGAAGGATTCGACTACAAACAGGAGCGGCTGGTAATGATCGATCTCAAAACTCTGGTTGATCACCCATTCGAGCTGCATGGGGAAACGCTGCACCGAAGGCGACTCGATGGCGTGCTCAATCTCTCCGAAGGAGCTGAGTAATCCGCTTCCGTAGACGCGCAGCCCGCCGGGGGAACGCATCAGTCCGAATTCGATGGTGAACCAGAAAAACCGGGCCATCGCCTTCACGATGCTGGTGAGGGCCTTCAAGCGATCAGTCTCGCCGGAAATGCCTGCCGCCAACCCCGCCGCGGTGTGAGCGCACTCGCCGAGCCGCACCAGAGCCCCAGCGAAGTGACGATCCGTGTGCATGGGCACGTGGCCAGCGACGTCGTGAAAAATATCCGGCTCCGGAAGATAATCGAGCTTGTCGGAACGGCGGATGGTGACGGTGGTTGGAAAGGTCCGCTGGCGGAGGCAATCGAAAAAGAGAAATGCGGGAACGTAACCGCTCACCGCTTTGGCTTGAAATCCGGTCAGCGGCTTCAGGAAGCGATTGATTTCCTCAAGCCGGGGAACGCGGCGCGGGCTGAGGCACAAGGCCCGAATTCCATCTAGAAAATGCGGGTTCGCATACAGGTCCCAGCGCGGCGCCATGCGCGAGTAGAGCTTCCGCCAAGTCTCATGGTTCTCTTCCGAATACAACTCGTAGGGTTGAGAAATGTACAGCTCGCCTCGGCTGCGCGCTTCTTCGATGAAGGGCGCCTCAGTGCTCGTCAGCCCCAAAGAGGAGCTAGCCGACGCTAGGGTAGGCATATCGCACCGCGCATGTTGCACCAACCCTGTCCATCCACATAGTAGGACGAATTCCCCGGCGGAAACGTTCCAGAGGTAACTGGTTTACCGCGGGTCCGATATGCGATTGGGAGCGATTACATTCCCTGTATAGTATCGGCGGCTTTCGCGATCGGTACTCGCCGATCCGGGGAAGGCAGATGCAGGATGCCGCGTTCGAGAGCGATAGTCACGGCCTGGGTGCGGTCCGCGGCGCCCAGTTTCTTATGGATATTTTGAACGTGCATCTTGATGGTCCCGATTGCGGTGACGAGTGTGCGCGCGATCTCCTTGTTGGAAAGCCCCCCGGCGACCAGGCTCAGCACCTCCACCTCACGCGGCGTCAGCGTGACTCTCGGGAAATGCTCGCCCAGCCGCTCCGCCACTTCCGGAGGCAATAACCGTCTGCCGGAATGCACCGCTCGGATGGCGTTTCCGAGGTTAATGTGCGCAGTTCCCTTCAGAATATATCCGCGCATTCCGGCCTCAAGCGCCCGATAAATGTCCTGATCGCCGTCGTAGCTGGTGAGCGCGATGATGCGAGCCTCGGGATCCAACTGGCGCAAACGACTCGCGGCTTCGACGCCGCCTATTTTCGGCATCCGCAGATCCATCAGGACGACGTCGGGGCGGCACTCCTGGAATTTTTCGATGGCTTCCTGGCCGTCGGATGCCTCTCCCGCCATCTCCATATCGCCCTCGCCGGAGAGAACGAATTCGATTCCCTTCCGCACCAAGGGATGATCGTCCACAATCAATACGCGAATTTTCGATTCCGGTAGTGGGGACATAACCCTGTTGTGAGGACATGGGCAAATCTCGCACCACTCCGGGGCTATTTTAAATCAAGCACTTACAGTATTGTGCGAATGCAAGTTCTGCACCATTGGGAAATTTTTGCGAACTTCGCTACTGCAAATGCTGTCGAGTGAGCTGATTTAGCCGCCGGATTTAGCCACAACCGGCACCGAACCCACATACTCCGGGGCAATCAAGCGCACGGCGTCGCGAGTATCGCGAAGGTATGCGATGACAACATCTCTTGATAATCGGCGCACTGCATGCCTGCAGGGTTTCGGGCTTAGGGCGAACTGAATTCGAAAACGCGGGCAGGCAACAAACCAGCCAGCCAGCGGCGCATCGCAGGTTCACGTAAATCACACCTCTCTAAAGCGGAATAGGCAATTGAGATGCCGTTGCCGGACGGACGCCGGACGAAAAAGGGGCTATTTAGGAGGGGTCGTGAATGTCAGCGCGGCAACGTCCCTACGGCGGATCGTTGCGAAGCGCCGTTCACACCTAAGAGATCGACGACTTTTGTGCCGACATCACGAAGAAAGTCGGCCAAATTCGCCGGCTTGGGGATAAAACAACTCGCCCCCATTCTGATCGCATCTTGAAGTTCATTCGGTCTCAGAAATGAAGATAGAATCGCTTTGGGCACGCCGGCCAGATTCGGATTCGCCGCCGCCGCGGCGAGGATCTCCAGACCCTGGCCGCCCGGCAGATTGTAATCGAGCAAGAGCAGGTCGGGAATTGGCGACCCGCCAACGCCGCACTCCTTCACCGCACTAATCGCCTCCGCGGCAGTGAGATGATGGTCGAGTTGAAAGGCCAGCGACTGCCGCCTTAGAGCCTCCTCGATCAGCCAGACGTCGGCGTTGTTGTCTTCCGCGACAAAGATTCGCGCGGGTCTGCTGCCGTTAAGATCGGCTATCATTTCGTCCTGCTTTCGCGATGAGGATCCCTTGGTAATGCAAAATTGAAAACCGAGCCCGATCCGGGAGTGGATTCCACCCAAATCCGGCCGCCCAGCCGCTCCACGGCCGCCTTACATATGGATAACCCGATACCGGTTCCCGAAAGCTCGACCGTATGCAAGCGCCGAAACACTCCGAAAATGTATTCCAAGTACTGGGCGTCGATGCCAATTCCATTATCCATGACCGAAAATGTCCAGCCGGTTTTTGTAGCCGTGGAAGAGATTCTGATTACAGGAGTACGCTCGGAGGACCGATACTTGATTCCGTTGCTGATCAGATTCTGGAACAGTTGATGCAAGAGGATTTCAATGGACGGAACAATAGGGAGCGGACTCCATTCCACCGACGCCCCCGTCTCTTGAATCAACGTCTGAAGCGTGGACACTGCCGCCGCCGCAACCTCATTGCAGTCCACCGGCGCCCATTCCTGCTGGCCCGATTCGCTGACGTGAATGTATTGCCGCAAGGCGCCCAGCAATTGGTTCAGCCGGGATGCATGATCTTCAATGACGGAGAGCATTCCCGATTCCCGCTTTCCTAGGTGGCCGTTGACCGCCTCAGAAAGCCATTGGGTGTAAGCGAGCACAGTCCGAATAGGTTCTTGAAGATCGTGGCTTGCGGCCCAGGCAAATTGCCGCAACGCTTCGTTTGAGGAACTGAGAGCAGCGGTGCGCTCCGCAACTCTCCGCTCCAGCTCCACGTTCGTCCGCTCGATTCGCGCCTCCGCGTCCACCTGGCTTGTGATGTCACGAATAGCCGTGGTGATGAGGACGGCGTCGGACGCTTGAAAAGGACTGCGAGTAATTCCAGCGGGAAAAGAGGTCCCGTCGCGGCGCACACCCATCTGGCGGATTTCCGCCTGGGCCAAGGACTCGCGAACCCGCTCCGCCATCGAGCATTCCCACTCCGGAATCAGCATCCGGATATTTTGCCCGATCAACGTCTCGCGCGAATACTGGAAGAGCATGTCGACGCGGGAATTTGCAAGTTCGATCTTGCCGTCCTCGGTGGTGATGAGCATCGCGTCGGGCGCTGCCTCGAGCACGTCCCGGAACCGCCGCTCCGTGCGTTTTAGATCCTCCGTTTGGCGCTGGAGCAGTTCCTCGCTGCGGCGCAACTCGACGAAGACTCTCACCTTGCTTTGGAGAACCTCAGGCACTATCGGCTTGAACAAGAAATCCACCGCACCCAGGTCATAGCCTCGAAAGAGCTGTTCGTCGCTGCGATACGCAGTGAGAAACAGAATCGGAGTCCGCCGTGACCGTCTGCGGGAGCGGATCATCTCCGCGGTTTCGAATCCGTCCATCACGGGCATTCGAACGTCCAGCAGAATGGCCGCGAAATCGTGGTCCAGACACAGCCGAAGCGCATCGGTTCCATTCTCGGCGAGCATCAGCTCCTGGTTCAGGGGTTCCAGGATGGCCTGAAGCGCCACCAAATTATGCGGGTCGTCATCCACCGCCAGCAGCTTTACCGGCGTGGGGCCCGGGAAGGGGAGGGTTAATTCGCTGGTAGTGTGCTTTGGACTCATACAATTCGCAAATCCGCTCGCCGCTGCTCGGCCCCGGCGCCGGCAGCCGCGGCCGCTAAACCCGCCAGCGCCACTCGCATGACGGAGAACAGGTAGGCCAAGTCCACCGGCTTGGTCACATAGTCGGACGCGCCCGCCTGCAAACACTTCTCGCGGTCGCCCTTCATCGCCTTGGCCGTCAGCGCGATGATGGGGAGCGACGCGAAACCGGGAAGCCGGCGAATGGCGCGCGTAGTCTCATACCCGTCCATTTCCGGCATCATGATATCCATCAGAACTAGGTCGATGTCCGGGTTTTCCCGAAGCAGCTCAATCCCGCCCATTCCGGTCTCCGAATGCAACACCTTAATATCGTGTTGCTCGAGAACGCTGGTCAGGGCGAAAATATTGCGCAGATCGTCGTCCACAACGAGGATTTTCCGGCCCGCCAACACGGAGTCGGTTTTGCGAACGGTTGCCAGCGCATCCATCTGGGCTGCCGTGAGATTACCCTCCGTCCGATGCAACAACAGGATGGTGTCTTCGAGCAGCCGCCCGAGCGACGGCGCGTAACGAACCGGACTGACTCTGGAGAGCCGGTGCAAATCGGCGGCCCTTCGGGCGTCAAGCTTGGGAGGGCCAAATATGATGACCGGGGGCACCCGGGGGCCTCCCCGCTCCTGCATCTGCTCGATCAAATCGAGGCCGTCCACCTGGGAAACAGCCCAGTCCAGCACCACTCCGTCGATAGCATCTTCCGATGCGACGACTCCGGCGTCCTCCGGCGACGACGCGGAGATAAGATCGAGATCGGGAGCGGCTAGAAACTCGCTGATTGCCCCCCGCATGCGCTCCGATCCCGCCACAATCAACAGTCTCTTCTTGCGAGGCTCCAGGGAATGCTCCACCAAGGGAAATACGCCCGCGAAGGATTCCTGCTCCGGCGCTTTCTGAATGCATGTCATCGCGCCCAGCGTGAACCCTTCCCGTGGCATCTCCACGCCCGAGATGACGTGGATCGGGATATGACGGGTGACTGGATCGTGCTTCAGATGGTCGAGAACGGTCCAACCGCTCATGTCTGGTAGCCGGACGTCCAGTGTGATCGCGGCAGGCTGGAAGCTCTTCGCAAGCGTGAGGGCGCTTGCGCCGCGCATCGCCACCAGAGCTTTGAAACCACGTTCGTGGGCCTTGTTCATCAACACCTCTGCAAAGGTGGGATCGTCCTCCACGATGAGCAGAATCTGGTCTCCCGGTTGGACCGTGCTCCGGTCGTCGTCCAGGCTAGCTTCCCGATCGGACAACCAATTCGGAAGGGAGACGGCGCCGTGCTCGAACCGGTAGTCCACGTCGCGGGCCATCCATACCCGCATGACCGAGAACAGGAGATCGAGATCCACCGGCTTGGTCACATAATCAGAGGCGCCGGCGCGAAGGCATTTCTCGCGGTCTCCCTTCATCGCCTTCGCCGTCAGGGCGACGATGGGCAGTGTTCGAAACTCCGGAAGAGACCGGATTGCGCGCATGGTCTGATAGCCGTCCATTTCCGGCATCATGATATCCATGAGCACGATATCAACGTCGCGCGTGCTTTTCAAGAGCTCGATTCCCGCGCGGCCGTTTTCGGCGTGCAGAATCTTCAATTCGCGATGTTCGAGAACGCTGGTAAGCGCGAAAATATTGCGCAGATCGTCGTCGATCACCAGCACTTTGCGTCCAACCAGCATCGAGTCGGACTGCCGGACGTCCGCAAGAACGCGCTTCTGCTCCGCCGAAAGAACGCTTTCCTTCCGATGCAACAGCAAGACTGATTCGTCCAGAATGCGTTCGATCGATTGCGCGTATCGCACCGGACCCACCCTGGCGCACCGGTGAATTTCGGAAACTTGTTGCTCCGACAGCTCGCGGCTCCCGGATACGACGATCGGCGGCACATACAGCTGGGATTTCGATTGGACGGTTTCGATAAACTCCATTCCCTCGGCTTCGGGAAGAACCCAGTCGAGTACGATTCCGTCGACCTGACGTGAATCTATCGTATGCTTCGCGGAGGTGAGGTCGGGTACGCTGGCGATCTCGATGTCGTCGCCTGCCAGGAGAGTCCGAATGTCGTTGGCGCGCACCTCGTTCTCGGCGATGAGCAGCAGCGTTTTCTTGCGCCGCTCCATGGAGCGCTGGATCACTCCGAAGATCCCCTCCAAGGAGTCTTCGCCGACGTCCTTCGCCATGCAAGACATGGCTCCCAGCGCAAAGCCTCGCTTATTGTTCTCGTGTCCGGAAACCACGTGGACGGGAATATGAGCGGTCGACGAATCGTGTTTCAGACGATCCAGCAGCGTCCAGCCGCTCATGTCGGGCAAGCGGAGATCCAAGGTGATGGCGGCCGGCTGGAATTCGCGGGCCAGGGAGATAGCCGTGGTTCCCCGCAATGCGACCAGCGCTTTGGCTCCGTAGCGATGGCTCATATCCACCAGAATTCGCGCGAATGTGGCGTCGTCCTCGACAATCAACAGGACGCGGTCTCCGGGAGAAATCAGGTTACGGTCGTCGTCCACCGCCAACTCCTCCACAAGCTCGGCCGAAACCGGACTGCCGGACGGAGACAGGATCAAATCCAAGTCGCCCTTGGAGCGGATTTCCCCGTCGCTCAGGCCAAGAGGCCGGTCGCCTGTTTCCGGCTTCGGCGCGGATGCGATATACGTTTGTGGCAGATAGAACGTGAAGACGCTGCCCCGGCCGACGGCGCTCTGGAGGTGAATCTCTCCCCCCAGCAGGCGAGCCAACTCGCGGCTGATCGAAAGCCCCAATCCGGTTCCGCCGTATTTTCTGCTGGTGGTTCCGTCCGCCTGCTGGAACGCTTCGAAGATGATGCGCTGCTTTTCGTGTGCGATCCCGATTCCGGTATCGGTCACGGAAAACGCGATGATGTTTTTCGCCCGGTTTAGAACGGGATGCATCTGGCTCCAGCCGCTGGTCACCATGTCCATGCGTAATCTGACGGAACCCTGCTCGGTAAACTTCAGCGCGTTGGAGAGCAGGTTCTTCAGCACCTGCTGCAAGCGCTTGACGTCCGTGCGGATTACTCCGGATGCGATGTCTGGCTGGACCTCGATCCCGAAATCGATGTTCTTGCCCTCGGCAACGTGACGGAAGGTCCGGACACAGTAGTCCTCCAGTTCCGCGAAGCGCACATTGCCAACCTCGACGTCCATCTTGCCGGATTCGATCTTGGAGAGATCCAGGATGTCGTTAATCAGCGCGAGCAGATCGGTTCCGGACGAGTGAATCGTCTCGGCGAATTTGATCTGCTTCGGGCTCAGGTTGCCCTCCGTGTTGTCGGCTAGGATTCGCGCCAGAATGAGGAGGTTGTTGAGCGGTGTCCGCAGCTCATGGGACATATTCGCCAGGAACTCGCTCTTGTACTTCGAAGTAAGAACCAACTGCTCTGCCTTTTCTTCCAGCGCATGCTTCGCCTGTTCGATTTCCCGGTTCTTTGCCTCCACTTCCGTGTTTTGCTCGGCCAGTAATTGAGCCTTTTCTTGTAGCTCCGCGTTGGTCTTTTGCAATTCTTCCGCCAGCGCCTGGCTCTGCTGAAGAAGCTGCTCGGTCCGCATCGTGGCCGCGATCGTGTTGAGCACGATTCCAATGCTCTCCGTGAGCTGATCGAGGAACGCCACGTGAACCTCGGATAACTTATGGAAGGAGGCGAGTTCCACCACGGCCTTCACTTCGCCCTCGAACAACACCGGCAGCACCACGATGGTGGTGGGGGTGCCCGCGCCCAGGCTGGACTGAATCCGGATGTAGTTTTCGGGCACATCCCGGACCAGAATACGCTGCTTCTCGCGAGCGCACTGCCCCACCAATCCCTGGCCAACCCTGAACTGCATGGGGACCTCGTCGCGATCGTCGCAGGCATAGCCGGCCATGAATTTGAGCACGCCGGAGTCGCCCTCGCTGTTTTCGGCGATGTAGAAGGTACCGCGCTGCGCGCTGACCAGCGGAGCCAGCTCAGACAGCAACAATTGGGCCACGGTCAGCAAATCCCGCTGCCCCTGCACCATGCTAGTGAATTTGGCGATGTTGGTCTTGAGCCAGTCCTGGTCGGTGTTCTTGCGCGTGGTTTCCGCCAGGTTCACGATCATCTCGTTGATGTTGTCCTTCAGCGCGGCGACTTCACCTTGGGCCTCCACAGTGACGGAACGGGTCAAGTCTCCGGTGGTGACGGCGGTCGCGACCTCGGCAATCGCCCGCACTTGCGTTGTGAGGTTGGCCGCAAGCTGGTTGACGTTATCGGTGAGATCGCGCCAGATTCCGGCCGCACCGGGAACGCGCGCCTGACCGCCTAACTTGCCTTCGATTCCAACCTCGCGCGCTACCGTAGTCACCTGGTCCGCGAAGGTGGCCAGCGTATCGATCATGGCGTTGATGGTGTCGGCCAGCTCCGCGATTTCGCCCTTGGTTTCGAGCACCAGTTTTCTCTTCAAATCGCCGTTGGCGACGGCAGTCACCACCTTCGCGATGCCGCGCACTTGCGTAGTCAGATTCGCGGCCATCAAATTGACGTTGTCGGTGAGGTCCTTCCAGGTTCCGGCCACGCCGCGAACTTCCGCTTGCCCGCCCAGCTTGCCCTCCGTGCCGACTTCGCGCGCCACGCGCGTTACTTCGCTGGCGAACGAATTCAACTGGTCGACCATGGTGTTGATGGTGTTCTTCAGCTCCAAGATCTCGCCGCGAACGTCCACCGTGATCTTGCGCGACAAGTCTCCCATGGCGACCGCGGTGGTGACCTGCGCAATATTGCGCACCTGATTGGTCAGGTTTGACGCCATCGAGTTCACCGATTCGGTCAAGTCTTTCCAGGTGCCCGCGACTCCATACACGTCGGCTTGCCCACCCAGCCGGCCTTCGGTTCCGACTTCGCGCGCCACGCGCGTCACTTCGCTGGCGAAGGAGCTGAGCTGGTCGACCATGGTATTGATGGTGTCCTTGAGCGCGAGGATCTCCCCGCGCGCGTCCACCGTGATCTTACGGGACAGATCGCCCTTCGCGACCGCGGTCGTCACCTCGGCGATATTGCGAACCTGCGCGGTCAAGTTTGAACCCATCGAGTTCACCGACTCGGTCAGATCCTTCCAGGTGCCAGCGATGCCACGAACATCCGCTTGCCCGCCCAGCTTCCCTTCAGTGCCCACTTCGCGCGCCACGCGCGTCACTTCGCTCGCGAAGGCATTGAGCTGATCCACCATCGTGTTGATGGTATTCTTCAGCTCCAGAATCTCGCCTCGTGCATCCACGGTGATCTTGGTGGTCAGATCGCCCTTGGCCACGGCCGTGGTAACGCCGGCAATATTACGCACCTGATTGGTGAGATTCGACGCCATGGAATTCACTGAATCCGTCAAATCCTTCCAAGTGCCCGCGACGCCGCGAACATCGGCTTGGCCGCCCAGTTTGCCTTCGGTGCCCACTTCTCGCGCCACGCGCGTCACTTCGCTGGCGAAGGAGCTGAGCTGATCCACCATGGTGTTGATGGTGTTCTTCAGCTCCAGAATTTCACCACGCGCATCGACAGTGATCTTGCGCGACAAATCGCCTTTGGCTACGGCAGTCGTAACCTCCGCGATGTTGCGGACCTGGTTCGTCAGGTTCGATGCCATCCAGTTCACCGATTCCGTAAGATCGCGCCATGTTCCCGCAACCCCGCGCACGTCGGCCTGGCCTCCGAGGCGTCCTTCCGTTCCTACCTCGCGAGCCACACGCGTCACCTCGCTCGCGAAACCGTTAAGCTGGTCCACCATGGTGTTGATGGTGTTCTTCAACTCCAGAATCTCGCCGCGAACGTCCACCGTGATCTTACGCGACAGATCGCCTTTGGCGACCGCCGTCGTCACCTCGGCGATGTTACGAACCTGCGCGGTCAGGTTCGAGCCCATTGAGTTCACCGACTCCGTAAGGTCGCGCCACGTCCCTGCGACGCCCTTGACATCAGCCTGACCGCCAAGCTTGCCCTCCGTGCCGACTTCGCGCGCCACGCGAGTCACTTCGGAGGCGAAGGAGCTCAATTGATCCACCATCGTGTTGATGGTGTTCTTCAGCTCCAGAATCTCGCCGCGGACTTCCACCGTGATGGTTCGGGACAGGTCGCCCTTGGCGACCGCGGTGGTCACCTCGGCGATATTGCGCACCTGATTGGTCAGGTTCGAGGCCATGGAATTTACGGAATCCGTAAGATCCTTCCACACGCCGCCGACACCCTTCACCATCGCCTGGCCGCCGAGCTTGCCTTCCGTTCCCACTTCGCGCGCCACGCGCGTTACTTCGCTCGCAAAAGAGCTGAGCTGGTCCACCATGGTGTTGATCGTGTTTTTCAGCTCCAGGATCTCGCCTCGCACGTCCACGGTGATTTTGCGCGAAAGATCGCCATTGGCCACAGCTGTGGTCACCTCGGCGATGTTGCGCACTTGCGCCGTAAGATTGCCGGCCATGGAATTGACCGAATCCGTAAGGTCCTTCCACACGCCGCCGACGCCCTTCACCTCAGCCTGACCGCCCAGTTCTCCTTCGGTTCCGACCTCGCGCGCGACGCGCGTCACTTCGCTCGCGAACGCGTTGAGCTGATCCACCATCGTGTTGATGGTATTCTTCAGTTCCAGAATCTCGCCGCGCACATCCACCGTGATCTTGCGAGAGAGGTCGCCATTGGCGACCGCCGTAGTGACCTCGGCGATGTTGCGCACTTGCGCCGTAAGATTCCCGGCCATCGAATTGACCGAATCGGTGAGATCCTTCCACACGCCGCCGACGCCCTTCACTTCCGCCTGGCCGCCCAATTCACCTTCGGTTCCCACTTCGCGAGCGACACGCGTCACTTCGCTCGCGAAAGAGCTGAGCTGGTCCACCATCGTGTTGATCGTGATCTTCAGCTCCAGAATTTCTCCGCGGACGTCCACGGTGATCTTGCGCGAAAGGTCGCCATTGGCGACGGCCGTAGTCACCTCGGCGATGTTACGCACCTGCGCCGTCAAATTGCCGGCCATGAAGTTGACCGAATCCGTGAGATCCTTCCACACGCCGCCGACGCCCTTCACCACCGCCTGTCCGCCCAGCTTGCCATCCGTGCCCACCTCACGAGCCACGCGAGTCACTTCGCTCGCAAAAGAGCTGAGCTGATCCACCATCGTGTTGAAGGTATTTTTGAGTTCCAGAATTTCGCCGCGTACTTCCACCGTGATGGTGCGGGACAGATCGCCCTTGGCAACCGCGGTTGTCACTTCCGCGATGTTACGAACTTGCGACGTCAAATTCGACGCCATCGAATTGACCGAATCGGTAAGATCCTTCCACGTACCTGCGACGCCTGTTACCACCGCTTGTCCGCCGAGCTTGCCCTCGGTGCCCACTTCGCGCGCCACGCGAGTCACTTCGCTCGCAAACGAACTGAGCTGATCCACCATGGTGTTCATGGTGTTTTTCAGTTCCAGGATTTCACCCTGCACGCTCACCGTGATCTTTCTGGAAAGGTCTCCGCGGGCGACTGCGGTGGTCACCTCGGCGATGTTGCGAACCTGGTTGGTAAGGTTCGACGCCATGGAATTGACCGAGTCCGTCAGATCTTTCCAGGTTCCCGCCACGCCCGTGACCACCGCTTGTCCGCCCAGTTTGCCTTCGGTGCCGACCTCGCGCGCCACTCGAGTCACTTCGCTCGAGAAGGAGTTCAATTGGTCCACCATCGTGTTGACGACTCTGGCGGTGCGGATAAATTCGCCTTGAAGTGGACGGCCTTCCACTTCGAGAGACATCTTCTGGGACAGATCGCCTTGGGCGACGGCGCCAATCACGCGCGCGATTTCCGTGGACGGCTGAACCAGGTCCGAAATGAGGCTGTTGACGGATTCGACGCAGGACGCCCAGTGGCCGGAGCCGGCCGCAAGAGAGGCTCGCTGGCCGATTCTGCCTTCCTTGCCGACCGCCGTGCTGATCCGGGCGAGCTCATTGGCCATGTTTTCGTTGAGCTCGAAAACATCGTTCAAAACATCGGCGATCTTCCCGGCCAGTCCCACTTGATTTACTGGGAGCCGCACCGAGAAGTCCCCTTTTTTGAAGGAGATCAAGGTGGCCAATACCTGATTGGCATCCAAAATCTCAGCAATCGGAACTTCTCTCATCTTGTCTCCTCTCGGCAGCGCTAGGAGGGTTTGATCCGGCGCCCGAGAACGTCGTTTCAGAAAATTGCGTCACTAACTTAAACTTAGGTAAATGGCCCCATCAGGGCGCCGGTTAACCGCCCGGTCCTCACCTGACGCAGGCAGACGCGGCGGACAAAAGCCCTCCCCTCGACCACGCGTCCCTTCTCCGACTGCTCTTCGTTCTTGCTCAGCTTGGGCTAAGTCCGTGTCCTTTATTTTTGAACTCTTCCGATACCCCGCGCGTGCCGCCGGTGAGCCTTTCCCCCCTCGAGTCGCGCTCGAACCCTGCGGCGGGCCCGCATCAACCGGATACGAATCGTGGTTTCCGTCACTCCGTTGTCCGCTGCGATCTCTTTGGCGGTAGCCCCGTACATTTGCTGTTCGAGCAGGCGTCGCTCCCGTGGCCGGCAAGACTTCAGAACGCAAGCGACATCTATCGCTGCCATGTCGATGGTCAGCTTGCTAAAAAGCTCGGGCAAGGGCTGACGGTACCGCTCACTTTGCAATGCCCTGCGAAAGATGTTCAGGGCAATCGTATTCACCCATGTGAGCACCATGTTGTCGTCGCGAAGTTGATTCAAGCACTCCCAGCCTCGCGCCCACGCGGCCTGCGCAACTTCCTCGGAGTCGTCCCCGCCAACCCCCTTCGAAATGAGAAATCGAATGGTCCGGTCAAATCCCGCCAGATACGCCTGGCCGTAATCGCTACTGGTCATTGAGCGAAGTTAGAGCACCCCATGTGCCAGAGGACAAGTCATTTAACCTCAATGAGATGAGGTTTTGTCTGACTGCGATTTTTGCAGTCGAATTCGGGTTCGAGGAGCCTGGACTTGAGAAGAGCGGCGCAGGGGCTTGTTCCCGCCGTTGCAGTGCAAGTTTTGCATTCGAAAGTAAAATCTTCTTGCGCGAGGAAGGCGTAAGTCCCATTTCTTGCAGCACCTGCCGCCCGCCCGAGCAGTAGTTCTTACCAACCGTAACAGGTCGAAAGTTCCGCTTATACGGGTGCTGAGTGCTTTGCTGCCAACAACTTAGACCATGGCACAAGAGTTGCACCCCTGGACCGCATGAAACTCAACTGGTCGACAGTGGCAGCTGTGCTGGTTGGCGCGTTGATGGCTCCCGCGCAAACTCAAAGGGACACCTCAGCGCCCATTTATCGCGTAACCGTTGTTGAACGGACGGTCAAGGCGGTGAACTACTTTTATCGCTCCGGACCGACGCAAATCGATTTTCGCGGTACGGTTCTGATGCCCGAAGGCAAGGGTGGCGCGACCGTGGAATCGCACCAGGGACGCACCGAGATCGATGCCAGGCTGGAGCATTTCAAGCCCTCGCAGCAATACGGCCGCGAATATCTGACCTACGTGCTATGGGCCATCACTCCGGAGGGGCGGCCGCACAATCTGGGTGAGATCGTGCCCGATCATTCCAACAACAGCCACATTCGCGTGACCACGGATTTGCAAACCTTCGCCATGATCGTGACCGCGGAGCCGTATTCGGCCGTGCGGCAGCCGAGCGACGTGGTGGTGCTCGAAAACCAACTTCGCCCCGATACCGAGGGCAGCACCGAGACGGTCAACGCGAAGTATGAGCTGCTGCCGCGCGGCCAATACACGTGGCAAGTCAATGAGAAACTCTCAGCGGAGTTGGCCAACGCGCCCAAGGTTTCCGAACAGGAATTCGAAACGCTGACGGAGCTGTACCAGGCCGAGAATGCCGTGGGCGTGGCGGGGTCCGCGGGAGCCCAGCAGTACGCGCCGGACACACTGGCTCGGGCACAGCAGTTGTTGCAGGAGGCGCAGCAGATGCACGCGTCCAAGGCGGAATCTCATAGGGTGATCGAGATTGCCCGACAAGCCTCGCAGACGGCGGAAGACGCGCGCTTGATCGCGGTGCAGCGCCGGCAGCAGGATAGTCTGCAGGCGGCACAGTCAGACGCAGCCCAAGCGCGCCAGGAGGCGGCCATCGCTCAACAGTCCGCCGAACAAATCAAGGAGCAAGCCGATGCGCAGATTCAGCAGGCCCGGCTGGAAGCGCTTGCGGCCAAGCAGCGCGCCGACGCTTTGGAACAGCAGGCACAGAGCGATCGTGCAGCTGCGGCGCAAGCCCAAAGCGAGGCAGCGGCGGCTCGCGCTCGAGCGCAACAAGCGGAACTCGCCGCGGTGCAGGCGCGTCCGGATCCCGCTCGCGAGGCGAACCGCATGTCGACGCTACGCGTCCGCGTCTTGGAGGATTTGAACGGCGTCGTGCCCGCGACCGACACGCCGCGTGGCCTGGTGGTCACGATTTCCGACGCGGATTTCAGCGGCGACTCCGTACGCGGAGCGGTAGCCGAGAAGATTGCCCAAGTATCGGCCATTGTCGCCAGGCAGGCCGGCTTGCGCGTCAGCGTGGAAGGCTATAGCGATGGAGCGGCCAAACAAGCCCAATCCGAAAGTCGAGCCTATGCGGTGCGCCGCGTGATGACCAATACCGGCTTGGCCCCCGCCTCGATTTCCGCCAGCGGCTTGGGAGATTCGCGGCCTCTAGGACCTCCGGGACGAGAAGAGAACTCCCGAGTGGAGATCGTGATCTCCGGCGACCCCATCGGCACCGTGCCCTTCTGGGATCACACCTACTCGCTGACGCGCTAGGCTGTCCACCAGCCCGCTCGGCTCCTCCACTTTCGCGTCCCAGGATTGCGATTGCATTTCCCGGGAAAGCTCCGGATCCGGCCCGCGCCGGCCTTCCGTCAGGTAGGCTTCGAAGCTCGGTATTCAGGTCGCGTACCCGCGAGAAATTGACTGGAGTGAAGCGGTCGCATCCCCCTTCGTTACAGTTTCTCGAGCCCTTGCCGTATTTGGCGTTTCTAGGGCTGATGGCGCGCGCCAGGTTTGTGCTAACGGATTCCGGCGGAATCCAAGAGGAGACCACCGCTTTCCAGTCCCGCGCCTTACTCTCAGGCCAACACGGTACGGCCTTCCACTGTGGAATTGGGAACCAATGAGCTGGTGGGCGACGATCTCCAGCAGGTCGATCGGATCGTCCAACAAATGATGGACGGGAAGTGGAAACGCCACAGGATTCCGCCGCTCTGGGACGGGCACGCTGCGGAGAGAGTCGTGCGGGGCATTGTCAGCCTTCATAGACAACGCCGGCTCACTGCGCATCGCGGCAACCGGGAACTCGACCGCGAGGTTAAAGCTGTGAACGTCTGAATCCGGCCTCGCCGCAACCTGTGTATATTCTGCCTCTGATAAGCTGGTGCGACACGGCATCAACTTCAACCGGGGAGGCCGATCATGAGACGACTTTCGCTGGGCGTTGCGCTGCTCGGATTCGGGGCCGCGTTGGCATGGACCCAAACCACGCAAGAACTGGTTAACGACGGCAAGAACACCGAAAACGTCACCACCCAGAGCATGGGCTACGACCGAAAGAGCTATAGCCCGCTCAAGCAAATCAATACATCGAATATCAAGCGCCTGGTGCCCATCTGGAGCACCAGCCTCATGAACGATGAGGGCGAGTTGGCGGCGCCGACAATCTATAACGGCGTCATGTATGTGATCAACGGCAAGTGGACTTTCGCCATCGACGTTGAAACCGGCAGGCAGATCTGGCGAACTCCGGTGATCCTCGAACCGGGGATTCAACGATCCGCCTTCAACCGGGGCGCGGCCACAATCTATAACGGCAAACTTTTTAGGGTGACTGTCGACAACCATCTACTCGCACTCGACATGAAAACCGGCGAGGAGCTTTGGAACCAGAAATTCGCAGATTCAAAACAGGGCTATTATTCCACTGGCGGCCCGATCGTCGCCAACGGTGTGGTGATCTCGGGCGTGGCCGGCGGCGAGTCCACTACGCGCGGGTTCCTCGATGGTTGGGATCCCGACACCGGGAAGAAATTGTGGCGCAGATACACCATTCCGGCTCCCGGCGAGCCCGGTTCCGAGACATGGCCAAAGAATAGCGATGCCTGGTCGCAGGGCGGAGGTCCAACCTGGCGCTCCGGTTCCTACGATCCCCAGCTTGATCTGGTCTATTGGGGAACGGGTAACGCCGAGCCATACGATCCTCGGCCTCGCGAAGGCCTGGACAGCTTGTTCACCAACAGCGTGCTCGCGATCCGTCCGAAAACGGGTGAGGTCGCTTGTTATTTTCAATATACGCCCAACGATGTATACGACGTCGACGCCACCGACGAGAATGTGCTCGCCGATATCCAGATTGGCGGCCAGCTTCGGAAGGTGATGATTCAGACCAACAAGAACGGCTTCTTGTATGTACTTGACCGCACCAACTGTAAACTGATCGCCGCCCACCCTTACGTCAAGGTCAATTGGGCGACGCATATCGACCTGACCACCGGCCGGCCGGTGTTGACCGACGTGCAAAAGCGCTTTCTGGCTGGCGAAGAGGTCGAAATCTGGCCGTCGCGCGGCACCAACGCGACGCCCATCGCGTTCGATCCGAACACGGGCCTGGTCTACGCAAGCACGTGGAACATTCCGCGCATACAGCAGCTCGCGCCTCCCAAGCCAACAGTGATCGGCGGGACCTCGACCGGCGTCAATAGCAGGCAGCCCGAAATGAAGCCGGGGGATGTCCTCGGTCACTTCGCGGCAATCAACCCGCTCACCGGCGAGAAGAAGTGGGAGATCCCTTTGACCGATCTGCCAGGTTCAGCCGGCATGCTGGCGACCGGCGGCGGGCTGGTGTTCACCGGCAAATTGACAGGTGAGTTCATTGCGCTCGACGAGAACACGGGCAAAACGCTGTGGCAGTTCAAGACCGGGTCGAGCGTCAATTCGACGGCGATCACTTATACGCACAACGGCCGCCAATATGTGACCGTTGCGTCCGGAATCGGAGGCATTGTTGCCACTCGCTATGCGGCGCGTCTAGTGCCCTCGGGCGGATCGATTTGGACGTTCGCCCTGCTTCCCGAATAATTATGCCCGAATGATTTCTTAGACGGCAGCCGAAGCAGCAGCGGCGCTGCCGGCGAGCCAATGCGTCACCCACTCTTGCGTAACGCCGGTTTCGGAAAGCACGTCGATGACCCGCTGGGGATCGCCCATATCGCTCCAGCCTACATCTCCCATGCACAGCACGCGAAGTTGAGATGAAGCCATCGATAACACCTGCGATGAAAAATCCGCCATCGGTATTTTGTCGTAAATGCGCTTCAACGCTTCCTCATCTGTCTGGCTTTCGTCGAGTGTGAGCAACGGTTCAAAAGCTCGCGATTGATCGGCGGCGCAGGATCGAATCATCTCCCATAGAGCCTGGGCGCGTCCCACCATGACAAACGTGTTCCAGACGCAGCCCCGGTCCAACAAACCCTGAGCCACCTGCGAAGACGGCTTTTCCCAGAAGCGCTTGACTCTAAGAAGCCCGTCTATGGTCGAGACGGCAGGCTCGGCTTCGATCCAGCCATAACCCGCTTCGGCATGTTTCGCCGGAGCGCCCAACAGGATCACGGATTCCGGGTCGGCGTCGGCGCCTGCGAACGCCAACTCAACGCCAGCCATGAACTTCCGCTCGTCGAGATAATGGTGATCGGACGGAAACAGCGCCACCATGGACTGCGGATCGGAGCGGAGGATGCGCGTCAAACTGCAAAGGATCGCAGCCAAAGTGCCCCGATTGCGCGGCTGCACCACCATCCGGCGGGATGGCACGTCCGCAAGCTCGGTGGAGTAAAAAGGTTCATGCGATTCCAGCAACACGAAGAGCGTTCGATCCTGCGAGATGGACGGCGCAATCCGCTGATTGGTTTGGGCCAGCAGGCTATTGCCCCCGGCTAGAGAGCAGAATTGCTTGGGCCGGTCGTCTCCGGTTATCAGCCGTGTCACTGATCGAAGGCGTACGCCTTCGCCGCCCGCCATAATTACACCCCAGCGACGTGGCTGGTTCGGTGTTTCATGCCGAATCATCGCTATCCCTTTCCAGCTAAATGCCTGTCTTTCGCTTTTCAGCGACCCAACACACCACGAGGCACGACGGCGCGGCGGAAACCGTAATTCCGCCGCGCTTGCCAGGCTCCTCCGAATCCTCCGATGAGATGGGGATCGTTCTGTGACGACCTGCGTCCCTTATAGGCAATTCATGCGCCAGTTCAAAGCGATTGGAATTCAAGCACATACAGTGCGGCCGCACAATGCGATTTTCCGCACACTGCAGCAAATCTCGCAGCAGCTGAAAAAGATTGCAGCCGCCAATGGGACACCAGGGGTTGTACTGTCAGGGCATCCGCACGACGCCGAGAGACACGGCGCACTCCTGGACCTCCACCGCGGGCCGCCCACCGCTCGAAACCGGCAGCCGAGTCTTCTTCTCCGGATTCCAGACTCCAAGCCGCGTGCGGTAACTCCTTCCCAGGTGAACGTCGGAGATCCAAAGCCTGAAGCTATACGTGACGAAACCCCAAGGATCTTGGTTAAACTGCCACAAGTTGTGA
>Ga0209415_10002819_pt1 | contig 32543 bp, 30 predicted proteins | sample PeaSoiSIISIP2007_FD_187696 | JGI IMG/M metagenome (GOLD analysis project Ga0209415, IMG submission 187696) | Peat soil microbial communities from Weissenstadt, Germany - SII-SIP-2007 (SPAdes) (version 2) | ecosystem: Environmental > Terrestrial > Soil > Wetlands > Peat | place: Germany... | reverse complement strand
GCCCAGATCGCCGACCTCGTCGAGGCGGCGTCGCACGAAGAGGGCGAGGAGATCATCGAGGCGGTGGGCCAGGACCGCGAGCTCGAAGCCGACGTGTTCGAAGAGCTCGACGCCGAGCACCAGATCGAATTCGTCCGCAGCCGCAGCGATGAAGAGGCCGCCCGACTGCTCGCCACCATGGCACCCGACGATGCGGCCGACCTGATCATGGAACTCGACCAGGAGCGCCGCCTTCCGGTCCTGGCGCTCCTCCCCGGACCGCACCAGCGCAAGGTCCGGGCCCTGTTGAGCTACAACCCCGAAACCGCCGGAGGCCTCATGAGCCCGGACTTCCTGTGCCTGGCGGAGTCGACCCCGGTCAGCAATGTGCTCGAAGCCGTGCGGAGCAGCAAGGCGCCCCCCGAAGCCCTGGCCGTGGTATTCGCCCAGGGTGACGACGGCCGGGTCACCGGCTCGGCCTCGGTGGTGTCGCTCGTCCAAGCCTCCCCCACGGCGACCCTGGGGTCGGTGGTACGACCGAACCCGGTCCACGTCCACCCCGACTGGGACCTCCACGCCGTCACGCGGAAGATGACGGACTTCAACTTGACCGTGGCGCCGGTGATGGACGACCAGCATCACATGGTCGGCGTCATCACCGTCGACGACGTGCTCGAGATGCTCCTCCCGACCGGTTGGCGTCGTGACTTCGGGATGACGTCGGTCGAGGAGTGAACACCGCACCCCGGACCCACTCCCGGAGCTGAGGCGGACACGGTAGGCTCCGTTTTCGAATTAGCCGCACCTCAGCCGGGCAGCCGGCGAGAGAGGGTGCACCGCGAGCAGTATCGGCGGCGAGTCCGGCGCCCTACCGGATGTCACCGCTTTCTCGGGTGCGGCTCCGAGGGCCGGACAAAGGAGCAGCGCTGCACGCTGACCCGTCACCTAGACGATTCACGCGCGCACGCCGTCAGGCAGGGTTGATGCCACTGGGCTGACCGGAGGCCGGCCGATGCCATGGCATGCGCGCGATCCCTGCACGCCCACGACGTCGGCACCGTCGGGAGGTCCTTCGTGGCCCAAAAGGCCCTGCACACCGAGAAGCGCCATGCCCTCTGAAGAGGCTATCCATGGCGCGCTCGGGACCATCCACGACGAGGCGCCCCGGCGCTCGTGGCGGGGTCGGGCGCTCACGCTGCTGGCCATCATCGGGCCGGGGCTGATCGTCATGGTGGGCGACAACGATGCCGGTGGGGTTTCCACCTACGCCCAAGCCGGTCAGAACTTCGGGCTCAGCTTGCTTTGGACGTTGCCGCTGCTGATCCCGGTCCTCATCGTCAACCAGGAGATGGTCGTCCGCCTCGGCGCGGTGTGCGGTGTGGGCCATGCCCGGCTCATCAACGAGCGCTTCGGCAAGTTCTGGGGAGCGTTCTCGGTCGGCGACCTCTTCGTGTTGAACTTCCTCACCATCGTGACCGAGTTCATCGGCGTCGGTTTGGCGCTCGGCTACTTCGGGGTGAGTCCCTATATCTCGGTCCCTTTGGCCGCGCTGGGGCTCGTCGCCATGACTGCCACGGGCAGCTTCCGGCGCTGGGAGCGGTTCATGCTCGTGTTCATCGTTGCGAACTTTCTGGTCATCCCTCTGGCCGTCTATGCACATCCCCATTTCGGGCCCGTGTTGAAGCATTTCGTCACGCCCGGGGTCCGGGGCGGGTTCAATTCCACGTCGGTCCTGCTCATCATCGCCGTGGTCGGCACCACCGTGGCTCCCTGGCAGCTGTTCTTCCAGCAGTCCAACATCGTCGACAAGCGCATCACCCCACGCTGGATCAACTACGAACGGGTCGACACCGTCGTCGGATCGCTCATCACCGTGCTGGCCGCCAGCCTGATCATCATCACGGTTGCCTTCGCCTTCGCCCACACACACGCCGCGGGCAGGTTCAACAATGCAGGCGGCGTCGCCCGGGAGCTCGACCACTACCTCGGCAACGCCACCGGCACGCTTTTCGCCATCATCCTCCTGAACGCGTCGATCATCGGCGCCGCCGCCGTGACGCTGTCGACGTCCTACGCGTTCGGCGACATCTTCGGCACCCGCCACTCGCTCAACCGCCGCGTCCGGGACGCCAAGTTCTTCTACGCGACCTTCACCGGGATCGTCGCTTCGGCCGGTGCGATCGTCTTGATCCCCGGGGCACCCCTCGGGGTTATCACGACCGCAGTGCAGGCGCTGGCCGGGATCCTCCTCCCGAGCGCCACGGTCTTCCTGCTCCTGCTGTGCAACGACAAGGCAGTGCTCGGGCCTTGGGTCAACCGCCCCTGGCTCAACATCGTGTCGACGTTCATCATCTCGGTGTTGTTCGTCCTGTCCCTCATCTTGATGACCACTACCGTGTTCTCCCACATTGACGTGCCCGCGCTCCTCCTCGCCCTTTCCATCGCGCTGGGAGTAGTCCTCCTCGTGGTGGGGGTGCTGTACCTGCGGGCGCTGGGGCGCCGCCCCGGCCCGGACCTCGGCGAGCGCGAACGGCGCATGACGTGGCGGATGCCACCCATCGCGCTGCTGGAGCGACCCAAATGGACGCGGGGCCGCACCACCACCATGTACCTCATGTACGCCTACCTCTTCGTGGCTGTGATCTTGTTGTTGGTGAAGGCGATCGAGATCGGATAGCCGACTGCCTGGCCCGGAGACCCCTCCGGCGCTACGTTCGCCCCATGGACCTGACCTATCCGCCCGAAGCCGAGGCGCTTCGCAAGGAGGTCCGGGCCTGGTTGGAGGACAATCTCCCCCAGGGGTGGTTCGAGCCCGGGTTCCGGCTCTCGGGGCCCGAGCGCGAGGCCTTCAATGCCGACTGGGTCCGCAAGTTGCGTCAGGGCGGATGGATCTGTGCCTCGTGGCCCAAGGAGTACGGGGGCAAGGGGCTGTCACTCATCGAACAGGTGGTCCTCAACGAGGAGTTCGCCCGCGCCTCGGCCCCCATGCGCGCCGACTTCTTCGGAGACACGTTGGTGGGACCGACCATCTTGCAGTGGGGAACCGAGGAACAAAAAGGAGAGTTCATCCCCAAGATCCTCGACGGCACCATCTCCTGGTGCCAGGGTTTCTCCGAACCCGACGCGGGCAGCGACCTGGCCTCGCTCAAGACACGTGCCGACCTCGACGGTGACGAGTGGCGGATAAGCGGCCAGAAGGTGTGGACGACCCAAGCGCAATTCGCCGACTACATCTTCCTGCTCGCCCGGACCGACCTCGACGCGCCCAAGCACCAGGGGATCTCGTACCTGCTCGTCCCGATGAAACAGCCAGGGGTGGAAGTGCGACCGATCCGACAGATCGACGGCTCCTCCGAGTTCAACGAGGTGTTCTTCAGCGGCGCTCGCTGTCCCCGAAAGAACGTCGTGGGGGGCGAGAACAACGGTTGGAAAGTCGCCATGACCACCCTGGGCTTCGAGCGAGGTGCGTCTTCGACGACCGGGCACCGGCGCTTCGCGAAGGAGCTCGACCACATCATCGAAGAAGCGAGGCGCACGCGCCGCAGCACCGACCCCGGGGTTCGCCAGGAGTTGGCGCGAGCGTGGTCGAAGGTGAAGATCATGCAGATCAACGGCTACCGCTCGCTGACCGACGCGCTGAACGGCACCCATAGCGCCGCCGCGCTCGGCGCCACGCACAAGATGTTCTGGTCCGAGTACCACCGCGACGTCATGAACCTCGCCATCGACATCCTCGGTCTCGAGGGCCAGATCCTCACCGGCCCCGGCGACGACGGGGGCGAGCTCATTCGGCCCCGGCGCGGCGCCTCGGACTATCCGGTCGGCGAGTCGCAAGCGTCGTTCTTCTTCAGTCGCTCCGAGACCATCTGGGGCGGCACAGCCGAGATCCAGCGCAACATCGTGGGAGAGCGGGTGCTGGGGCTCCCCAAAGAGCCCAAAGCCGCCGGGGGGTAACCCCGTCGAAGGTCCAGGACCCGCCCTCAGGCGACGCCGAGTTCGGTCCCGGGCGCCACGCTCTCGACCTGGCTCGACGCCAGCGCAGCGCGCCTGTGCTCGTTGCGGTGTCGGAACAACGTCACCGTCGATGCCACCACGGTGGCGGTGGCACCTACCAGCAGGGCGACACGAGGGCTCGAGACCTGGGAGATCCAGCCCACCAGCGGGGCCCCGATGGGGGTCGTGCCCAGAAAGCCCATGGCGTACAACGCCATCACGCGGCCGCGCATGGTGGGCTCGACCTGGAGCTGGATGGTGGAGTTGGCCGTCGCGATGAACGCGATGGACAGTCCGCCCATGAACACCAGCGCCACGCACGCCACGACGAGGGTCGGGGACACGGCGACGGCGCAAATCAGCACACCGAACGCAATGCCCACGCCGGTGAGGCGGTGGATGTTGGGTTTACCCCGATTGGCGACGATGAGCCCCCCCACGACCGCCCCCCCGGCCATGAGCGCCGTGAGCAGCGCGAAGGTGCCGGCCCCGCCGTGGAACGTGTCCTGCGCGAGCAAGGGGAGGATCACCGTGAAGTTGTAGGCCAGAAGCCCGACCACGAAGACCAGAAGGAGCGGATCCCGCAGGTTCGGGGTGCGCCACGCGTAACGCACTCCTGCCCGTAGCTGGCCCTTGGCCCGCGCCACGCGCTGGGCGGGGTGGAGATCCGACCGCCGCATCAGCATCAGCGCCACGATCACCGCGACATAGCTCGCCGAGTTCGCAAGGAAGCAGACGCCGAGGCCGACGGTCGCGATCAGAACCCCCCCGATGGCCGGACCGATGACCCGGGCGCCGTTCATGACGATGCTGTTGAGGCTCACCGCGTTGGTGAGGTCGTTGCTCCCCACCATCTCGATGACGAAGGTCTGGCGGGCGGGATTGTCGAACATGTTGACCACGCCGAGCAGCAGTGACAGGAGGTACACCTCCCACAGATGGGCGTGGCCGGCCGGGCCCTTGCCCACGAGGACGAGGAGCCCGAGGAGCAGCGCCAACGTACCCGCCGAGGCCTGGGTGGCCACGAGGAGACGCCTCTTGTCCATGCGGTCGGCGACGAGTCCCCCCCAGGCTCCGAAGAGCAGCATCGGCAGGAACTGCAACGCCAACGTGATCCCGATGTCGAGTCCGCGTTGGTTCTTCGGGGCGAGGTAGTGCACGACGAGCCAGGCCAAAGCCACGCTCTGCATCCACGTGCCGCTCACCGAGATGATCTGCCCGGTGAAGTACAGCCGGTAATTGCGCGTGTGCAGCGAGCGAAAGGTCGTATCCGCGATGCGCTGGACGCGGGTCATGGCTGCTCCACCAGGTGTTCGAGCATGCGGACGACGTCGCCCAGGGCCGCCCGCTCGTCGGCCGACAGCAGCCGCAGCCTCCGAACCAGGTAGGCGTTGCGCAACGACCTGCTCCGCTGCAGAGTACGCCGGCCCTCTGCACTGAGCGTCACCCGGACGATGCGTCGATCACTGTCGTCCTCCTTCCGGAAGACAAGCCCGGCGGTTTCGAGCCCCATCACGATCTTGGTCATGCTCGGGGGCTGCACCTGCTCGGACGAAGCGAGCTCGCCCAGTGTGGGACTGCCCAGCCGTTCGATCGTCGCCAGCGCGGACACCTGGGACGAGGTCACCCCACCGGCGACCTGCTGGCGCAGCCGGCGCGACAGCCGAAGGATCGCCAGTCGCATCCTCGCCGCCATCTCGGCATCCGAGCCCTCCGGCGGCCGCGAGGTGTCGTCGGCATCGGGAGCCGACGCAAGAGGCGACACCGGATCCGGGGCGGTGGCGTCGGTGCCGGAGGGACTCTCCGTGGGCGGGCCGGTCGAGATCGCCGTCATCGTTCACCATTCTAATTAGTTTTGCTAAGTGAATGCTCCCGCGGCGGGACCCGGACTGCTCCTCGGGTCGTACGATCGGGGCATGCTTCCCGACTATGCCGAATTCGACCAGGCCGCGGGTTTGGACTGGTACGCACTCGATCCCAACCTCCGCGCCCTCCTGGACCGGCACCTGCCCGATCCTGACGAGCGCTCCCTGGCCGAAGAGCACGTCAGCCGGTTCGGTGCCCTGGTGGGAGAGGTCATCGCGCCTCGGGCGGAGGTGACCGACAAGCACGGCCCGGTTCTGCGCCGCTATGACAGGTGGGGGGTCGAGGTCGACGAGGTCGTGCACCATCCCGGTTGGAGCCAGAACAAGGCCGACCTGGTGCGAAACGGGTTCGTCAGCCTCGATACCCTGGCCGGACGGCCCGTGCCCGGCGTCGTGACGGCCTCGGTGTCGTATCTCGTCTCGCAGGCCGAGACGGCGGTCTACTGCGGCCTCGGAATGACGTCGGGGGCCGCCGACATCGTGGAGCGCTATGCCCCCGAGGCCGCACGCGACGACCTGCTCGGCCACCTCCGGAACCTCGACCCCGACCATGCCTGGGAGGGAGGCATGTTCCTGACCGAGCGTCAGGGAGGAAGTGACGTGGGGGCCAACACCACCAGAGCCGTGCAGGACGGCGACGAGTGGCTCCTTTCGGGAGACAAGCACTTCTGTTCGAACGTGGACGCCGAGGTGTTCATCGTCCTGGCGCGACCCGACGGGGCGCCGGCGGGCAGTCGGGGCCTCGCCACCTACATCGTTCCCCGCATCCTTCCCGACGGGACGGCGAACGGCTTCCGGATCAAGCGCCTCAAGCCCAAGCTCGGCACCGTCGGCGTCCCCACGGGCGAGGTGTCGCTCGACGGGGCGCGCGCCTGGCTGGCCGGAGCCCAGGGATCGAACGACGCCACGCCCGGAGCCGATGCGGCGCGCGACGGACGGGGGATCAATCGCATGATGGAGATGGTCAACGGGAGCCGGTTCGGGGTTGCGCTCATGGGGCTCGGCATCCACCGCCGGTCGTTTCTCGAGGCAGCCATCTACGCCGCGCGCCGAGCCCAATTCGGCAACCGCATCGACAGTTACCCCCTCGTGCGCGAGACGCTCGTGGACATGCTCGTCGACCTCGAGGCCGGCATGGCCGCAACCTACGAATGCGCGGCCGCGGCCCGTGGCGCCCACGACGCGGAGTCGGGGCGTCTGGTACGGCGCATCCTCGTGCCGCTGGCCAAGATGCGATGCACCCGTATGGCCTTGTGGGCGGCGTCAACCGGCCTCGAGGTACTCGGTGGCAACGGGTACATGGAGGACTGGCCCATGGCGCGCCAGCTACGCGACGCGCAGTGCCACACGATCTGGGAAGGGACCGAGAACATCCTCTGTATCGACGTGAGGCGGGCCATGCGCAGCGAGCAGGCACACGTCGCCTTGCTCGCACGGGTGGAAGAGGCCCTGGAGACGGGCTCTGGTCACAAGGTCCTCGCCGGGTCACTCGACACCGTGAGTGCGTCCTTGCGCGACACCCGGACGGCGATCGCGTACCTGGAAGACGCTCCGAGTGACATGGCGCTGCTGCAGAGCCGGAGGTTCGCAGAGCTTCTCGCCGACACGGTGGAGGGCGCCCTCCTCGTGGAGGAGGCGGCGTGGGCACTCGATCGCAACGGTGACGCGCGCAAGGCCGCCGTGGCCCGGCGCTTCGTGAGCCGCCGGCTGGCCACCCCGACGTTGCGAGGGATCACCGACCCCGATCGCTCGGTCCTCGACCTGTTCGAGTCGCTCGTACGGTACGGGTCGATAGACGAGTCCGACCTCGCCGCCTAGGTCAGGACCTGGGAACGTACGCTCCACGGCCGAGAGCCGCGCTGTCGAAGGGATCGGCGCTCTCGTCCACACCGCCGATGACTTCGGTGACCCAGTCGAGACGTCCCCGCAAGATCCGGTCCACCCCGCCCTGCAGGGTCGCAGAGGAGATGGCGCAAGAGCTGCATGCGCCTTGAAGCTGAACCTCCACGACGCCGGAGTCCACGTCGAACGCCACCAGCTCGAGGTCGCCCCCGTCGGCCTGGACCGCCGGGCGCATCATCTCGATGAGGGACCGGAGCTCGTTCTCCCGCTCGGAACGGACCGCGTCGGTCACCGTCGTCGGAGCGAGCCGACCGTCGCCCTGGTCCGGTCCAGCCTGGTGGGGCGCCGCTGCCTCGGTCTCGATGCCGTCACTCACCCCTCCATTGTGCCGTGCTTGGACCTCCACCGTGCCTTGGCGTGATCCGAACGAGGCCGGCAGGTATCTGACGGATCGTCACAATTGGCCCCGGATACCATTGAGCGTGCCTTCCGACATGCCGGCCGCATCGTCATGCCCCGGGCCGGTTGCGGATGTCGGGGGGCTCGGGCTCATCCTGCCGACGTTCCCTCAGGACCGGACCGAGCTCCCGAGCGCCGCCGCGCTGGCGGATCTGTGCCGTGGCGCGGAACGGGCCGGGGCGGGCGCCCTCTGGGCGTGTGACCACATCTTTTGGCACGGACCTGCGCTCGAGGCCATGAGCACGCTCGTCGTCGCGGCCACTGCCACGAGCCGCGCCGCCATCGGGACGTGCGTCTTGCAACTGCCGCTGCGCCACGCGCCGACCGTCGCCAAGGAGGCTGCCGCGCTGGCTCACCTGTCCCGGGGCCGACTGGTCCTCGGAGTCGGAGTCGGGACCCACCCCGGCGAGTACGCGGCGGCCGGGGTGCCGTTCAACGCGAGGGGAAGGCGCCTCGACGAGGCGATCGACACGCTCCGGCGCTCTTGGGCGGTCTCCCCGGGCGAGCGGTACGCCCAGCTGCCGCCCGCCCGTCGGGTACCGATATGGGTCGGGGGCTCGAGTGAGGCCGCGTTGCGTCGTGCGGCGCGCCGTGGCGACGGTTGGATCCCCCTGTTCGTTCCATCCGACGAGTACACCGCCGCGTTGGGCCGCCTCGACAAAGAGGCCGAGCGGGTCGGACGCGATCCTTCGACCGTGGCACGAGCCACGGTCGCCTTCGTGTCGGTCGGCAGCTCGGGCGCCGCTCACCGGGGGCTGTCGTGGATGGCGTCGCTCTACGGCCTTCCGGCCGCGTCGTTCGAACGTCATCTCGTGGCCGGCGACGCCCGGACGTGCGCGGCGATGTTGGCGCGCTTCGCCGGGGCCGGGGCGCAACACATCGCCGTGTTCATCACCTCGGACGATCCATTGGTACAATTCGAGGACCTGGCCGGCGAGTTCGCCGGCCTCGTCGCGCCCCCTTCCGCCTCACCGACGGCGCTGGACGCGTCGGACCGAGCCGATCGCGAGGGAAACGTCGAGACGAGCGGTCGGAACAGAGTCGGTGATGTCGTGTCGGCTGCGAGCACTGCATCGGGAAAGAACCAGGTTTGGAGGTGAGGTCGTCGTGAGACAAGACGTGAGCATCGTCGGGATCGGGATGACGCCGATGGACCGGCGCGACCTCGCTCCCGAGACCATGGCGAGTCAAGCGGTCAGGGCGGCCTTGGCCGACGCGGGCCTGTCGGCGGGAGATGTCGGCCTCGTGATCTCGGCCAACGCCCTCGGGGGTCGCCTCTGCGATCAAGGCTGCATCCGGGGCCAGAGCTGGCTCCGCGACGTGGACCTCGGAACAACCGCTGTCGTCAACGTGGACAACTCTTGTGCCGGGGGATCCTCGGCCATGCACCTCGGCGTGCTGGCGGCGCAAGCCGGGCAGTCACCCGTGCTCGTGGTGGGCGTCGAAAAGATGTGGACGGGTGACCGGGCACAGACCATCGCCGGAATCGAGGACGGGCTTCCCTCCGACGAGCGGGCGGAACTCCGCATGCGCCTCCAGAACGACGCCGGCAGCGTGCTCATGGCGCTCAACGCCACATGGGTCCGTCATCAGATCGAGGACCGGGGCACCACCGCACTGGAGATCGCGGCGACCGCGGCCAAGGCTCGTCGGGCCGGGGCACGAAATCCCCTCGCCCAGTTCAGGACCCCGGTCACCGCCGAGGAGGTGCTGGCCTCTCCCATCGTCGTCGCACCGCTCACCCGCCTCATGTGCTCGTCGTTCACCGACGGGGCGGCCGCGGCGGTGTTGTCGGCCGGCACCGCCCCCGGCGCGCCACGGGTGCGCGCCAGTGTGCTCCGTTCCGGCAACGGGGATCTGGACTATCACGACCGTTTGCGCGAGACGGCCGAAGAAGCCTGGAAGGCGGCCGGAGCCGGCCCCGAGGACATCGACGTCATAGAGCTGCATGACGCCACGAGCGCCGAGGAGCTCTTCGCCCTCGAGTCGCTGGGGTTCTTCCCGGCCGGCGAGGCGGGTGTGGCCACGCTCGCGGGCGACACCGACGTCGCCGGTCGTGGCGTGTGCGTCAACCCCAGTGGCGGCCTCGTCGCCCGGGGACACCCGCTGGGTGCCACCGGTATCTGCCAGATTGCCGAGCTTGTGGCTCAGCTGCGAGGCACCGCCGCAGGGCGTCAGGTACACGAGCCGCGTCTGGCGGCCGCGGTCAACACCGGCGGGATCATGTCCGGCAAGGACACCGCTCTCGTCGCGGTACACGTCCTCGAGCGCACCTGACGCCCCGTGCCTGGAGCAGTCGTCACCGGGTGGGGCATCGCCGTACCCGAAAAGGTCGTCACCAACGAGGACCTCTCGGCCCGCCTCGACACGAGCGACCAGTGGATCGTCGAACGCACCGGGATCCGTGAGCGGCGGATCGGCGGGACCACGGCCGAGTTGGCCATCGCGGCGGGAGCCCAGGCACTTGCGCGCGCGGGGCGAACGGGTCAGGACGTCGACGTGCTCGTGCTCGCCACGTCCACCCCCGACGCGCTCGTGCCGGGGACCTCTGCGACCGTGCAGGAAGGACTCGGTGTCGGTGGTGGTGCCTTCGACGTAAATGCGGCGTGCTCGGGCTTCGTCTACGCGCTCGTGGCGGCCCACGGTCTGGTACTCGCCGGGGCCCGGCGCGTGCTCGTGATCGGCAGCGAGACGTTGTCGCACATCACCGACTGGGACGACCGCAGCATCGCCGTCCTGGTCGGCGACGGGGCAGGAGCGGTATTGCTCGAGGCAACCGAGGGTCCGGGTCAGCTCTTGGCCTGGGATCTCGGTGCGGACGGCTCGTTGCGCCACCTCCTGAAATGCGAACACGGCGGCTACCTCTACATGAACGGCAAGGAGATCTTCCGGCACGCCGTGCGCGTCATCGTCGACTCGTCGCTGAAGGCGCTCGACAAGGCAGGCCTCGCGCCCCGCGACGTCGACCTGTTCATCCCGCACCAAGCCAACGCCCGCATCATCACCGCCGCCAGCCAACGACTCGGGATACCCGACGAGCGCTGCGTGGTGACGATCGATCGCTACGGCAACACCTCCTCGGCGTCCATCCCGTTGGCGCTGGCCGATGCACTCGAAACAGATCGCCTCCACCCCGGCGACCTCGTCCTGCTGTCGGGCTTCGGGGGTGGGATGACATGGGCGAGCGCCGTCCTACGATGGGGAGGGTGACGGCGAGGGCATCGGGCAATCGGCCCGCGCTGGTGGTGCTGGCGGCGGGAATGGCCAAGCGCTACGGCGGGTGCAAACCGCTGGCACCGGTGGGCCTGCACGGTGAGGCGGTCATCGACCTCATCGCCGGAGATGCGGTGTCCGCCGGATTCGGCCACATCGTGCTGGTCCTCGGCCCTCAGACCGGGGCAGCCATCTCCTATCACGTGCGCCGGTGTTTCCCGCCCCGCCTCGACGTGTCCTTCGCCGAGCAGAGCGTCCCCCTCGGCACTGCACACGCGCTGCTGTGTGCCCGCAAGCACGTCGGCGACGGTCCGTTCGCCGTGGTCAACGCCGACGACGTCTACGGCGCTCCGGCACTGGCCCTGCTGGCCGACCAGGTGAATACCGCCGGCGAGCACGCCATCGTTGCCTTCAAGCTGGGCGACACGATCGTGGCCGATGCACCCGTGACCCGCGGAACCTGTGCCGTGCAACCCGATGGCCACCTCCTTCGCCTGGTGGAGCGGCGCGGCGTCGCTCGTCGCCCCGACGGGGCCTTCGACGTCGGGGACGGACTCGATCCCGACATATTGGGGGGTGACACACCGGTGTCGATGAACCTGTGGGGATTCCAACCGTCGATCTGGCCCGTGCTCGAAGCAGCGGTCCTCGGTGCCCACCCGTCGGTATCCCCCGATGGCGCGGTCTCGGATCCGTCGGCTCTCGCCGACCACGCCGAGGTGCTCCTGCCCGAGGTGGTGGGCGATCTGATCGCGGGTCGCGTGGGTGCCAATGCCCAGGGCGCGGTGCGAGTCCTCGACGGGCCGGGCCGATGTATCGGCGTCACCCACGCCGACGACCTTCCCGTGGTGCGAAATGAGCTCGCCCTCCTGGTCGCGCAGGGACTGCGTCCCGAGGGACCCTGGGACGAAATCGGCTGAGCCGGGCCGTCGTCGAGCCCCCGCCCACGACGTGACACCTGCACCGACCCTGCTGCCCCGGCCCCGTTCGTACGCGGCCCCGCCCGGCGGCCGCCGAGTCCCCGACCGCGAGCCGGTCGAAGCACTCGACCCCAGCATCGAAGCACAGGGGTATCGGCTCGAGATCTCCGACGATGCAGTGCGCATCCTCGGCGCCGATCAGGCCGGCCTGCGCCACGCCCGGGCGACGTTGTCACAACTGCGTCACCGCGCCAACGCCCCCGAGGGCGATCGGGATGGCACGCTGCCGGCGTGTCGCATCGAGGACTGGCCCGACTTCGCGGTACGAGGCGTGATGCTCGACGTGTCGCGCGACCGCGTGCCGAGCATCGCGACCCTGCGGGAGCTCGTCGATCGGCTGGCCAGCTGGAAGATCAATCACCTGCAGCTGTACATGGAGCACACCTTCGCCTATACGGGCCACGAAGACGTGTGGTGCCGAGCCGACCCGTATTCCGCCGACGATCTGCGAGCCCTCGACATCTATTGCCGGTCGCGCGGCGTGGAACTCAGCGCCAACCAGAACACGTTGGGCCACTTCGAGCGATGGCTCCGGCTGGCGCGGTACCGGCATCTTGCCATCGCCCCCGACGGCTTCGACTGGATGATGGGGATCCGACGCCCCGCGCTCACGCTCGACCCGGCCAATCCCGACGCCTTCGCGTTGGTCTCCGACCTCCTCGGCCAGCTCGTCCCCCAGTTCGACAGCCCACGGGTTCACGTCGGCATGGACGAACCATGGGAGCTCGGCTCGGATCGGCGGGGCGAGTGGTCGCAGTGGCTGCACGCCCTGCGAGAGCTCCCCGTTCTCGCCGGGCGCGAGTTGCTCGTGTGGGGTGACGTGCCGGCCGCGCATCCCGAGCTCCTGGCCGAGCTGCCGGACCAAGTCACGGTGTGCGAGTGGGGGTACGAAGACAACCACCCCTTCGAAGACCGCACCGCCCGTCTCGAACGGGCCGGCGTGCCCTTCTGGGTCTGCCCGGGAACCTCGAGCTGGATGTCGATCGGGGGACGTGTCGACAACATGATCGGGAACATCAAGGCCGCGGCCACGGCCGGGGTCACCCACGGCGCGAGCGGGCTCCTCGTCACCGACTGGGGTGACATGGGCCACCACCAGCAGCCGTGCGTGAGCGATCCCGGCTTCGCCACAGCGGCAGCCTTCGGATGGTGCGTCGAGGGCCACGGCGATCTCGAGTCGCGCGCCCTTGCCGACCTCCTCGACGTGCACTGCTATGACGACCCGGCGCGCGAGACAGGCCACGCGCTCGTGGGCCTCGGCCAGACGTGCCGGATGGTCGCACCTCAGCTCCCCAACATGTCGGTTCTCGCCCTGCCGTTCCTCCTCCCCCAGTGGCCCATGGGGAAGGGCCTCACCGACGGACTCACCGGCGATGACCTCGACGCGGTGGCGGGGTTCGTCGACGACAAGAATCGAGCGCTCACCCGCGCCCGCCCCGGGCGCACCGACAGACAGCTCGTCATCGAAGAGATCGTCGCCACCGGCGCCCTCCTCGGTCACGCTTGCCAGGACGCCGGCCTTCGGTTGAAGGGAGATGGAAGCCTGGCGTCGGTGCCGAGCACGGAAAGAGATGCCCTGGCGACCGATCTGGGCACCCGCATCGCGGAGTACCGGCGCCTCTGGCTCGAGCGCTTCCGGCCCGGGGGACTCGACGACAGCACGGCGTGGTTCGAGCACCTGCTCGATTGTTACCGCACGGGAACGGCCGACCGCTCCTGGTTCGGTCCCTTCGGCTGAGGCCGGGGGCGGGGTTTGCCGAGGGGTCCCCGGTAGGCTGGAGCGACCGACACCGATCGAGGAGCCACACCGTCGATGGACCGCGCCACACGCCGCACCCGACGCCTCGTCGCCGCCCTGGGCCTCAACGTCGCCCTGGCTGCGGCCCAGCTGATCGGCGGCCTGGTGGCCCACTCCACCGGACTCCTCTCCGACGCCGGGCACAACGTCACCGACGTCGCCGGGCTGGCGATGTCGCTCCTGGCGGTCCGGTGGACCCTGCGGCCGCGCAGCCCGTCGCGCTCGTTCGGGTACCACCGGGGGCCGATCTTGGCCGCATTGGGGAACGCGGCGGTGATCGCGGTGATCACGGTCGCCATCGTCGCCGAGAGCGTCAACCGGCTGATCCATCCCCAGGCGGTCCACGGAGGCATCGTGGTGACCGTCGCCGGTGCCGCCTTCGTGGCCAACGGGTTCGCGGCGCTCATGTTGCGCGAGACGGGGCGGGATCTCAACATGCGATCGGCCGCCCTGCACATGGGTGGGGACGCACTGGGATCACTCGCGGTCCTGGCCGCAGGCGCCGTCATCGTTGCGTCGCCCTCCCTTCGATGGGCCGACCCCACGGCCTCGCTGGTGGTGGCGGTGATCATCGTGATCGAGGCGTACCGCCTGCTGCGGGACAGCCTCGACGTCCTGTTGGAGTCCTCCCCCGCCGATGTCGACCTGGCCGACCTCACCGCTGCCATGGGACGCGTCCCGGGCGTTGCCGAGGTCCACGATCTCCACGTCTGGAGCTTGTCGAGCGACGTGCGGGCCCTCTCCGCGCATGTCGTGTTGTCGGGGCATCCCACCCTCGAGCAGGCACAGGTCGTCGGGGAACGGGTGAAATCGGCCATCGGCGCCCCCTTCACCATCGCCCACAGCACGCTCGAGCTCGAGTGCGAACGCTGCATCGACGGTGAGCTCGATCCGTGCCTGATGGACAGCCCCGCTGACGCCAGGGGTGCCACCGCGAGGTGACCGCGGCAAGCGAGGAATCGAGCACCATACGGCGCAGGGTGCGCGTACTCGGCCGCGTCCAGGCTGTGGGCTTCCGGGCGTCGTGCCAGGCCCGGGCCGTCGACGCCGGAATCGGGGGGTGGGTGCGCAACACCGAGAACGGCGACGTCGAGGCGGTGTTCGAAGGATCGCCCCGAGCCGTCGAGGAGCTCGTGGCCTGGTGCCGGGAAGGGCCTCCGTGGGCGAAGGTCGACCACGTGGACGTCGCGAACGAGCAACCTCGAGGGGAGACCTCGTTCACCGTCCGTTGACCGAGGACCGGCACCGGACCCCAGACGCGGCGGAGCCCCGAGTAGCCGGTTCGACCGAAGTCGCCCGCACTCCTCGGGGCCGCGCCCTCGGCAGACAGCTCGCCCCTTCCATGGGTCGGACGACCCCCGGTCAGGGCGTTGTACCGGTCGATCCCAGGGAACCTCCCGCTACTTCACCATCCGCCTCACCGGCGAACTCGTCGCTCTCCGTTCCTCCGTCGATCCCGCCTTGCGGCGTTCTCTCGGGTGTCCGAGGAGTCGTTGTTCATCCGGCTGGGTACCACTGTGCGCCCGCGCGCGCCAGAGGTCAATAGCGCGGCGCGAAATCCCTATGTTCTCCAGAGAATTTGGCGCACCGTCCCCAATTGGGCCGAACATTTCCCCAGAAGCTGGCAGGGTCTTCCCCAGGTCTTCCCCAATCGAGGTGCGGTCCTACGGCGGGCGACGGTGGATCGGCTGCCGGGGCGGTCACGGGTTGTCGGCGTGGTCGGGACCTCGCCCTCGCTCTCCCGATTCGAGCAGGCGACCGATCTCCGAAACCTCCTGGGCCACAGAACGCGCGAACCACGAGCGAGCGACGGCATCGTGGAGCAGCCCCAACAGTCCGTGTCCGAGGTCGAGCTCCTCGACATGGCGCACCCGAGTCCCGCCGTCGACCGCCTCGATCTCGAACCACGCGTGCAAGGCTCTCGGCACGCCGTGCTCGAGCGTGACGTCGATGCTCGTCGGACGGGTCCAGCGGTACCGGGTCACGACCGAACCTTTGAAACGGCCGAGGAACTTGCCGTCCTCGCGGGCCAGCATCCCCCCTGGGACATCGGCGAGCTTGGTCACCCACACGATCTTGGTGTCCGCCTTGGTGTACTGGGCGGGATCGAGAACGAAATCGAAGACCTCGTCGGGCGTGACCCCGTGCACGACGACGGTCCCTTCACCACGGATCACGGTGCCACCCCCGGGAGTCCGCTGCCACCTGCACCGGTGACGCCGAGACTAGCCAACCCACCCCCGTGCGGTCCCGGCCCGGCGCACCGCGACCCCGACCCCCCAGCCCAGACCCCGACCCCCCAGCCCCGACCCCCGACCCCGCAGCCCCGACCCCCGACCCCGCACCCGAGCGCGGGGGCTCGTCCCCCGTGAGCACCACCCGGGACGGTGCCCGGACTGGAATCTCGGGTCGTGTTGGGCAATTGTTGTGAATGGATAGGGCGGGCGGTGAGGCTCGAGGAGCACCGTGGCCTGAGACGACAGGGGGCAGTCCCAGCCGTAACCGAGGTTCGGCGGGGACGGTCAGCAAGGGGGGGAACGGTCCATGGCTCATCGGTGCCGCGACTACTGCTTCCGGTGCGACCTGCTCCGCTTCCTGAGAGACGTCTTCTTCCACACCGCCCCGAAGCCTCCTTCGCCCGCTTCGCCCGCCTGACCTCAGGCCGCGCAGCCGGGTGCCGAGAAGGCGACGAGAAAAGGAACAAAGTCACAAAAGTTCCCCGCGCGACGATGTTTGCTCAGTCCGCTCGGTGCCTGGGTCGATGAATTGGGCAGTGGTCTCGTTGGGGCGTCGTACCGGCCCGTCGACGTCAGCCCACGACGACAGGGGACGCGATGGGATTCACCAACCGCACATGCGACGAGTCCGGGGTGTGGACAGGGCGCTGCGGACACGAACAGATCGTGGTGGCCAAAGGTGAGCGGTTCCCGGAGTGCACCGGATGTCGGCGTGGTATCGACTGGCAGCTGATCGGAAGCGTCGGAGACGCCCTTCGTCGTGACCCGCGCCAAATGTACGCCGACTCAGCCGACGACGGTTGGTGGCCAGGGAAGGCCGCCACCCCGGCCGAGACGAGTTCCCGATGATCGTGCGCCTCCGATGAGCCTTCCTGTACCAGCACGGCGAACAGGACCGTCGTGTCCCAGTTGAGGATCGCCGAAGAGCTCGCCCTCGACACTCACGGTGATGATTCGTCGCGTCGGGCCCGACTGGGCGACTGGCTCGTTTCGCACGGTTACGTCACGGCCTCGGATGTCGAATCGGCGCTCGTCGAGCAGCGCGTCACGGCCGATCCGTTGGGTGGACTGCTCGTCGAGCGCGGCGTCATCGACGAGGAGGAGCTGAGCCGTGCCCTGGCCGGCATCTTCGACCTCCCGTACCGGGACCTCGACGAAGCACCACCCGACCCGAAAGCGATCGCCCGCCTCCCGCAGACCTTCTGCCGACGACGGGGCGTCCTCCCGGTGGCGTTCGATGGCACGACGCTCCTCGTTGCCATATCCGATCCGGCCGACGTACTCACCCTCGACGACGCGCAGGTGGTCGCCGGCACCCCGGTCGACGCCGTCATCGTGAGCCAGCGCCAGCTCCGGCTCGGCCTCGACCAAGCTTTCACGTCCGGCTCGCGGCTCTCCAGCGATGAGCGACCGCGAACCGGCTCAGCCAGCTCGGCGGCTGGAATCGCGGATGCCTCGAGGAGCGACGCCAACGTGGCCGGATTCGTCGAGAACCTCCTGGACCAGGCCGTGGCCGAACGTGCCTCGGACGTGCACATCGAACCCAACGACGGCCAGCTGCGCTTCCGGATGCGTGTCGACGGCGTTCTCCACGACGCGCTCGACCTCTCACCGTCGGTGCCGACCGGCGTCGTCAATCGGATCAAGATCCTGGCCGGCCTCGACATCGCCGAGCACCGCCGGCCTCAGGACGGACGCATGTCTTTCGAGTCCAACGGCCGATCCATCGATGCCCGCGTCGCGACACTTCCGACGTCGCACGGAGAAGCACTGACCCTGCGACTCCTCGACCGCGACCACGGGCTTCTCGACATCGACCGCCTCGGGTTCGACCCCGACGCCCTGCAACGCCTGCGCCAGTCATACGGGCGCCCCTGGGGCCTGATCCTGGCGGTGGGCCCCACCGGGTCGGGAAAGTCCACCACCATCTACTCGATCCTGACCGAGATCAACGACCCGGCGCGCAACGTCGTGACGGTCGAGGACCCTGTGGAATACGACATCCCGGGGATCAAGCAGACGCAGGTGCACCCCAAGATCGACTACACCTTCGCGGCGGGTCTGCGGGCCATCCTTCGCGCCGATCCCGATGTCATCGTCGTCGGGGAGATCCGGGACGCCGAGACCGCGCACACCGCCGCCAAAGCCGCGCTCACGGGACACCTCGTGCTCTCCACCCTCCATGCCAACGACGCCGCCACTGCCATCGCGAGGCTGCTCGAGATGAGCCTCGAGCCGTACCTGGTGGCATCGTCGCTCACCTGCGTCGTGGCCCAGCGGCTGGTGCGCCGGTTGTGTCCGCACTGCAAGTTCGCCTACAAGCCCGAAGACGACGAACGGTTGTCGGTCGCGGCGATGATGCCGATCTCCGATGCACAAGGGCGGCCGGACGAGCTCACGCTCTTCGGACCCGTCGGGTGCCGCCAGTGCGACCAGAGCGGCTACTACGGTCGCAGCGCTGTCTACGAAGTCATGGTGGTAACCGCCCGTATCCGGACACTGGTCCTCGAGCAGGCGTCGGCGACACAGATCGAAGAGGCCGCGGTGTCCGAGGGGATGCAGCGCCTTCGCGAGAACGGGGTCGCCAAGGTCCTCGCCGGTACGACCAGCTTCGCCGAGCTGACCCGCTGCATCGTCTGACAGGCGCCGACGCCGCGACGAGGACCCGGTAGAGCGCCCATGAGCGGCGCGGCGGTCACGACAGCGTCGATACCGCGTCCTCGAGCACCAGCCCGGCGGCCAGGAGCCGCTCTTCGCTACCGAGAGGGCCGATGAGCTGGAGGCTGGCAGGCAATCGACCCGAGGTCGGCACGGGAAGGGCGACAGCGGGCACACCGGCCAAGTTGACCGGAAGGGTGCAACGTGCCATGAGCAGCTCCTCCCCGCCCTGGAGTGTCGGTGGGAACACCGTCAACGTGGGGGTGGCGATGATGTCGACGCGTGTGAAGACCTCGTCGAGACAGGTGACCCACTCGTCTTTGATCGCTCGAGCCGAGGCCAGACCCCGGGCGTCGATCGACGCGCCGAGCCTCAACCGGCCGACGACGTCCGACCCAATTTCGTCGGGTCGGCGCGCCACCAGTTCACGGTTGGTCTCCCACGCCTCGATGACGAGCAGCAGTCCCGCACCCGCCGTGGCCTCGTGCCATCGGGGAACCTCGATCTCGGCGACATCCCACTCCGACAGGGCCAGGGCGCGGTCGATAGCGGCGTCGATCAGCGGATCCGCCTCCAATCGCAGACGTCCCACCCGAACCGGAGCCGGCGGCGGGACCGTGAATCCCGGTTCGAGGAGCTGCATCCCGAGCACCAGGCCCGCTATGTCGCGGGCCATGGGGCCGACGGTGTCGAAGCTCGGCGCCAACGGCCAGACGCCGTCGAGAGACACCCGGCCCCACGTGGTCTTGAGACCCGCCGTGCCGCAGCACGCGGCAGGGATCCGCACCGAACCTCCGGTGTCACTGCCGTAGGCGACATCGGCTTCGAAGGTGGCCACAGCCACGGCCGACCCGCTGGAAGAACCGCCGGGGACGAGGCGAGGGTCGAGGGGGTTCACCGGCGTCCCGTACCAGGGGTTCACGCCCGTCACCCCGAGGGCCAGCTCGTGGAGATTGGTCCGCCCCACGATCCGAGCCCCCGCGGCGCGAGCCCCCGCCAGACAGACGGCATCGGCGGGCGCGGGCGCCGCCTCGTTCGCGACGGCCCGGCAGCCGGCCGTCGTCGGCACCCCCTCCATGTCGATCAGGTCCTTCACCGCCAGCCGCACACCTGAACCCGAAGTGTCGAAGCGTGTGATGAACGTCGACATCGCCTTCCTTTCCCCAGACGTTCACCACTGTGGCACGACTGTCGGGATCGAGGCGGCCTGCGCCGCAAAGGGGCTATAAACGGTGGGCCAGCCATCCGGGGGGAGGGTGGACCGTGCTTCGCTCCCCGGCATGTCGTAGACACCTCATCGCCAAGGAGAGACACATGGCCAACTTGAGCGCGCTCGAGATCTCGAGGGGGGCCACGCTCAAGCCCGTCACCAAGATCGCGGCCGAAGCCGGCATTCCCGAGGGCCTGCTCGAGCTCTATGGCGAATACGTGGCCAAGGTGAGCCTCGAGGCGATCGATGCGCTCGGCGATCGACCTCGGGCCCGGTACGTGGTGGTCACGGCGATCACGCCGACCCCGCTCGGCGAGGGGAAGACCACCACCACGCTCGGGCTGGGGCAAGCCATGCGTCATATCTCCAAGCGCGCCACCATCGCCATCCGTCAGGCATCGATGGGCCCGACGTTCGGGATCAAGGGTGGGGCGGCGGGCGGCGGGTACAGCCAGGCGGTGCCCTTCGAGGCACTCAACCTCCACCTCACCGGGGACATGCACGCGGTGACAGCTGCCCATGATCTGTTGTCGGCCATGCTCGACAACCACGTCCATCACGGGAACGAGCTCGGCATCGACCTCCACAACGTGACATGGCGTCGGGTGCTCGACGTCAACGACCGGGTCCTGCGCAACGTGGTGGTGGGTCTAGGCACCGCCGAGGACGGGGTGCCTCGCCAGTCCGGGTTCGACATCACCGCCGCGTCCGAAGTGATGGCGGTGTTGGCCCTGTCGAACTCGTTGCGGGACATGCGCACCCGCCTGGGACGGATCGTGGTGGGCTACACACGCGGCGGTGAACCCGTGACGGCGGAGGAGCTGCGGGCGGCGGGTGCCATGACCGTGATGATGCGCGACGCCATCAAACCGAACCTCCTGCAGACCCTCGAGAACACGCCCGTCCTCGTCCACGCGGGGCCCTTCGGCAATATCGCCCACGGGAACTCGTCGGTCATCGCTGATCTCATCGGGATCCACACCGGGGACTTCCTCATCACCGAAGCAGGGTTCGGCGCGGACATGGGAGCCGAGCGCTTCTTCAACATCAAGTGTCGGACCTCGGGCCTTGCGCCCGACGCGGCGGTCGTGGTTGCCACGGTACGGGCCCTGAAGGTGCACGCCGGCGGCCACCACGTGGTGGCCGGGAGGCCGTTGCCACCGGGGCTCCTCGAGGAACGCCCTGACGAGGTTCATGCGGGCGGTGCCAACCTGCGCAAGCAGCTCGAGAACGTGCGCATGCACGGCGTCACCCCCGTCGTCGCCATCAACGCCTTCCCCGAAGACTTCCCCTCCGAGCACGACGCCATCAGGGACATCGCACGGGACATGGGGGTTCGCTCGGCCGTCTGTACCCATTTCGCCGACGGGGGCCGGGGTGCGGTCGAGCTGGCCGAAGCGGTGGCAGAGGCGGCCGAAGAACCGTCGGAGTTCCGGCTCCTGTACCCCGACGATGTCTCGCTCCGGAACAAGATCGAGTCCATCGCCCTCAGCATCTACGGAGCCGACGGCGTCGACTATTCCCCGACCGCGGCCAGACAGCTCGACAGCTACGAGCGCAACGGCTTCGGCCACTTGCCGATCTGCATCGCCAAGACCCACCTGTCGATCTCTTCGGACCCCAACCTGCGAGGCGCCCCGACGGGCTGGCGTCTTCCGGTCCGCGAGGTGCGAGCCTCGGTCGGTGCGGGATTCGTCTACCCGATCTGTGGCGACATGCGAACCATGCCCGGCCTTCCTTCTCACCCGGCGGCGGAGCGGATCGACATCGACGAGAACGGCGACGTGGTCGGGCTGTCGTGAGCCCGGGTGATGGTTGCTTCGCGATGCGCCACGGACACCGCGCTCGTGTCTGAGGAGGGGAGGCCGACGTCGTCGTTTCGGGACATGACACTCGATGACCTCTTGGCGGCGTTCTCCGATTCGTCACCTGCTCCGGGCGGGGGCGGTGCAGCCGTCGTGATCGTGGCGCTCTCGGCATCTCTGTGTGCCATGGCCGCTCGACTCTCGACACGTCAGGTGGACACATCATCTGAGATGGTGACCGAGGCCCTGTCGATCCGCGACGAGATGGCCCCGCTGGCTGACCGAGACGCCGAGAGCTACCGGGCCGTCGTCGCTCTGCAGCGGTCGCCCGTCGGTCCGGATCCGGCCGAGCGTCAGCGCGCCGTCATCGGTGCACTGTCGAAAGCAAGCGACGTCCCGATGGCGACGGTCCGGGCCGGTGCCCGTGTTGCGCGCTTGGCGGCGGAGCTGGCCGAGGCGGGAAACCCCAACCTGCGGGGCGACGCCGTCGTCGCGGCCATGCTGGCCGGCGCGGGTGTCGAGGCCGCAGGATCGCTGGTGACGATCAATCTGGCGGAGCTTCCCTACGACGATCGACACCTCGCGGTGCGATCCCTGGTCGAAGAAACGCTCGGGTCGGTCGACCGGGCCCGGCGCGCCGCAGCACGGCGAGACGGCTGATCCCGGCGACGCGGTTCGCGCACCGAAGGGGTGTCACCGGCCCCGACCGGGGCCCAAGGCGCCTGGGCACGGCCCCGAACCTAGGGCCGGTCGCCTAGGTGAGGGAGAAACGGCCGGCATCGATGACGGTTTCGCCCCGTTGGTTATCGGTACGGAATCGCACGCCGTCACCCACGTCCCAGATCGAGATCGTCAGGGTGTCGCCGGGATATGTCGGCCGCGAGAACCGTCCTGCCATGAAGCGGAAGCGCGCCGGGTCCGACCCGCACAGCGCGTGGAGCAGGGCACGGCCCGTGAACCCGTAGGTGCACAGGCCGTGGAGGATGGGCCGGTCGAACCCGGCGCGCTTGGCGAACACGGGATCGGAATGCAGCGGGTTGCGGTCGCCCGAGAGCCGGTACAACAAGGCCTGATCGGAACGCGTCGCGTACGTCACCACGTCGTCGGGCTCCCGGTCGGGAATCGTCGCTGCCCCCGACGACGGACCGCGATCGCCCCCGAAGCCACCCTCTCCTCGGACGAACAGCGATGTGGTGGTGGCAAACCGGGGCTCGCCGCTGACACCGTCGACCGACGTCGACTCCGACACCACCACGGCACCCGAACCCTTGTCGTAGATGCCGGTCACCACGCTCAAGGTACGGACCACCCCTTCGGGAGGAATCGGCCCGAACAACTCGATGGACTGCTCGCCATGAACGAGCATGGCCGGGTCGAAGCTCCCCAGCGTGGCCCGTGGCGGTCCTCCCCCTCCCACGACCGCCGCAAAGGTGGGCAGGACTCGTTGGGGCCGGTGCGCGGAGTTCTCGGTCGTGTACTCCAACTCGAGGTCGACGGCGTCCAGCGAGCCGGCACCGACCCCCAGGGCATAGAGCAAGCACTCGGTCGATGTCCACGATCGTTCGACGGGGGTCGAGGTCGCTCCGACGGCCTCCAGGTTCATGGGCACGGGATCCCTCCAGTCGACAGTGGGCCAGGTGGTCGAATATGTAACATCAAAGTATGTTACAATAATACCGAGGCGCAAGCGGGAGTGGGAGCGGGACCCGGGTATGGGAACGTTCAAGAGGAGGGGCGGCCGATGACGGTCGATGAACTGGCCCGGGCGGCGGGCATCACAACGCGCCAGGTCCGGGCCCTGCAGACGCGAGGGCTTCTCCCCCACCCGGATCTGGTCGGCCGGACCGGCCATTACGACCAGGGCCACCTCGATCGGGTCCGGGCCGTCATCGGGCTCCAGGCCGAGGGCTTCTCGCTGGCCGCGCTGGCGACGCTCTTGCGGGCATGGGAACAGGACCTGACCCTGGCTCAGGTCCTCGGACTGCCGTCACCTGTTGACCGCGGACGCGAGGGCCGTGGACATCTGGAGGAGCCCGATGTCTTCGCCGATCTGGTTGGCCAGGTCGCTACGTCCTCGATGCGTCGGGGGAGGTTGTTGTCGCTCGTTCCGTCCACGATCCTCGACCACTCGGCGGCCTCGTAGAGAGAGCCCCTCCGGACCGGGACGCGCGACCGACGCCATGCGGGCCCTTCCCGTCTCCGCGGCGCGACCTGTAAGCATGAGATCTCGTGCAGGCGCGAGAGGTGATGGGCCAGGTTGGGCTTCCCGCTCCCATCTCGGAGATCGCGGCGCGCCCCTGGGACGTCGTCGTGGTCGGGGGAGGGCACAACGGGCTCACCGCAGCCGCCTATCTGGCCCGAGGCGGCTACAGCGTGCTCGTTCTCGAACGGCGCAGCCGCCTCGGTGGCGCCTGCACACTCGAACAGCCATTCCCCGACCCGAATTGGGCCGTGAGCCCGTGTGCCTACTCCGTCGGCCTGTTGCACCCGATCGTGGTCGACGAACTCAGGCTGCATGAACGCGGGTACCGGGTCCAGCTCGTCGACCCGCACCTGTGGTGTCCTTTCGAGGACGGCACTTCGATCGCACTGTGGGACGACGCTGCCCGCAGTGCCGCCGCAGTGGCGGAGCTCGCCCCCTCCGATGTGTCGGGGTACGAGGCCTACGAAGCGCTGTTCGGCCGGATCCGCAGTGCGCTTCGCGACGGCCGGCGCGACACGTGGGTCGGCGACGCCCCCGACCGGGGCGAAATCGAGGAGCTACTCGCCCACGACCGCGAAGCCATCGACGTCGTCTTCGATACATCGATCGCGGACGTGGTCGAGCACTACGTACGTGACGAACGCCTTCGGACCGCGCTGCACGGACAGGGGATCATCGGTACCTGGGCCGGGCCACGCGACCGCGGAACGGCCGGGGTCCATCTCATGCATGCGTCTGGGAGCATCGAAGGCAGGGCCGGAGCGTGGGGCTACGTGGACGGTGGCATGGGTCAGGTGTCGTTCGCACTGGCCGATGCCGCGATGGAGGCCGGGGCGGTTGTCGCTGCGGGTGTCCCGGTCGCCGCTGTGGTTCCGAGCGAAGGCGTACTGCTCGAAGGGGGCGAGTTGGTCCGCGCCCGGGCCGTCGTGTCCAACGCCGATCCGAAGCGGACCGTTGCCCTGTGCGAGCACGGCGTGCCCGAAGGCTTTCGGCGCCGGGTCGCCCACTGGCGCAGTGAGAGCCCGGTCCTCAAGATCAACTGCGCGCTGAGCCGGCTCCCGCATTTCCCGTCGGCTCGCCCCGACGTCCAGCCGCACCGGGGCATGGTCACCATCAGCGCCGGCATCGACACCACGCAGGCCGCCTACGAGTCGAGCCGGCGGGGCGAACCCGCCCCGGCATGGTGCGAGCTGTACTTCCAGAGCGCCTACGACAGCTCCGTGGTCCCCGAGGGCGGCCATGTGATGAGCGTCTTCGCCCAGTACGTCCCCTTCTCGCTCGCCCGGGGAACGTGGGAGGAACGACGCGACGAGATCGCTGACGGTGCCATCGCCTCCATCAGCAAATTCGCGCCCGACGTGGCCGACACCATCGTGCATCGCGAGGTCCTCGGACCCCCCGACGTCGAGAAGCGCATCGGGCTGACCGGGGGTCACATCTTTCAGGGCGAGTGCCTACCAGACCAGATGTGGCACAACCGCTTCGGGCCCCGCACCCCCATTCCGGGCGTCTACCTGTGCGGTGCGTCCACGCATCCGGGGGGAAGTGTCATGGCCATCAACGGTCGCAACGCGGCGATGGTCGTCGACCGCGACCTCCGATCCGCGCCGTGACGACGCACCGGCCCATGCTCGACAGCACCCCCCGCAAGGAGCGGATCCGACTCCCGACTTCCCATCGGCGCCTTCCGTTGCCGGTCATGGTGGTGGTGTACCTCGCCGCCCTGGGCACCTTCGTCGGGATCGTGGCCATGCGCGGTGGTCCGTCTGTCGACGACGCCTACGGCGTCACCAAGCCCGCCACCGCGCTCGCCGACGGCGCGCTCGGTCAGGCGGCTCATGACTCGGTGCTCCCCCAACCGCCGGGGTACGCGCTGCTGGCCGCACCGTTGGTGCTGGCCTTTCGTCCCCTCATCGGCTCGCCCACGTGGTGCGATGCACGCGTAGGGCCGGTGACGCGTTACTTCCTGCCGTGGTGCGCGCCTCGTCAACTGGCCACCCACCGCTGGTACCGCTCCCAGGCCGTGCTCGGCATCCTGGCGTGGATGGTCCTGGCGTTCGGCTCCGTCCGGCTCCTGCGGGTGGCGGGAGCCGGAGGTGGATGGGCCGAGGCGCTGTTCGTGATGGTGCTCGCCGCGATTCCGGCCGCCAGCGATGCAGTGGTCGAGACGTTTCATCCCCAGGACCTGGTGTGCGTAGGACTGATCGGCGTGGGGCTGGCCGAGGCCCTGCGCCGGCGATGGATCGCGACCGGCATCGTGTTCGGGGTCGCCTTCTTATGCAAACAGTTCGCGGTCTTGCCGCTGCTGGCGGTGCTGGCGGCATCCCCCGGTTGGCGCCAGCGCGTGCGGGTCGCACTCCCGGCGGCCGCGGTGGTCGGGTGTGGTCTCCTCCCTTTCGCCGCGGTCGACCCGTCGGGGACTTGGAACACCCTCAGTGCGGTCAACACCGGAGGGGTGGTGAAACTCTCGACGGGGACTCTGGTCGGCATGACCGACCTGTCGGAGTCGACCAAACTCGTGGTCGCTCGCGACGGCCCACTCCTCCTGGCCGGGGCCATGGTGCTGTGGGCCCGACGGCGAGCCGGCACCGGCCTGCTGTCGCCCATCGCGCTGATCGGGCTCGCCACCGCGTGTCTCGCCGGACGACTCGTGGCCGAGGTGTGGTTCGCGAGCTACTACCTGCTTGCCGTCAGTGCCGGACTGCTCGCCCTCGACCTCGCGTCGAAGCGAGTACCGGTGATGTCGTTTCTCTGGATCGCGTTGACAGGTGTCTTGGTGGAACGATCGGGGGGACTCCCTACGACGCATCTGGCCGCGGTCCTGGCCTTCGGTGCCGCGGCTGTCGCTGTGACCATCGGTCTGCGCGCCGTCCCGTCCCGGATCAGAGCAACTGACCCGGTGCGACCGACCCCGGCGCAACAGAACACGACTCTGGCTCAGCGATAGACGTAGGCATTCCCGGCCGCGTCCACGCTGAGACAGAAGGCACCGGACACACACGACACGGCATTCAAGATGGCTCCGGACCCGACCCGCTGCGGCTTGGACCACGTGGCGCCATCGAAGATCAGCGCCCGTCCACCGTTGTCCGTGGCGACACAGAACGTTGGCCCAACGCACGACATCCCGACGAGCATGTTCTCGGCGGACGGCCCCGGCGCCACGTCGATCATGTGGGGCCGGGTCCACGAGGCGCCGTTCCAGCTGACCACGTTGCCGCCACTGTCCCCGGCCACACAGAACTGCGGGCTCGGGCACGACACCGAGAGCAACTGTCCCGACTGGTCCTGGCTGCCGGGCTTCGACCATGACGATCCGTTCCACTGGGCGACCCCGCCGCCTTCGGTGGCTATGCAGAACGTCGGAGTGGCGCACGACAGCGCGTTCGGTCCTCCCCAGGCGCCCGATGCGCTCGACCAGCCCAGACCGTTGTACGTGAAGGCGTTGCCCTCACCGTCAACGGTGACACAGAAGGTGGCGCTGGTACACGACAATGCCTGCAGATGGACAGCGCCGGCGACCGGCACGCTCTGGCCCCATATCGGCCCGTACGCCGTGCCCCGCCCCGTCACCGTTTGGTTCCCGCTCGGGATGGCCATACAGAAGGCGGCACTCACGCACGATACGAACGTCTCTCCCGCGGAAGGTGGAGTTGCGCTACCCAATGACTTCCCGGTGGCCCACCGCCCTGCGATGAACGTGTAGTCGCGGCCCGTGCTGTCGAGGACGATGCAGAAGTTCGCCGACGGGCACGAAACCGTCCTGAGGTTTCGACCGACGGCCGTCGCCACCGGAGCGGACCACCGTGGGTTGGGTCCCCCGGTGGACGTCGTCGATGTCGTACTGCGGGAGATCGTGCCGCTGCCGGACGACGCGCTGACCGATGTCGTGGTGCTGCGGGTCGACGTCGTTGTGGTCACCGAGGTGCCGCGGCCGGTGGTCGCACTTTGGGTGCAGCCCGCGCCCAGTAACGCCGCGCTCAGGATCGCCCCCAGTGCCACCGGTGCGCGCCCCTTTCTCACCGTTCTTTCATAGTCCTTCCCTCCGCCCTCCTCCTTCACCCTCGACCCACCATTAGCGTGTGGATCGGGATCGGGCGAGTGAGGCGGGGTCTGGGGGGTATGGCCGAATATCGGTACTGGCCGGCGCTCGACGGCGTCCGGGGTGTGGCGATCGCGGCGGTGATCGCCTTTCATCTCGGGTACCTCCCGGGCGGATGGGTCGGTGTGGACATCTTCTTCGTCCTGTCGGGGTTCCTCATCACGAGTCTCCTGCTCTCCGAACAGGCTCGTTCGGGCCAGATCCGACTGGGTGCCTTCTGGTCGCGCCGGGCCCGGCGACTGCTCCCCGCCGTGGCACTGCTTCTTGTGGTGCTGGCGGTGTACACATCGGCCGGCGGGCCCGGCGTCGTGCCACCCCAACTGCGATCACCGGCGGTGGCGACAATGCTGTACTTCGCCAACTGGCAGCAGGTCATCGCGGGCAACGGTTATTTCTCCCATTTCCAGGCGCTCAGCCCGCTGCAGCACACGTGGTCGCTCGCCGTAGAGGAGCAGTACTACCTGGTGTGGCCGCTCGTGTTCGTCGGGCTCGTCCGGCTCGGGCGGCGCCGGTCGATGCGAGCCCTCGTGATCGCGACCGCCGTCCTGGCCATGGCTTCCGCCGTCTGGATGGGCGTCGCCGCCCACGTCTTCGGACCAAATCGCGCCTATCTGGGCACCGACACCCGCATGTGGGAGCTCCTACTCGGGAGCCTCGGAGCCATGGCCCTGCGTTCGGACCGGCCCACACAGCGCCCCGGGTTGTGGACAGCAGCGACCGCGCTCGGCGCTTGTGGGGTGGCAGTGGGCGTCGCGAGGGGAGGAGGCCCCCCGGGGTGGATGTGGGACGGCGGACTCGTCGCCATCGCCGCGGGCGCGCTGGTGGTGTTGGTGGGAACGGTCCGCGTTCCCACCGGACCGGTGGCTCGGCTTCTCGCCCTGGGCCCGCTGCGGTGGCTCGGCCGCATCAGTTACTCCCTCTATCTGTGGCATTGGCCGGTGATCGTCCTCGTCACCACCGCGAACACGGGACTATCGGGGGCCGGCCTCCTGGCGTGCCGGCTCGCGGCCATGACCGCCGCCGCGGGTGTCAGCTTCTTTGCCGTCGAGCAGCCCCTGCGGCATATGAATTGGAACCGCTGGTGGCGACGGGCCCTCGCCCCGGCCGGGATCATCGCCGTCGTCGCCGTGGTGCTGGCGGCCACGGGCCCCCCGGTCGAGGCTTCGACTGCGCCGGTGCACCTCGCCCCCGCCACCCGTCCGGCTCACAACCCGCCTCCGGTGGCGCTGCCCGCCGGAAGGGTCGTCACCGCGTCGGACCCCCTCCGGGCCTGGATCCTCGGCGACAGCGTCATGGTCGACAGTGCGCCGGGGGTGACTGCTGCACTCGAGGCCACCGGGGACGTCCACGTCGTCGCCGACACCTCGTTCGGAGGATGGGGCCTCAGCACCGACCGAACCTGGGCGACAGACCTCCCCCGGATCATCGACACGTACCACCCCGAAATCGTCATCGGGACGTGGTCGTGGGACGACGAACTAGCCCAGCAGGATCCGAGTGCGTATCTCCTGGAGTTGATCCGCGCGTTGCGCACGATCTTGACACCGGGCGACGGTGTCGACCTCGTCGTGCTCCTGCAGTTCCCCCAGGTCGGACCCAATCCCTATTTCATGGATCCCAGGACCCAGGCCGCCGCCTGGGACGCTCAGAACACGGCCCAGAGAGCCTGGAACGGATTGGCGAGCGAGTCGGTGCGGTTCTTCCCCGACCACGCGATGTACCTACCCACCGCTGCGCTCTTCGCTCCGGGTGGCCGCTTCCTCACGTGGGTCCGGACACCCGGGGGGGCGTGGATCCGGGCCCGCAAGATCGACGACACCCACATGTGCCCCTACGGGGCGGCCGAGCTGGGGGCTCTCGTCGTCAACGACCTCACCCCCGTGCTCCGGCTGCCCACGATGGCGCCCGGGTGGGAGCACGGGAGCTGGGTGCACGATCCCACCTTCAACGATCCCCCCGGGGCCTGCCCCGACGACCAACCCCCGTCCGGGTATGCCGGCATCGTCGTGCCGGGGCCACCGTCGTAGCCCTTCTACGATCGACACATGCCCGGCGGATCAGTGGCTTTCGAGATGACACCGATCGGCGTCGTGACCGGCGGCCGTACCGACGCCCGAGACGACCAGTGGGGTCCGGTCGAAGCGGCCATCGAGCTCGACCGAGAGCTCCTCGGGCCCGACGCCACGGCGGGGCTCGACGAGTTCTCCCACATCGAGGTGGTCTTCGTCTTCGACCGAGTCGAAGACGGCGAGATCACGCGCGGTGCCCGTCATCCCCGGGGTCGCGTCGACTGGCCCGACGTGGGGATCCTCGCCCAGCGGGCCAAGGGCCGCCCCAACCGCATCGGCATCACCGTGTGCGAGCTCCTCGCCGTCGAGACCGGGGCCTTGCATGTGCGAGGGCTCGACGCCGTCGACGGTACGCCGGTCCTCGACGTCAAGCCGTACATGTCGGCTTTCGGCCCGCGCAGTCAGGTCCGCCAGCCGGCGTGGGCCGAGGAGCTCATGCTCCACTATTGGTGACGGCCACCGCATCGAGCCGCCGCCGCGACCACCGGTGAGCGGCTAGGCGCACACCGGTGGTCGGCGGTCCCCCCAGGGTGCGGCCTCTTCCAATTGCGCCGCCAACCGGAGGAGGACGTCTTCCCTTCCGTAGGGCGCCACCAGCTGCACCCCGATCGGGAGTCCGTGCTCGTTCCAATGCAGCGGCAACGAGATCGCCGGCTGCCCCGAGACGTTGAAGGGCGGCGTGAACGGCACCAGCTCGGCCGCCCGGAGAAGCCCGTGCAGGGGGTTGTCGGGGGGCGAGTCGAATTCGCCGAGCAGCGGAGGGGGTTCGGCCAATGTCGGCGTGAGCAGGAGGTCGAAGCCCTCTTCGTACCACTGCGCCACACGGCGCGACACGTCCTGGAGCTTCTGGCGCGCGTCGAGGAAGTCCGACGCGCTCGCCGATCGACCCGCCTCGGCGAGGGCCCACGTGAGCGGCTCGACGTCGGCCTCGCCGATCGGTCGGCCCAGCTTGTCGGGCCAGTAGTGATCGACGTCGCACGCAGTCCCGGCCGACCACACGACGAGGAACGCTTCGACGAACTCGGGTGCATCGAGCGCGGACAGGTGCGTGGACTGTACCGCATGGCCGAGCGATTCGAGCAATGCCGCGGCCGATTCGGTGGCCACCACGCAATCGGGGTGCGTCGTCACGATCCCGCCGAAGGCTGCGCTCTGCATCCCGATGGTGAGGCGGCCCGGTTCGGCGCCGACCTCTTCGAGGTACCGACGTGCCGGTGCCGGCGCCGCGTAGGGGTCACCGGGAGCGGGCCCCGCCACCGCGTCGAGGACCGCGGCGGTGTCGCGCACGGTCCGGGTCACCGCCAGCTCGCACACCAAGCCGCCCATGACATCGCCCCACGCGGGCCCGACCGGCACGCGCGCCCGGGACGGCTTGAGACCCACGAGCCCGCATTCGCTGGCCGGGATGCGGATGGACCCCCCGCCGTCGCCCGCATGTCCGACGCTCACCATGCCCGAGGCCACCGCGGCGGCTGAGCCGCCGCTGGACCCGCCGGTGGAGCGGGCGGTGTCCCACGGATTGCGGGTCGGCCCGTAGGCGACGGGCTCGGTGGTGGGGACGATACCGAGCTCGGGCGTGTTGGTACGCCCGACCACGACGAACCCCGCGGCGCGCAAGCGCAGGGCGAGCTCCTGATCATGTGCCGCGACGTAGCGCGCCTCTTTGAGCACGCGCATCCCTTCGTGGATCTCCTCACCGGCCAGGAAGCACTGCAGGTCCTTGAGCACGATGGGAACGCCGCGGAACGGCCCGTCGGGCAGAGTTCCTGACGCCTCGGCACGCGCCTCGTCGAAGCGTGGACGGATGACGGCGTTGAGCTCGGGATTGATCTTCTCGATCCGTGCGATGGCCTCGTCCACGAGCTCTATCGGGGAGACGCTCCGGTCCCGGACCAACTGGGCGAGAGCGCAGGCGTCGAGGAAAGGTTCGCGCATACGCCCAACCTAGTGGTGGCCGTGGCCGAAACGCGGTGCCCGGGTGCGGAGTTGATCAAAGCAGTTGGGGGCCTCGGCTACCACTCGCCGTCGGTGAGGGGGCTCGCACCGGCCGACATAGGGTGTGGGAGTGCGCGGCCGGGTCACCCCGTCATGAGCGTCCCCGGCCTCGACGACCCCACCGTCGACGACCCC
>Ga0209415_10002818_pt1 | contig 32549 bp, 31 predicted proteins | sample PeaSoiSIISIP2007_FD_187696 | JGI IMG/M metagenome (GOLD analysis project Ga0209415, IMG submission 187696) | Peat soil microbial communities from Weissenstadt, Germany - SII-SIP-2007 (SPAdes) (version 2) | ecosystem: Environmental > Terrestrial > Soil > Wetlands > Peat | place: Germany... | reverse complement strand
CGGGCAGACGCCGAGCGCGTCGCGGGTGACGTGGAAATGCACCGCCTCCGCGGTCGATTCGAACTCGCCGTTATGTCCGTACACCCGCAGAAATCCGGCGTGCGGCATCTTGGTGACGTTGCGCAGGCTCGGCACCTGGAACTTGCCGTCGAACAGATTGGGATCCGCCGTGGCGACGGGATTGTTGGGCTGGTTCTGGTCCAGCGCCCGCAGCATGTCGCCCACGCCGTCGTCGATGAACGCCGGTCCCGCCGGATTGGCGACGTAGCCGAGACCGTCGGCCGCGTTCTCGGTCAGGTACGGAATATGCGGGTTCTGCGGCACGCCGATATTCGACGACGCGAAATTCGTCAGCAACGGATGCGCGCCGCACGTCGTGGGCGGATTGGGCGCCACCGCCGTATGGCAGGCGGCGCAGTGGCCGCTGCCGAGGAACAGATTAAGCCCCCTGGCCTCGCTCGCGTTCAGGCTCGCCGTGCCGCACAGCACCTTGTCGTATTTCGACGAGAACGGACTGACCGCGTCCGACCGCTCGAGCGCGACCAGGCTGGCGGCGATGTTGCGGTAGGTCGCGCTGACCTGGGCGCGGTCCGCCGGGCTGAGCGCCACGACCTCTGGGTTCGGCGCGTTGGTGATGTTGGGCACGGCGCAAAGCTGGTCGCCGTCGGCGGGCCAGGTGAAACTGAATGCGGTGGCGCCCCAGAAGCTGGCGAAATGCACGGCATATTTCTCTCTCGATACGGCACGCACGACGCAGGCCGGATCGGCGAAGCCGAGTTCGAGGGGATTGACGTAGGGGTCCATCGCCTGGTCGATCGCCGGTTCGCCGGTGACGAAGCCGGTCGCGCGCATGTCCCAGAACATGCCGCCGACGAGATCGTTGTTCACCAGCGCGAGCGTGGGCGCGAAAACCGAGTAGGCGTAGGAGATCGGCCGCCGAACGCCGGCGCGGGCGCCCGATGTCGGGGTACCGTCGAAATGCGGCGAGCCTTGCGAGCCGAAATAGGCGCCGGTGGCACGGTTGACGACCGTTATGCCGCCGGTGAACCCGCTCGGGCGGGTGTGACAGAGATCGCAGGACTGGTTCTGGTTCACCGACAGGTTCGAGTCGAACAGGATGGCGGCGCCCAGCGCGATGGGTTTCTGCTTGTCGGTCAGCGACGGGAATTTCGACAGCTTGCTGAGGGTACCGGCTTCGGCCGCGACGACGCCGCTGACGACCGACTTCGCGTCGGCGCTGTTCAGCAGGTTGGTGGGATCGAGGGCGGGGCAGACGGTATAGCCAGGGCAGGTCGTGGTTGCGGGGGCTTGATCGGCCAGCGCGGGAGCACCAGCGGATGCCAGCGACAGCGGGATCAGGATTGCGGCCGCTGCGCGCGCGATGCGCGTATATGCCTTGAGCGCGATATACGTGGTTGTGCTGCGCATTGATGTCTCGCTCTAATTTGTGATCACGTCTTCTATTGTGCCGCCTTGCATTAAAATGAGCGGTTAGTCAGGCGTTGTCGTCGCGACCTCCATTAACTTCAACGACGCAACTAGCGCCATATGGGAAGATGCGCAACGGGCTTGTTCCTGAAAAGTCAACAACAATGTGGTGCGACCGCCGGTCGGTCGGCTGCCGGGCGAACGGCGATCGCACAGATCGACCGCGATGTCAGCGCGAGCGTGCGTCACGACGGACCCCGAAGCCGACGGTTGCCCGTACGCCATCGTCCCGCTACAAGCGCCCCCGGGTCACGCCCCCCCACCGGGGCGCTTCTCTTCTGGAAGGGAGAGCCGCATGGCTTCTGCCGCCGTTTCCGCCGCCGCGCGAGTGTCCGCGCTCGCCAAACCGGCCATCCGTCCCGCCAATCCACGCTTCTCCACCGGCCCATGCGCCAAACGGCCGGGCTGGACCATCGAGGCGCTGAGCGGCGCGCTGGTCGGGCGCAGCCACCGCGCCAAGGGGCCGAGGGCGCGGCTCAACGAGGTCATCACCCGTTCGCGCGCCCTTCTCGGCCTGCCGGTCGACTGGCGGCTCGGGATCGTGCCCGCCTCCGACACCGGCGCGGTCGAACTCGCGCTGTGGTCGCTGCTCGGCGCGCGCGGCGTCGATGTGCTGGCGTTCGAAAGCTTCTCGCAGGCCTGGGCGACCGATATCGTCAAGCAGCTGAAGCTCGCCGACGCGCGGGTGATCTCCGCGCCGTATGGCAAGCTGCCCGATCTGGCGCAGGTCGATTTCTCCCACGATGTCGTGCTGGCCTGGAACGGCACCACCTCCGGCGTGCGGATGCCGCACGGCGACTGGATCCCCGCCGACCGGGAGGGCCTCGTCATCGCCGACGCGACCTCGGCGGCGTTCGCCATGACGCTGCCGTGGGACAAGCTCGATGTCGCGACCTGGTCGTGGCAGAAGGTGCTGGGCGGGGAGGCGGCGCACGGGATGCTGGCGCTGTCGCCGCGCGCCGTTGAGCGGCTGCTCACCCACAAACCGGCCTGGCCGCTGCCGAAGATTTTCCGCCTGACCTCCGGCGGCAAGCTGACCGAGGGCATCTTCGCCGGCGAGACGATCAACACGCCGAGCCTGATCGCCGTCGAGGATGCGATCGACGGCCTGCGCTGGGCCGAGCAGATCGGCGGCCTGCCAGCCCTGATCGCGCGCACCGGGGCGAACTTCGCCGCGGTCGCCGAATGGGTCGGGCGCACGCCGTGGGTGGACTTCCTTGCCGAGGACCCGGCCAGCCGCTCGCCGACCGCGATCTGCCTGAAAATCGTGGCGCCCTGGTTCGCCGCGCTGCCGACCGACGCGCAGGGGGCGGCCGTGAAGCGGTTCGTCGCCATGCTGGAGGCCGAGGGCGCCGCCTACGACGTCGCCGCGCACCGCGACGCGCCGCCGGGTTTGCGCGTGTGGGGCGGCGCCACCGTCCAGACGTCCGACATCGAGGCGCTGTTGCCGTGGCTCGACTGGGCGGAGGCTGCAATTGCGGCGGAGCACGATCGGGCCGCCGCCGAATGATCCCGCGCCGTTACGTCACCGTCGACGTGTTCACGAACACGATGTTCGGCGGCAACCCTCTGGCCGTCGTGCTCGATGCCGACGGCCTGAGCAAGAGCGCGATGCAGCAGATCGCGGCGGAGTTCGGCTACTCGGAAACGACCTTCGTACTTCCGCCGGCGGATCCGGCCAACACCGCGAGAGTGCGGATCTTCACCCCGACGGCGGAGGTGCCGTTCGCGGGCCATCCCAACGTGGGCACCGGCTTCGTGCTCGCCGATCGGGGGGACAGCCTGCGGTTCGAGGAGGCGGCCGGGCTGGTCGACGTGGAGATCCTTCGCAACGGCGCCGACCCCGCCGGCGCGCGGATTGCCGCGCCGCAGGCGCTGACCCGCGTCGCCGGACCTTCGCCGGCCGACGTCGCGCGCTGCGTCGGGCTCGCGGTCGAGGAGATCGCGCTTGACCGCCATCCGCCGTCCGTGGCGTCCGTCGGTCTTGCGTTCATCGTCGCCGAGCTGACCTCGCGTCACGCCCTTCGTCGGGCGACGCCGGACATCGCGGCATTCCGAGATCGGTTCGGTGCCGATGCAGCACGCGACATCCATCTCTACACGCGCGATGGGGCGTCCGAGAGCGTCGACCTTCATGCCCGCATGTTCGCCCCGCTCGACGGCGTCATCGAGGACCCGGCGACGGGCAGCGCCAATTGCGCGCTGGCGGGATTGCTCGCCGCCATCGACCCACGGGCCGATGGAACGTTCACGTTCCGCATCGCGCAGGGCGACGACATGGGGCGCCCGAGCCGCCTGACATTGACCGCGGTCAAGACCGCCGGAGCCGTGAGCCAGGTCAGCGTCGCCGGCGCCTGCGTGCCGGTCATGGAAGGCCGCTTCTTTACGCCATAGCCCGGGCTTTTCGTTGAAAGCCGCTAGGAATCTACATGCCCAAAGTCCTGATCAGCGACAAACTGTCGCCTGCCGCCGTGGATATTTTCCGCAACCGAGGCGTCGAGGTCGACGTCAAGCCGGGCCTGCAGCCGGCCGAATTGAGAGCGATCATCGGCGAATACGACGGGCTCGCCGTGCGCTCCGCGACCAAGGTGACGCGGGAGCTACTCGATGCCGCAACGAATCTGAAAGTCGTCGGCCGCGCCGGCATCGGCGTCGACAATGTCGACGTGAAGAGCGCGACCGCCCGTGGCGTCGTGGTGATGAACACCCCGCACGGCAATTCGATCACCACCGCCGAGCATGCGATCGCGATGATCTTCGCGCTCGCCCGCCAAATCCCGGAGGCGTCGGCGTCGACGAAGTCGGGCAAGTGGGAGAAGAACCGTTTCATGGGCGTCGAGCTGACCGGCAAGACGCTGGGTTTGATCGGTTGCGGCAATATCGGCTCGATCGTCGCCGACCGCGCGCATGGGCTGCACATGCGGGTGCTGGCCTACGACCCGTATCTCGGCGAGAAGCGGGCGGTCGAACTCGGGGTCGAAAAGGTCGACCTGAACGAACTGCTGGCGCGCGCCGACATCATCTCCCTGCATACGCCGCTGACCGAGGCGACGCGCAACATACTCTCCGCCGAGGCGATCGCCCGCGCGAGGAAGGGCGTCCGCATCGTCAACTGCGCCCGTGGCGGGCTGATCGACGAGGCGGCGTTGGCCGAGTCGCTGGCATCGGGCCATGTCGCCGGCGCGGCGCTCGACGTGTTCGAGACCGAACCGGCCACCGCGAGCCCGCTGTTCGGGCTGGAGAACGTCGTCTGTACGCCCCATCTCGGTGCTTCGACCGCCGAGGCGCAGGAGAACGTGGCGTTGCAGGTGGCCGAGCAGATGAGCGACTTCCTGCTCAGCGGGGCGGTGTCCAACGCGATCAACATGCCCTCCGTTTCGGCCGAGGAAGCGCCGCGGCTGAAGCCGTACATGGAACTGTGCCGCCTGCTCGGCGCATTCGCCGGCCAGCTCACCCAGGCGCGCGAGGGCGTCATCCGCAAGGTGTCGATCGAATACGAGGGGCTGGCGGCGAGGCTGCAGCACCGGCCGCTGACCGCGGCGGCGCTGGCGGGGTTGCTGTCGCCGATGATGGAAGGCGTCAACATGGTCAACGCGCCCGTCGCGGTGCGCGAGCACGGCATCGACGTCGCCGAGACCGTGCACGACCGGCCGAGCGAGTATCAGACGCTGGTGCGGATCACGGTCGAAACCGACCAGCAGACCCGCTCGGTAGCCGGCACGCTGTTCGCCGGGGCACGGCCGCGCATCGTGCAGATCAAGGGCATTCCGGTGGAAGCCGATTTCGCCCGCCACATGCTCTACGTCACCAACCAGGACAAGCCCGGCTTCATCGGCCGCTTCGGCGCGACCTTGGCCGGGGCGGGGATCAACATCGCCACCTTTCACCTGGGCCGCGCCGCGGCGGGCGGCGATGCGATCTGCCTCGTCGCGGTGGACGAGAAGGTGGATGAGAACGTGCTGGAAATGGTCCGCACCCTGCCGCTCGTCATGCAGGCGACGTCGTTGGTGTTCTGAGCGCGCGGCCGTGAAGCGAAGAAAGGCCGTCCGCACACAATTGTGCCGGACGGCCGAGTTTCCTGCCTAGTTGGAGCCCGGGTTTGTGTTCGCCGGGCCGCTCGGAGTCTCGCCGCTCAGGCTGACGGCACGTTGACACGTCGAGTCGCCTCGGTCCGTCGGCTGCGGTCGGCGCCTGGGGCGCCGGCGATGGGCTGCCCGACGGTCAGGCGGCCAAGGGCGAGGCGGCCGACGCCGGAGCGTCCGGTGACATTTCCGCCGGAGGATCGCGCTGCGGGTTCGATCGGGAGGCGCAGGATGAAGCGGGCGCCGCCGCCTTGGCGATCCTCCACCGCCACGCTGCCGCCGTGCAGCTCGGCGATACGGGCGACCAGCGCAAGCCCGATGCCGGCGCCGCTGCCGCGGCGACGGTCGCCGCGCCAGAACCGCTTGAAGATGTGCTCCTTGTGGGCGGCGGGCACGCCGGGCCCGCGATCCTCGACGATCAGCCTTCCGTCCGCGGTGACCATCACGTTCACGTCGGTCGTTCCGGGCGCGTGGCGCAGCGCATTGTCGATCAGGTTGCGCGTGGCGACGTCGAGCAATTCGGCCTGGCCGTTCACGATCACCGGCTGATCGGGTGCGTCGAATTCGATCGCCAGCCGGCGCGAGACCGCGACCATCGCCAAATCCTCGGACGCCTTGCGCGCGATCGCGGCGATGTCGACCGGGTGCAGCTCGGAGGCCACCAGATCGGCCGCCTGCGCGAGCCGAAGCAGCTGGTTGACGGTCGCGCCGATCTGTTCGATCTCCTCGCGCACGCGCTCGACCATCGGCGAGGGCGGCAACTGTGCGATCTGCAGCAGCAGCACCGCCAGCGGCGTGCGCAATTCGTGTGCGGCATCGGAGGTGAACTGCTTCTGATGCTCGAGCGTGAGCTGCAACTGCGCCAGCAGGGCGTTGATGGCCAGCACGACGCTCTGCATCTCGAGCGGCAGACCGTTATCCGCAAGCGGCCGAAGCGGCCGGCCGAGGGCGGCCTCGCCGCCGAGCATGCGCGCCTGGTCGGCGACGCGGCGCAACGGTCTCAGCGTCTGACGCACGACGAGGAACATCACCAGCGTCAGCGGCGGCACGATGAAGCCGACGGGGATCAGAACATGGTCGATCGCCTCGGAGTAGAGCACCTCGCGCCACTGCCAGTTCGGGTCGCCGATCATGCCCACCTGGACCCAGTAGCTGTGATCGCCGTGCTCGACATGCTGCGTCAGGATCCAGCGATCCTCGTTCGGCCGCTCGGTCAGGCCCTGCTCGAGCAGATGCGGCTCTACACGGGCATTGCCCGCGGCTTCGCCATCGTCCTCCTCGGCCGCCGATGCCGGCTCGACCGGCAGCAGAGCCGGATTCATCTCGCGTAGGATTTTGCGGCGGCCCAGATCGCGGTGATCGTAGACGCGATAGGCGTAGTTGTTGGGATAGTTCTGGTACCAGGGCCACAGCGACGGATCGTCGCCGGTGCCCAGCGCGTCGCTGACGTCCAGCGCCTCCTCGCGCAGCACGGCCTCGCGCAGGGTGGGAACGTCGAGCATGTATTTGAAGCAGTAGAAGACCGACAGCAGGATCGTCACGCCGATCGCGACGGCGGTCATGCGGACCGCGACCACCTGCGACAGGGATGGTCGCGGCGTCCGCGTCAGCAAGCCGGGCGCTCGGACGATCGGTCTGACAGCACGTAGCCGAGGCCGCGCATCGCGCTCACGGTGATCGTGGCGCCGTTGGCCTCCAGCCGCTTGCGCAGGCGCGATACCGCCGCCTCGATCGCGTTCGGCGTCACCTCGTCGTCGAAGGAATAGATCGCATCGACCAGCCGCTGGCGGGGCAGCAGCCGGCCCTGGTTGCGCATCAGCGCCGCCAGCACGCCGAGTTCGCGGCGCGACAGCTCGGCCGCCGTCCCGTCGATCGTCGCCGCCATCATGCTGGTGTCAAGCGTGACGTTACCGGCGGTCAGCTCCTCATTGACGGTCTGCTGCGGCCGGCGCAGCAGGGCGCGGATGCGCGCCACCAGTTCCGCCGGGTGGAACGGCTTGACGAGATAGTCGTCGGCGCCCTCGTTCAACGTCCGCACCCGCTGCGTCACATCGTCGCGGGCGGTCGCCACCAGCACCAGCGTATTGCTCCCGCCGCGGCGTAGCGCGCGGATCAGGGTTCCGCCATCGCCGTCGGGCAGGCCGAGATCGAGCAGGATCAGCTCATAGGTCGCGACGTCCAGCGCCGCCAAAGCCTCTTCCATGGTGCCCACGGCATCCACCGCGAACCCGCTGTCGGTCAGCAGCTTCGCCAGCAGCGCCGCCATCTTCTCGTTGTCTTCGACGACCAGCAGTCTCATCCCCGCCTCCAATTCTCCGCGGGCCGGACGGTGATCCGGCCTCGCGGCGCCCGCAGCCCGGACGCCTGGATGCACCGTGGCGTCCGGGAGCTGACGTGAGGCTGACGCCAGCGCGCAGCTTCAGCCGGGTATCATCCATGGCAGGATGTATTGCTGAACAACTACCAGAAGACCCAACAACACCGTGAGGATAATGCTGTGGCCGAAGGTGCGCGCGAACACCGCGCCCTCCTGGCCCTGCAGCCCCGTGGTCGAGACCCCCGTGGCGATGTTCTGCGGCGAGATCATCTTGCCCATCACGCCGCCCGAGGAGTTGGTGGCGGCGATCAGCACCGGGCTCAGATCAAGCTGGCGCGCCGCGACGACCTGGAGGTTGCCGAACAGCGCGTTGCCGGAGGTGTCGCTGCCGGAGAGGAACACCGCGACCCAGCCGAGGAACGGCGACAGCAGGGGGAACAGCAGCCCGACCGAGGCGATCGCCTTGCCCAGCGTGTAGTTGAGGCCGGAGTAGTTCATCAGATAGGCGAGGCCGATGATCAGCATCACCGTCAGGATGGCGATGCGCGCCTGCTTCCAGGTTTTGCCGATGCAGCTGACGAATCCGGACGGGCCGACACCTACGAGTAGCGCCGTGATCACCGCCGCGAGCAGGATCGCCGTGCCCGTGCCAAGCGGTTGGAACGTCCAGATCGCGCCGTAAAGCTTTGGCTTGTCCGGTGTCGCGTAGAGCGTGATGTTGATCGCGTTGTGCAGGCCGGGCCACGGCACCGCCTGGGCGAAGTGCGTCGGCACTTTGAGGTTAGTCCAGACGATCACAACCGCCGAAACGACGAGCCACGGCACCCAGCCGGCCCACGATACCCTCCCGTGCCGAGGTGCTTCCGCGCCAGTGACCGTGAACTCGGGGTCTGGCGCGGGACTCCAGACTTGCAGGAACAGGAGCGTCGCGGCGAGCGAGCCAAGCGAGGACAGCACATCGGTGAGCTGATAGTCGATGAAGTTCGAGACGATGAACTGCGTCAGGGCGAAGCTCGCGCCAGCGACCAGCAGAACAGGCCATAGCGCCTTCACCGAGCGGGATCCCCCATAGATCGCCATAACGTAGAATGGCAGCAACAAAGCCAGGAACGGCAGCTGTCGCCCGACCATCGCGCCGAGCACGTCCGCCGGTAGCTGCGTCACCGCGGCGAGCGTCGTGATCGGCACCCCGAGCGCCCCGAAGGCCACGGGGGCGGTGTTGAAGATCAGGGTGAACACGATGGCCTCGAGGGCCGGGTAGCCGCACAGGATCAAGAGCGAGGAGGTGATCGCGACCGGCGTGCCGAAACCGGAGATACCCTCGAGCAGGGCGCCGAAGCAAAAGCCGATCACCACCAGCACGACGCGGCGGTCGTTCGGCAGGTGCCCGACCACCCAGTCGCGGAAGGTGTCGAAGCGGCCGGAAACGACGGCGACATTGTAGAGCAGCAGCGCGTTGAACACGATCCACATGACCGGCCAGAGCGCAAACACCGCGCCGTTGGCGATCGAGTTGATCGCAAGGCCCGCGGGCATCGTCCAGACGCCGATCGCGACGATCAGCGCGACGACCAGGCCGGCCGCCGAGGCCTGCCACGCCGCCAGCCGCACCACGCCGAGCAGCACCAGCACGACCGCGATCGGCACGGTCGCGACGATGAACGACAATGGCAGCGAGTCGCTGACGGGCGTCAGCAATTGATTGAACATGGTCCCCCCGGAGTCTCGGTCCGGGCGCAGTGTGTCGGACCGGGGGCGTCGCGGCTAGTGCCCGCCGCGGCAAATCCGCGGGTCGCACCAGCTTATCCGGCCTTCTTCGCCGCTCAGATTCCGCGATGTCCGGCGCAGCTATCCGGCCGCGTCGATCAGGCCCAGGTCTCCATCTCGTGGCGCTGGATCTTGCCGGTGGTGCTGCGCGGGAAAGCGTCGACGGCGATGAACCGCACCGCCCTGGGTCGCTTGTAGCCGGCCAGTCCCGCCCGGCAGATCGCCTCGACATCCGCTTCCGTCAGGCCGTCATCACTGCGCGCAACGAAGGCGACCGGTACCTCGCCCCATTGCGGATCCTTTCGGCGCACCACGACGGCGTCGGCGATGCGCCGGTCGGCCAGCAGCACGCGTTCGATCTCCGCCGGATAGATGTTCTCGCCGCCCGACTTGATCATGTATTTCGCGCGGTCGACGAAATCGTACGAGCCGTCCGGATTGCGGCGGAACAGGTCGCCCATGCGGAAATAGCCGCCGGCGAAATCTCGCCGGTTGATCTGCTCGGCATCCCAGTAGCCACTGAACACGGTCGGACCGCGGATGGCGAGTTCGCCTGCTTCGCCCAGCGGGACGGGATTGCCGTTCGGATCGAGCAGGCGGACGTCGCAGAGCGCGCTTTGCCGTTTCGACAACGAGGTCGGCACCGATCCGGGCGGCAGCAACGAAGCCGAGCAGGGCGGCAACCCGGTCTCCGTGGCGCCGAAGCTGTTGAGGTAGGGCGCGTTGGTGAGCCGCGTGAGTTCGGCGATCAGCGCCGTCGGCACCAGATCGGCCATCGCGCCAATCGCGCGGATGCCCTTCGGGGTGACGGGGTTGTCGCGCAGATATGCGACCACGGGCTCGATCGCGCCCGGCATCAGCACCAGCCATCCGAGCCGGTGCGTGGTCATCGCCGTCACGATTGCCGGCACGTCGAACCCGTCGATCACGATCACCGCCGCGCCGGACATCAGCGCGGCCAGCGTGTGGTCGGTCCCGGCCATATGGAACAGCGGCGACCAGGCAACGAAGGCATCGTCGTCGCGCATGTGCAGATCGAGCCGCATCGCCATCATGCGCGCGATTTCGGCGCGGTGGCTGATGAGCGCGCCCTTTGGCAGACCCGTGGTGCCGCTGGTGTAGAGAATGACCAGCCCGTCCTCGGGGTCGACATCCTCCCGCGGCGCTGTCGGCGGGCCGGACAGCAGCGCGGCATAATCGTGCTCGATCACGAGGCGCGGCACCACGGCGGGGCCGGACGTCCCCGCCACGGCCGCGAATCGCGCCGAGACGATCAGCAGCTTCGGCGTCACCAGGTCGATGCAATGGCGCAGTTCGTCCCCGGTCAAACGCCAGTTCTGGCAGGCCACGATGGCGCCAAGCAGGGCCGCCGCGAGTTCGATCTCGACATATTCGAGCCGGTTTTCCGACAGGAGCGCGATGCGGTCGCCCCGCCCGATCCCGCGCGCGGCCAGCCCGCCGGCGAGACGGCGCACGCGGTCATCGAGTTCGCCGTAGCTGAGGCTGACGGTTCCCGCCTGAATTGCCTGGGCGCCGGGATCGCGGTCGGCACGAGATCGGAACAGCTCGTAAACCGTCAGCCGACCCGCGCGCGCTATCAGCGCATCGGCCGTCCCGCCCGATGAGGTGGTGTCGCGAACCATTGCGCGAAGTTAGCACGGCGGCGATTCCCGGCCCACCTTCCGCCGCGGCCGGTTCGATCGGGTGTCGCGCACAGGCACCCTGCCGTTCAGCCTGGGCGCGGCCGAGCGGGCCGCCGCCGCTCGCACGCGGCGCGTAGGTTACTTCAGCATTTCCTTCGCCGCATCGAGCCCCGCCTGCGCGCATTCCTCGTCGATCGGTGGCGGGTGGTCGCCGCTGACGCCGATGGCGCCGATCGGCGTGCCGTCGGCGGTCTTGATCGGCAGGCCGCCGGCGAAGAACACGACGCCGGGGATCATCGCGAGACCGGGGAGGCCGTCCTTGCCGTAAGTCCATTCCGCCCATTCGCGGGTGGAATAGGGCCAGTTCGCCGATGTCTCGGCCTTGTGCTGCGCCACCGCGACGCTGCCGAGCGGGGCGCCGTTCATGCGTTCGAACATCAACAGATTGGCGCCGGCGTCGACGATGGCGATGTTCACGTGCCAGCCTTTCTCCATAGCTTTGGCCTGACAGCCGGCGACCATCTTCTGGGCGATCTCGACGGTCATCAGCGGTCCCTTCTCGACGGCGGAGGCGGCCTGCCAGCCACCGGCGATACAGGCGGCGGCGAACGCTGCGAGGATTGGCGCGCGCATGTTGAGGTCCCTTCTTGTAATTGTATTGCAATAGACGGCCTCGACGGCCGGAATGACGATAGGGAGGTCGCGTATCACCGTGATGTCAGGGATGTAGCCATTTTGTATAAGCCGACGCCGCCGCTGCCGGACGCCGCCCGTGCAGCGCGCTGCGTCGGGATTGGCGGGCGCTATTGACCTGAGCCGGGCGACGGCCCACCTCCCTACCCATTATGAACAACCGTTTTCCGCCTCAGATCGACGTGCTGCCGGATGGCAGCTATCGACAGGTTCCGGTGCGCGGGCCTTCGCTGGCGACGCAGATCGGCCGCTACGCGCTGATCGTCGCGGTGCTGGCCGGCGTCATCGCGGTGGCCTCGCTGGCCTTCTGGCTGGCGATCAGCCTGATCCCGATCGCGATCGGCGCCGGGCTCGTCGCCTGGGCCGCGTTCCGCTTCCGGGTCTGGCAGATGTCGCGCAGTTCCTCATTCCGCGGCCCGCCGGACATCCTGCGCCACTAGGTCGAACTCGTCGGCCAGCAGCGTGTATGAGCGCCGCCGCGCCTCCGCTTCGCTGAGCGTGGTGAGCAGCGCAATCTCGTCGATGCCGTGTGCGGCGCCGAGGTCGCGCAGCATCGCGCCGACCTGCTCGCGCGTGCCGTAGATCGAGCGCTCCCGCATGCGCGCGATGCGGGCTTTTTCCGTGTCGGTATAGGCGTGCGCCAGCGCGTCCTCGGGCGAGGGCAGGGCGGTGTAGACGCCCCGATCGCGGCCCAGCCGCCACAGCGCGCGCGGCGCGAACAGAAGCTCGGCCTCCGCCTCGGTCTCCGCCGCCATCGCCCAGACGCAGAGCGCGGCGTGCGGCGTCGGATGACGCTCGCTCGGCTGGTAGGTCTCGCGGTAGATCGCGAGCGCCGTCTCCGCCCCGCGGCCGTCGGTGATGAAATGGGCGAAGCAGAACGGCAGGCCGAAATAGGCCGCGACCTGCGCGCCGTAATCCGAGCTGCCGAGCATCCAGATTTCCGGCGAGGAGGGGCCGCGCGGCTGGGCATAGATGCCGCGATGCGGATGGCCCTCCACCAGCTCGGCGCCGGAGACCCAGGCGCGCAGATCGCGCACCTGCGCCGGGAAGTGGTCGAACGCCGTTTCCGCCTGCGGGTTGAGCGCCAGCGCCGTGGCGCGATCGGAGCCGGGGGCGCGGCCGAGGCCGAGGTCGATGCGGCCGGGCGCGATCGCTTCCAGCACGCGGAACTGCTCGGCGACCTTCAGCGCCGAATAATGCGGCAGCATCACCCCCGCGCTGCCGACGCGGATGCGATGGGTGGTCGCCGCGATCGCCGCCACCAGGATTTCCGGCGCCGTGCCGGCCTGCGCCTCGGAGCTGTGGTGCTCGGCAACCCAGTAGCGGCTGTAGCCCAGCGCCTCGCAGTGGCGCGCCAGCTCCAGGCTCTCGCGGATCGAGGCGTCCGGCGAGCGGCCCTGCACCACGGTCGACTGGTCGAGAACGGATAGCCGCATCGGCACACTCCAAACGGACGCCGCCGCCGCAGGCGGTCAGAAGCTCACGTGTCCGAATGTCGCGCGCAACGCGAGGTAGACAACCCCGCCGGCGAGAAAGCCGACCAGCGTTCCGTTCACGCGCACATATTGCAGGTCCTTGCCGACCCGCAGCTCCAGCCGTTCCGTGATGGTTCGCGCGTCCCAGCCGGCGACGGTCGCGCCGATGAAATCGGCGAGCTGGGTCTGTGCGGTCGGCAGCAGGCTCGCGACGACCCCGTCGACCGCGCCTTGCAGTCGGGCGCGCGCCGCCGGGTCGGCGGCCAACATCGTGCCCATGTTGCCGAGCGCCACCTCGATGATGCCGACCGTGTGGCCGGAAGGGCGGGCGGCGTCGGCCTCCAGCGCGCGGCGCAGCCGGCCCCAGACGTCCCACAGCCAGGCCTGCACGGTCTCGTGCGCCACCACCCGGCGCAGCGCCGCGCCGATCTCCGCCGCCCGTGCCGGGTCGTCCTCCATCCGCATGGTCTCGCGCCGCACCCATTCGTCGAACGCCGCGCGCAGCTCCGAGCCGTCGGGGCTGATCTTCTCCAGCTCGATCTTGAGCTGGGACAGAACCCGCCGCGCGATGGTGGCGCCCAAGGTCCAGCCGATGACGCGGCCGCCCTGTTCGCGCACCCGCTCCTCGATCGCCGCCCGCAGCGAATCCTCGCGGCTCGCCAGCAGCGCTTTGAGCTGCTCCAGCACGAAGCCGAACATCTCCTGGTGCCGGTCGCCCTGGATCAGTCCGCGCAGCGCCTGGGCGACGAGCCGCCCGGCCTCGGGCCCGCCGACGAGACGCGGGGCGAGGCGGGTCATGAGCCGCCTTGCGCGCCCGTCCTCGACTGTCGCCATCAGCCGCGGCAGCAGCCCGGCGATCGCCGCCGCCGCCGGTCGCGCCGTCTCCGGATCGGCGAGGAAGCGCTGCAGGATACCCGGCAGGTCGAGCTGGCCGAGGATGCGGTTGACCTCGACGCCGGTGAATACGTGCGTGGCGACGAAGCGGCCGAGCGCGTGGCCCAGGCGCGCCTTCTGCGCCGGGATGATGGCGGTATGCGGGATCGGCAGGCCGAGCGGATGACGGAACAGCGCCGTAACCGCGAACCAGTCGGCGATACCGCCGACGAACCCGGCCTTCGCCGAGGCCTGCAGCAGGTCGGTCCATAATCCCGCCGGCAGCCAGAAGGTGAGTAAGGTGAGGGCGGCCATCAGCACCAACAGCCCGGTCGCGAACCCCCGATGCACCGCGAGCGCGCGACGGGCCTCGGCGTCGGGATCGGGCAGGGGGCCGTGCGAGACGCCGTCGCGCATCAGGCTACCGCGGCGCGCCCGCCCGCCATGTTCAGCCGCAGAATCATCCCCTTGCCCCCAGTCCGTTGCCTCGGCGCGGGCGACGCCCGCGCGGCGTTCGGTTGGACGCTAACAGGTCACGCACGTCGCCGTCCCCACCATCGCGATGTGTGATAAGGTTGCGCCATCTCGGGAGGCACGCGCGTGCCGTATGCGAGCAACGAGGACCTGCCGCCGTCGGTCCGGAACCATCTGCCCGAAGCGGCGCAGGACATCTATCGCGCCGCCTTCAACAGCGCATGGGAGCACTATGCGGACGAGGCGACGCCGCATCGCATCGCCTGGGCGGCCGTCAAGCGGCGCTACCACAAGCTCGGCGACGACTGGGTGCCGCGCGACGACGTCTGAGCGCGCGTTCGGCGCCGCTTGCCGCTGCGCGAGCGCTCACCAAGGTACGCGTGTGTCATCACGGCACGAGGTCACCGCATGTACATCGCCATGAACCGCTTCAAGGTCGCGCTCGGGTCCGAGGCCGCGTTCGAGGAGGTGTGGACCAGCCGGGATTCGCACCTGCACGGCGTGCCCGGGTTCGTCGAATTCCATCTCCTGCGCGGGCCGCGCAAAGATAACCACGTCCTCTATTCCAGCCACACCGTCTGGGCCGACGAGGCCGCGTTCGAGGCCTGGACGAAATCCGAGGCGTTCCGTGCCGCGCACCGGACTGCCGGCAACATCGGCAAGGGCACTGCCCCGCTCTATCTCGGCCACCCGGAGTTCGAGGGCTTCGAAGTCGTCCAGACGGTCAGCTAGCGCGGCGCATCCGCCCCATTGGCCGGGCGGGGCAGGCTACGTTATAGCATAACGATGCTCGATCCCCTGTCGCCGATGGCCGGCGTCAACCGCCGCCTCATCCTCGCCGCCGCGCTGATCGGCCTGGTGTGGCTCGTGGTCTGGTGGGCGCTCGCGTGAGGGCGCCGCACGAGATCATCCTTGAGACGCTGACCCTGCGCCACGGTCAGGTCGCCGCCGTGTTCGGCGTCACCGGCAGCTTCCCGCCCGGCAGCCTGACCGCGATCGTCGGGCCCAACGGTGCCGGCAAGACGACGCTGCTGCACGCGCTGGTCGGCCTGCACAAGGTGTTCACCGGCCGCATCTATCGGGGCGACCTCGGCCGCGCCGACATCGCGCTGCTGCCGCAGGCGAGCCAGCTCGACCGCAGCTTCCCGCTGACATGTCTTGAGACGGTGGCGATGGGCCATTGGGGGCGGGTTGGTCCCTGGCGCGCGGTGGCGCCGGCCCAGATCGCGGCGTCGCGGCGCGCGCTGGGCGAGGTCGGGCTGGAGGCGCTGGCCGCCAACCCGATCGGGCGGCTGTCGGCGGGCCAGTTCCAGCGCGTGCTGGTGGCGCGGCTGCTGGTCCAGGACGCGCCGGTGTTGCTGCTCGACGAGCCGTTCAACGCCGTCGACGCCAGCACCGCCCAGCTCATCGAGGGCCTGATCCTGCGCTGGCACGAAGAGGGCCGCACCGTGATCGCCGTGCTGCACGACATGGACCTGGTCCGACGCCTGTTCCCGACGACGCTGCTGCTGGCCAAGGTGCAGGTTGACTGGGGACCGACGGAGCGCGTGCTGTCGGCGGCCAATCGCGATCAGGCCCGCGCCTTCAGCGACCAGTGGTCGATGCCGCCGTGGACCGACGGCGCGGCGCCGCCTGCTGCGGCTGTACGGGCCCAGGGCGACGCGGTCGTCCCCTCGGCGGCACGTTCCGGAGCGGCCTGAGCGTGGAGGATCTGCTGTTCGGCCCCTTCGCGCTGGGTTTCATGCGCCGCGCGCTCGCCGGCTGTCTCGCGCTGTCGGTCGCCGGGCCGCCGCTCGGGGTGATCCTGGTGCTGCGCCGCATGAGCCTGATGAGCGACGTGCTGCAGCACGGCGTATTGCCCGGCCTGGCGCTCGGCTACGCCGCGTTCGGCCTGTCGTTGTGGGCGATGGGGCTGGGCGGGCTCGCCGCCGGGCTGACCATCGCCCTGCTCGCCGGGTTCCTCACCCGCGCTACCGCGGGGCGCGAGGACAGCCAGCTTGCCGGCGTCTATCTGATCGCGCTGGCGCTCGGCGTTGCGATCATCTCCCAGGGGCGCGGCATCGACCTCACGCATCTGCTGTTCGGCAGCGTCATGGGGGTGGACACGGCGTCGCTGTTCGCCATGGCGACGGTGGCGACGGTGGTCGTGCCGGCGCTGGCGCTGATCTGGCGGCCGCTGGTGATCGAGAGTTTCGATCCGCTGTTCCTGGCCGCGAACGGCGGGCGAGGGGGGCTCTGGCACCTCGCGTTCCTGGCGCTCGTCGTGCTGTGCGTGGTCTCCGGCTTCATGGCGCTCGGCACGCTGATGGCGGTCGGTCTGATCATGCTGCCGGCGATCGCGGCGCGGCACTGGGCCGGTTCGCTCGCCGGCCAGGTCCGCGTCGCGGTGGGTCTCGCGGTGCTCGCCTCGGTGGCCGGGCTGCTGCTGTCCTTCCATCGCGACATCCCCGCGGGCCCCGCGATCGTACTGACCGCCGGCGGATTGTGGGCGCTCGGCCTCGCGGTCGGGCCGCATCACAGCGCGCTCGCCCGGCTCAACCTGTAGGCGCCGCCGCCATCGCCCTGCCACCGCATCCCCCGCGCCACGGCTTCGACCGGCACTGGCTGCCCTCGATCGGCTTCACCCTGCTGCTGATCGGCATCGTCGTGATCGCGGTCGGCGGCGGCCCGGGCATCGAGCTGGCGGCGCTCGGCAGTTGCGCGCTGGGGTTCGGCTTCTTCTATTTCGTCTTTCCCGGCAACATGCATTTCGGCTTCACGGTCGCCAATTTCCTGGCGATCTACGCCTGCATGTTCACCTTCTTCCACGAGGCGAACTTCCGCGCCGCGCCACGTTTCTTCTCCATCGCCGGCCTCGCCCTGCCGGTCGTCGCCTTCCTCGGCGCCTGCCTCGCACGCCGGCGCGAGATCGCCGCCGTGATCCACGCCCGCCGCACCCGCGCGCTCGAGCATCTGCCGCGGCTGTCGCGCTGGGTGCCGGCCTCGCTCGCGGTCGGCATCGGCTCCTTCGCGCTGCCCGACCAGGGGCTCGGCCCGGTGGCGCAGGGCGTCGCGCTGGTCGGGGCCATGGCGATCATATCGACCTTCATCGTCTTCGCCGTGCGCGACGTGGTGCTGCTGATGGTCGACGTCGCCCAGATCCTGGAGGCGGTGTCGGGGCGCATCCATCGTCTGGTGATCCCGATGGTCGCATTCGTGACGCTGTACATGCTGCTCGTTGTTATGTTCGGCTGCCTCTACCGCATCGCCGACCTCAGCCTCGGCACGCCGCCCTTCGTGGTGCACGGCCAGCCGACCGCGATCAGCTTCACCGATGCGATCTACTTCAGCTTCGTCACCATCAGCACCATGGGGTATGGCGACATCGTCGCCGCGGCGCCGCTGGCGCGCGCGCTGGTGGCGATGGAGATGCTGTCGGGGCTGCTGCTGCTGCTGTTCGGCTTCAGCGAGATCATGCGCAACGCCGTGCCCGAGGCGACGCATCCGCATGGCGGAGGCCGAGGTGGGCGCGCTCAGGCGACCGGGACGCGCGATACCGAAGGGCCCGGAGAGCCGCCGTCGGGATCGCCAAGTCCTCCTTAAGCTAACGACCTCGCTGACAGCACGCGCGTGTTCGCCGTACGCGGCCGCCTCCTCGCGCGCCAGATCAACCGGGCGCTGGCCGGCGACGATAGTCGCGACCTTACGCGTCTTGCGGCTTTGACTATACATACTAGTACGTACAACATGCTGCCTCCATCACCGACAGGAGGTTGGACATGCCGCTCGTTCACATCTCGCTCAAGCAGCAGCTTTCCCCGGCCAAGCGCCGGGCCATCGCCGATACGGTCCATCGCGCGCTGGTCGAGGGTCTCGGCATACCGGCCGGCGATCGGTTCCAGATCATCGGCACCTACGGCGATGATCTCATCTACGACGCCCACTTCCTCGGCATCGAGCGAACGGATGGGATCGTCATCATCGAGATCGAGCTGGCATCGGGTCGCACGGTCGAGCAGAAGAAGAAACTGTTCAAGGCGATCGCCGACGGTCTCGCGGCGGAGCAGGGGTTCCGGCCCGAGGACGTCTTCGTCGGTCTGATCGAAGTGGCCCGCGAGAATATCTCGTTCGGCTTGGGCATCGCTCAATTTGCCGGCGCTCCGCCGCCGCACCTCGCATCCCTTGCCGCGGCGCAGGCCTAGAGAGCGGATGAGCCGTTCTTGAGGCGCGCGGGAGGTTCGAAGCGCACGGCCCTGATCGAGGCCACGAAGGAACTGCTCTGGGAACGCGGCTACGAGGCGACGAGCCCGCGCGATATGCTCGACCGCAGCGGCGCCGGCCAGGGCAGCCTCTATCATCATTTCGCGGGCAAGCTCGAGCTGGCGCGCACCGCGCTGACGGAGATGGCGGAGGAGGAGATGGCGGCGATCGCGGCGATCTTCGACCCCGCCAAGCCGCCCCTCGATCGCGTTCACGCCTATCTCTGCCGCGAGCGCGACGCGCTCCGCGGCTGCCGACTCGCGCGACTGGCCAACGAAGCGGCCGTCGAGCTGCCGGCGTTCCGCCAGCCGATCGCCGCCTTCCTCGACCGGATCATCGAGTTATTGCACGCGAGCCTCGCCGAAGCCCAAGCGGGCGGGCAGCTCCGCCCAGGCATCGATCCATCGATCGTCGCAACGACGCTGCTCGCGGTGATCGAGGGCGGCTACGTTCTGGCCCGCGCGCATTGGGAGCCGCGCTACATGGTTGAGGCCGTTGGCGGCGCGGTCGCGCTGCTACGCACCGTCGCGACCGTGCCGATCCCCTCCGCCGCCGAACGCCTCGGCCAATGATCCGCGCGATCGACGGCGGCGACCTAATCCTTCGGCACGTGCGTGTTCTCGGGCACCGGTACGTCGAAGGCGTTCAGCGTCACGGAGACGAGGCAATAGAGGCCCACCAGGTAGGACAGTTCGGCCATCCCATCCTCGCCGAACAGGGCGACACCCGCCCGATAAGTCAGTTCCGGCAGGACGCCGCCGTTCACCAGCGCCGAGGTGACGTCGTAGGCCATCGCCTCCTCGCGGCTCAGATCAACGGGGCGCTGGCCGGCGACGATGGTGGCAAGCTTCGCGTCGGCAAGCCCGCGGTGCTCGGCGACGATGACGTGGGCATAGAGTTCATAGGCGGCGCGGAAATGCGCGCCGGTGACGAGGATCGCGACCTCGCGCACCGGTGCGGGCAGAAGCGGCTTGAACGCCAACGCCTTCGTCAACGCCCAGATCGGCTGACCAACGGAGGCGAAGCGGAGCCAGGGCGCCCAGGGGCCGAGCAGGGCACCGTCGTCGCGGATGGTCACGAACCCCTGGAAATGGTCGGTGATGCCCTGTTTCATGTCCTCGTAGATCGGACGTTGCGCTGGGCTCAGGGCGTCGGGCGGGGTCGCGGGTATGCGCATCGGCAAGCTCCTTGGTTAGATCGCTCGGCGACCTATGAGGGGCGGTCGGGTCGCATCGGCAACCCCGGCCTTGGCGTGCGTCCGTCCCGTTCAGGCGGTTGTTGCTCCTGCATCTCGCGGCCGAGGAAATAATTGAGAGCGGTGCGGATCACCGCAATGGCGCCGAGTTTGCCGATCGCGTCCCAACTCGGCGCGACGGCCGTGGACAGGATGTCGGCGCCGAGCTGGAATTCGAGCGCGATCGCCAGGAAGCGCGCCAAGGTCAGCCGCACCGCCAGGAAGTCGTCCACCGCCGGCGGGAACGATCCGCGCAGGAAGCGCCGTCCGGCGAGGATGACGCCGATCCCGATCATCAGCGCCCCGATCGCCTCGATGCCGAGCTTCAGCCACAGCACCAGGACAACAATGACGTCCTCGACGCCGGCCTCGGCGGGCGGCGCGATCAAACCGAGCGCCCCATGTCCGATCCGCGCCGGCGGCTAGGCCCGGTCGGCCAGCAACCGCGCCGCCTCGACGGCGAAATAGGTGAGCACCCCGTCGCAGCCGGCGCGCTTGAAGGCGATCAGGCTTTCCAGTATCGCCCGCTCGCGATCCAGCCAGCCGTTGTTCGCCGCCGCCGCGATCATCGCGTATTCGCCGGACACCTGATAGGCGAAGGTCGGCGCGCCGAAACGGTCGCGCACCCGGCGGATGATGTCGAGATAGGGCATCCCGGGCTTCACCATCACCATGTCGGCGCCCTCCAGCAGATCAAGCTCGACCTCGCGCAGCGCCTCGTCGGTATTCGCCGGGTCCATCTGGTAGGTTTTCTTGTCGCCCTTGAGCGCGCCCAACGAGCCCACCGCGTCGCGGAACGGGCCATAGAACGCCGAGGCGTATTTGGCCGCATAGCTCATGATCCGCGTATGGATCAGCCCGTGCTGGTCGAGGGCGGCGCGGATGGCGCCGACGCGGCCATCCATCATGTCCGACGGTGCGATCACGTCGATCCCGGCCTCGGCCTGCACCACGGCCTGGCGCGTCAGTACGGCGAGGGTCTCGTCATTGGCGACGTAGTCGTCGCGGATGACGCCGTCATGGCCATGGTCGGTGTAGGGGTCGAGCGCCACGTCGCCGACCAGGCCGACATCGGGGAACTCGCGCTTGAGCAGGCGGGCGGCGCGGCACATCAGGTTGTCGGGGTTGCCGGCCTCGGTGCCCTCGGCGTCCTTGCGCTCGGCCGGCGTCGCCGGGAACAGCGCGATCGCCGGAACGGCGAGCCTCACCGCCGTTTCGACGTGCGCCGCCAGCCGGTCGAGGCTCACGCGCACGATCCCCGGCATCGAGGCGACCGGCGTCGTCAGGCCGGTGCCTTCGATCACGAAGACGGGCCAGATGAAATCGTCGACCGAAAGCCGGTGCTCCGCGACCAGGCGCCGCGTCCAGGCGTCATGGCGGTTGCGGCGCAGGCGCGTTGCGGGAAAGCGGCCGACCGTCATCGGATTCTGCTCCATGAGGATGCATGAGATGGCGCGTCGTCCATAGGACCGGCGCGCGTCCAGCGCCAGACCGCTCCGGCGCAACCTGCGGTCAGACGATGGCAGCGGGCGGCATGGCCGGGGCAGCGGCACGGGCAGGGGCAGGGGGCGCCACGTCGACGGCGGTCCAGGAATGCAGCGCGCGCAATCGCGGCGTCTTCTTGTCCTGGTGCTCGCCCATCCGGCGCAGCAGCGCGTCGAGCGCGCGCACCGCCTCGCTCACCATCGGGCCCTTGTTCAGCATCACGCACTCGGCGCGCGCGGCCATCGCCGCATCGGTCATTTCGCCGCGCGTCGGCAGGCCGGACTTGACCATACTTTCCAGCACCTGCGTCGCCCAGATCACCGGCACGTTCGCCGCCTCGCAGAGCCACAGGATCTCCTCCTGGATCTCCGCCAGGCGCGCGAAGCCGATCTCCACCGCCAGATCGCCGCGCGCGATCATCACGCCGAAGGGCTGCGACCCGGCCGCCTGGACGATGATATCCGGCAGGTTGGCGACCGCCCGGCGGGTTTCGATCTTGGCGATGATGCCGATGCTGCGCCAGTCCGGCCGCCGCTCCGCCAGTTCGCGCTGCAACAGCGCAACATCCGCGCGGCTCTGGACGAAGGAATAGCCGATCATGTCGGCGAGAAGGGCGACGGTGTCGAGGTCGAGCAGATCCTTCTCGGTCAGCGGCGCGAGGTTGAGCGCGGAGCCCGGGAAGTTCAGGCCTTTCTCGGGCTTCAGCTTCACGCCGCCGAGCTTGGTGCGATCGACCCGCACCAGCACGCCGCCATCGGGACGCCGCGCCAGGATTGTGCCGCCGAGCTTGCCGTCGTCCATCGCCATCTCCGCGCCCGGTTCGATCGCGGCAAGAACGGAGGGCGGATCGCAGACCGCGGCGAAGGACGGCGCGCCGGCGTCCAGCAGGGAAGCGCTGGGCACGAGCGTGAACTCGTCGCCGGCCTGGAGACGCCGGTCGTCGTCCGGGCGTCGGACCTCGCCGGTGCGGAGCTTGGGGCCCGCGATGTCCATCAGGACGGCGATCCGGCGGCCCAGAAGCTCGCCGGCGGCGCGGGCGTGCGCGGCCATTGCCGTCCAGTGCGCGGCATCGTCGTGGGCGCAGTTGATCCGCACGGCATCGGCGCCGCTGCGCGCGAGGTCGAGGATGAAGGCGGGATCGTCGGCGGCTTCCGTCGGCAGGGTGACCAGGACCCGACGGTCGCGCGCATCGGCCGTCTCGCCGAACAGTTGGGCGGTCGCCGCAGCGAGGCGAACCTCGCCGCGGAAGAAGCGCCGCTCGGATGGCGGCCAGCGCCGCGCATCGGGCCGCCCGCCGCCGAGGACCGCCAGCGAGCCTTCGACGGCGTCGAGCGCGACGAGCACGCGACCTTCCATCCGGCCGAGCGATGACAATCCGTAGCGCATCAGCGCGCGCTGCAGCGGCCGCAGGTCGTGGCGCCGTACCGCCAGGTAATGTGCCAGGTTGAGCGCGCCGGTGGCGAAGGCCGCGCGACGGATCGCGGGCCGCCAACCGCCGAACGTCGCGCGCCCCTCGGCGGCTACCGTTTGACGGAGGTTGCCGACGATCGTGCGAAGCTCGGTGACCGAGGCCTCGGCGGGGACCGAACCGAGCGGCTGGTCGAAATGGTTCACGACACGCTCCATGCCAAATCCGAGCACGTCTTACCAGCCGGCGCGGCCGCTGTGGCTGACAGTTGCGAAGGCGGCTGGTGCGAAGGCGGCCGGAACGCCACGGGTAATTGTCGCATAAGATATATTATGGAAAGTCGGGGCGCCGTCAGCCTGTGGCCAGTGATGTCGTCGCGTAGAATTCGGCCAGCCGGAATGTGCCGTCGATGCTCGCCAGCCGAAGCTCCGCGTCGGCGCCCAGGCGTTCGGGCATGCGCGGCCAACCGCCGTCGGGCTGGCGCCGCAAAAGCTCGGCTTCGATCGCAAGCGATTGAACGATCAGGATTTCGGCGACCGAGGGAATCGTCGTGTAGGCCCACACATTCGCCCAGGTCTCCGCCTCGTTGCTGGGCGACAGGATCTCGAGGATCAGCACGGGCTCGCGAACGAGCCGCGCGTTCGGATCCGCTGGTGAGCACGTGACGGCCAGCGCCGGCACGCGCACATTGTCGGCCTCGCGAACTCGGGGCACGATGCCCGGCGAGATCACCACCCGACAACGCCGCAACCCTCCAGCAAGATGGTTGCCAACAAGAGCCGCCAGCGCCGCATGGATCGAGCCGAACGCATCGCTCGCTGGCGCTTTCGGAACCGGTTCGCCGTCGACAAGCTGCCAGTGCCGCCCGGTCGGATCGTCCGGCCAGACCAGGAATTCCGTCGTCGTCATGCGCGACACGGCCGGCGGCTCGGCGAATGCGCTCATGGCGACATGATACCATCCGACGCGGCATGACCCAACACCATGCGAGATCGGTCAGCCGGGAATCTCGAGCACCATCCCGTCGTGTCCGGCCTCGACGCCGGGCGGCAGGTTGGCGGCGAGCCAGGCCCAGTCCATGTCCGGTCCCATATGGGTCAGCACCGTGCGCCGGGCGGCGACGCGCGCGGCCCAGGCCAGCGCCCGCTTCAGATGCGCATGCGTCTTGTGCGCGGGCGCGCGCTGAAAGCAGCCGACGACCCAGGTATCGACCCCTGCCAATACGGCGAAGGCCGCCTCGTCGAGCGCCACCACGTCGGTTGAATAGGCGAAGCCGCCGATGCGAACACCGAGCGTACGGGAGAACCCGTGATCCTGGTCGAACAGCCGGACATCGAGACCGGCCATCGTCACGGCGTCGCCGGCCGCGACGTCGACGGTTTCCAGCACCGGGCGGAAGAAGCCGGACCGGTCCCACGGACGGAAGGCATAGTCGAACCGCCGCCGCAGTTCGTCCAGCGTCGCCGGCGTGGCGAACGCGGGCAGCGGTCGGTCGGCGATGCGGTTGAGGATGCGCACGTCGTCGAGCCCGGTGATGTGGTCGGCGTGCGCATGGGTGTAGAGAATCGCATCGATGCTCGGAATCCGGCAGGCGAGCAGCTGCGCCCGCATGTCGGGCGGCGTGTCGATGAGCAGCCGCTGCCCGGCGGTGTTTTCGACCACGATGCTCGCCCGGGTCCGGCGGTTACGCGGCTCCGCCGGGTCGCATGCGCCCCAGTCGCCACTGCCGTCCGGCCCGCCGATCATCGGCACGCCGGCCGACCCGCCGGTGCCGAGCAACGTCACCCGCATGCGGTTTCAGGCGGTCTTGCGGAACAGCCGGCGGAAATTCGCCGTCGTCAGATCGCCGAGATTCTCCGGGTCGAGCCCCCTCACCTCCGCCAGCACCCGCGCCGTATATGCGACGTGCGCCGGTTCGTTGCGCTTGCCCCGGAACGGCACCGGCGCGAGATACGGAGCGTCGGTCTCGACCAGCAGACGATCGACCGGAACATCGCGCGCGATGTCCCTGATCTCCTGCGATTTCGGGAATGTCAGGATACCCGAGAAGCTGACATAGCCGCCGAGCGATATCGCAGTTTCAGCGAGTTGACGCCCGGAGCTGAAGCAATGCAGCAGCAACGCGAAGGCGCCGCCCGTATCCCATTCATCGTGCAGGATTGCCGCGATATCGGCATCGGCGTCGCGCGCATGGATGATGAGCGGCACGTTCGCCAGCCGGGCGGCGCGGATGTGGACCCGGAAATTCTCGGCTTGAACCTCGCGCGGGGCGCGGTCGTAGAAATAGTCGAGACCGGACTCGCCGATGCCGACGACCTTCGGGTGCGCGGCCAGTTCGACGAGCGTTTCTACCGTAGGAACCGGGGCTTCGGCGGCGTGATGCGGATGAACGCCGATGCTGCACCAAACCTTCGGCGTTGCTTCCGACAGCTGCCTGATCTTGTTGGATTGTTCGAGCGTGGTGCCGATCGTCACCATCTCGCCCACCCCCGCGTCGTGCGCACGTGTGAGCACGCCCGGCAGTTCGGCCGCGGTGTAGTAGTCGAGGTGACAGTGGGAATCGATTAACATCAACGGATTGCGGCCTCAATTACGTGCGACGGGTGCGCGGAGGCGAGATTGCTTCGCTTCGCTCGCAATGACGGCGGCGTATTGCGGCCCGCACCAGCGACCTACGCGACGTCTTCAACGAGGCGTGGGAACACGCCTTCGGGCTGGGGCAGCACCGTGCCATCGGGCAGCGGATGCGCGAGCGCCGCCAGGGTCCGCCGATCGTCCGGCACGCCAAGCTGGTCGAGCATGCGCGCCATGGCGTCAGGCATGAACGGCTGCAGCACCGTGGCGATCGCGCGCAGCGTGTCGGCCAGCACGCGCAGCACCGCGGCCATCCGCGCCGGATCGGTCTTGCGCAGCGCCCACGGCGCCCGGCGATCGATATAGGCGTTGGCGGCCCGGATCACCTTCCAGGTTTCCTCGAGCGCCTCGTGGAACGCCTGGCGGTCGAGCCGCGCGCGCAGGATCGCCGGCAGCGCCTCGGCACCGGCAAGCAGCCCCGCGTCATCCTCAGTCGCCGTGCCCCGCGCCGGCAACTGGCCGCCGCAGTTGCGCGCGATCAGCGACAGCGAGCGCTGGGCGAGGTTGCCGAGATCGTTCGCCAACTCAACATTCAGGCGCGAGACTAGCGCCCGATGGCTGAGGTCGCTGTCGTTACCGAACGGCATCTCACGCAACAGGAAGAACCGAACCGCGTCCAGCCCATACCGGTCGGCCAGAACGCGCGGGTCGAGCACATTGCCGAGCGACTTGCTCATCTTCTCGCCCTCGACGGTCCACCAGCCATTGGCGGCGATGCGCCTGGGCACCGGCAAACCGGCGGCCATCAGAAAGGCCGGCCAATAGACCGCGTGGAACCGGATAATGTCCTTGCCGACCAGATGCACATCGGCCGGCCAGAATGCCATGCGCGGTGCGCTCTCATCCGGAAAACCGAGCGCGGTGACATAGTTCGCCAGCGCGTCGAGCCAGACATACATCACGTGCGCCGGATCCCCGGGCACCGGGATGCCCCAGCGGAAGCTGGTGCGGCTGATCGACAGATCGCGCAGCCCGCCGCGCACGAAGCTCAGCACTTCGTTGCGCCGCGCCGGGGGGCCGATGAAATCGGGGTTGGCTTCGTAAAGTGCGAGCAGTCGGTCCTGCCAGGCCGAGAGGCGGAAGAAGTAGGACGGCTCCCGCACCCACTCGACCGGCGCGCCGGAGGGGGCGACGCGCGTGCCATCGGCGCGCAGCGTGGTCTCGCCCTCGTCGTAGAACGCCTCGTCGCGGACCGCGTACCAGCCCTCGTAGCCGCCGAGATAGATCTGTCCCGCCGCCTCCATCCGCCGCCACAACTCGGCGCAACCGGCCTTGTGACGCGCCTCGGTGGTGCGGATGAAATCGTCGTTTGACACGCCCATGCGTCCGGCCATATGGCGGAAATCGGCCGAGACCGCGTCGGCAAAGGATTGCGGATCGATGCCGGCGTCGGCCGCCGCCTTCTCGACCTTCTGGCCATGCTCGTCGGTGCCGGTAAGGAAGAACACCTCGTAGCCGTCCAGCCGCTTGAAGCGGGCCAGCACGTCGGCCGCGATCGAGGTATAGGCGTGGCCGATATGGGGCGCGCCGTTCACGTAGTAGATCGGCGTCGTGATGTAGAAGCGGTTGGCCATGTCTTTCCGTCAGCCGGTCGATGCGTTGGAGCCGCGCAGCATGTCAAGCGCGGCGACGACCGCCTGGCGCTTGTCCAGGCTGAACCGCTCCGTCTCGTCCTGCAGTCGGGTCAGCGCGTGCCACGTTTCGCCCCAGGCATCAAGCGGTCGCAGCCCGGCGAGCCGCGCCTGGGCGGCGTCGGCGCGTCCGCGCAGCGTTTCGCGCAAGGCCATCGCGAGCGTGCCGCGCAGGATGTCCATGTAGGTGGAGAACGCATCCTCGCCGCGTCCCAGGCCGTCGGCGATCTCGTACGCGCGCAGCCCCGGCAGGCCGGGTAGCGCCGCCAGCGTCGCGTCCACCAGCGCCGCCAGCTTGAGCCCCTCGCCCTCGGCCAGATCGAGCGCCCGTCCCGGCGCGCCGTCGGCGATGGCGATGAGCCGGCGGCGCGCGGCGGCGTCGAGGTCGGGCAGGTAGCGCGCGAGCAGCGTGTGCATGTCCGCCTCGCCGAGCGCCGTGACGCGGAGCGTCCGGCAGCGGCTGCGCAGGGTCGCCGGCAGCCGTCCCGGCGCCGAGCAGGTGAGCAGCAGCACCGCGCGCGACGGCGGCTCCTCCAGGACCTTGAGCAACGCGTTGGCGGCGTTGCGGTTGAGCTGTTCGGCGCCGTCGACGATCACCACCCGCCAGCCGCCCTCGGCCGGCGTCAGGCGCAGGAAGTCGGATACCTTGCGCACCTCGTCGACGCCGATGTCACGCCGCTCGCGCTTGCGCCTGGCATCGAAGCCGCGCTCGATGGTGAGCAGGTCGGCATGGGAGGCAGCGGCGACGCGGCGGAACACGGGATGGGACGGCGGCAGGTCGAGCCCCGCTTCCCCGTCCGCGGCGATGCCGGCGAGCAGGCGGCGGGCGAAGCGGAAGGCCAGCGTCGCCTTGCCGACGCCGTCCGGGCCGGTGATGAGCCAGGCATGGTGCATCCGCCCCGAACCCATGGCCGCCGCGATCGTCGCCTCGGCGGCCGCATGGCCGAGCAGCAGGGGGTTGGCGCGGGGTTCGGGCGCGGTCATGCGGGCTCCTTACCGCATCCGACTGCGGGGCGGCAGGTTGCGATCAAGCGTCTACGCGATGTGGATCGATCAGGTGCTTGCGCAATCAAGGGTCTGAGAGTCGCTCCACCCGGCGCGAAGCCGCGACCCACCCGATCCAGACGTAGAGGCCGCGTCCGCCGCGGTTCTGCTGCTCAAGTGTATCGCTTGTTCCCCATCAGTTCAGACTCAGACTCTAAGGGTAGACGGGAAGCATTACCGGCGCGCGCGGCGTCTGAGTGAAGTCGAAATCGTTCGCCAAAGTCTCGCTTGGCACGAGCGTTTCGCGCACCGAAGGCCGGGGGTCCCATCGGCCGTCTTTGTTCGGATCAAGTCGGTGGCCGCCAAGGAACAAATTCTCGATGAACTTGGCATATGCATCGAAGCTCAGAACCTGATGGTCGATGAAGTTCTTTTTCGCATAGGGGGAGATCACTAATCCTGGTACTCGGATGCCGTAGCCGTTTGCGTCTACGGCGGGCGGAACAACATGGTCATAAAAGCCGCTCCAATCGTCCCAGGAGACGAAGATCGCAGAACTCGACCACTCCGGTCCACTCATCACGGCGTTGATCAAGCTCGTGACGTAGGCTTGCCCATCCCTGATGTCATAGCTTGGGTGCTCGCTCACTGGTCCTGACGGGACAACCCACGAAACTGACGGCAGTGTTCCTGCTTGGGCTGCAGCATAGAAATTCGCCACCGACTGGATATTACTCAGTTGGCCATCGGCCTTGACGGTGTCGAACCCGGGGAGGACGTTCCAGAAGGTCCAGGTGGCCGCGCCCTTGGCGTTCGCCACGCAAGAAAGCGTCTTGGGGTTTAGGCAGTCCGGTTCAGTACCGTCCACCACGTAGTAGCCCCAGCTCACGCCATAGCGGTGCAACAGGTAGGTCAGATCGGTCCAGGCGAATGGTACGTTGATTGGCTGGTTGTTCTTGAACGGATAGGCGTCAATGAAATTCGTGCAACTCTGTGCAACGTTGTGTGTCGCGCACTTGGCCGCCCACTCCGAAACCAAGTACAAATGAGAGGTTGCCGAGTAAGCGGCGACCGGTTCAAACATATGATCCTGTAGAACGAATTGCTGCGCATAGGTCCAATAGTTCGGGATCTCCCGATTGTCGTGATATCCCATCACGTCGATCCCGCAGCCCGCAATGGCATGGTCCCCGCAGCGACCGGGAAAATACGTCTCCACATTGGCGATAAAACCATCCATTTTGCCGCCATCGATATCGGCGAGCGCGTCAACGTGTTGGTGCGGTCCTCCACCATTCTTCGGTGATGTATCATGGTAAGGAAATGCGCACGTTGCGGTCTGCGGATCGGGCACGCAGACAGTGAAACGACCGCCGCTTTGGGGTAGCCCATCTGCGCCTGGATAGGTGCCAAAGTAGTGGTCGAATGAGCGATTTTCCTGCATGATAATTATGACATGCTTAATGTGTTCCTGCGCAGGTGTCGCCGCGAGTGCTGTCTGTGCCGCCAGCACCGCGCCGAACGCCACCGCCACACTCGCGGGTTGCGCCATCTCAAAAAATGACCGCTTCATTGGAGTGCCTCCCCCATGAGCGTGCGATCATTATCGAGGGGCCTCCTTAACTGCATTGATCTGGATCAAATAGATTCCATGACCAGGAGTGTTGCAATCACGCTCCATAGCGTTTTCGGCACGGGATTTCCCAAATATGAACCGCTATCGGACTCAGCGGACATCGAGATCGCGGATCCTGGCGTAGGCGTCGACGACCTATCCCGACAGCTCCCAGTCCGCCGGACGTTGGCCTTATGCTAAGTTTGTGAATGCTCGGCTCGGATCTTCTCCGACGCTGAGCGACCGTGAAGCGTCGGGTCAGCCGTCACGCCTCAACGACACCCACCGCGTAGCGCTGGCCGCGGTGATCGAGAGCGGGTAGAGCCTATACACGTTCCGTCACGCGGGGTTGCATGGTGCAACCACCGCCAGCGCGGACCCCAATGTGCGACATGCCCTTCTCGGCTGAAATAGGGGCAGCGTATCTGCGAGCCCTGATGCTGCGCACCCTGGTCGATCGCGCAAGGCCTACCTACTTATGGCGCGCGGCAATGGCAGATTCGGGAGATATCACCGATGCTCATTTCTGACGTGCTTCGCGGCAAGGGCTCAAGCGTGTTGAAGGTGCGGCCGACCGATACGGTCGCCGCCGCGGTCGGCCGGCTGGCCGAGCACCGGATCGGCGCGCTGGTGGTCGAGGACCGCTGGATGCACATCGTCGGCATCTTCTCCGAGCGCGATTTCATCAACGCTGCGGCGCGCGAGGGCACGGCGGCGCTCGAACGCACCGTCGAGGAGTTGATGAGCGCTCCGGTCATCCACTGTAACCCGTCCGACCGGATCAACGCCGTGCTCGCCACCATGACCATGCGCCGGATCCGCCATCTGCCGGTGATCGCCGACGGGCAGCTCATCGGCATCGTCTCGATCGGCGACCTTGTGAAGCACCGGCTGGACGAGAAGGAGCTGGAAGCTTCGGTGCTGCTCGAGATCGCGCGGATGCGGGCCTGACGTCGCGCCCGCCGACGCGCGGCTGACCCGTTGGTCTCGGCGCCGAAGCGCCACGTGCTGCGCGCGTGATGCCGCCGACGGGCCCGGTTTGCTTCCCGTGTCGGGGCTGATAGGTCTCGGGCGACAACGGCCCGGCACGAAGGCAGCCCGATGAAGGAAGCGTTCTTCTACCTGTTCACAAGCTTTTGGGCGGGGGCGACCCACGCGGCGACGCCGGGGCACGGCAAGACCATCGCTGCCGCCTACATCGTCGGCGCCCGGGGCCGGCCGATCGACGCCGTGATCCTCGGCGTGTTCGTCACCCTCTCGCACGTCAGCGGCATCGTCCTCGTCGGCGTGCTCGCCTCGCTCGGCACCGCCTGGTTCGCGCCGCAGCGGCTGGAGGCCTATCTCGGGCTGGCGATGGGCCTGATCGTCACCGGGCTCGGCGCCTGGATCCTGTGGACCCAGCGCGACCTGATCGGCCCGGCGCTGGCCAGGCCGGAGCACGATCATCACGGGCACGACCACCCCGATCACGACCATGCCGACGGCCTCGATCACGGCCACGCGCACGATCATGACCATGTTCTGCAGCCCGCGCTCGCTGGTGCGGTGGCGGTCGCGCACAGCCACCCGCATCCGCACGGCCATGACCACGCCCACGACCATGACCATGGGCACGACCATGACCATGCGCACGATCACGATCGCGAAGACGGGCATGACCATCACCATGCGCACGAGGGCGAAGAGGCGACCTGGCACCGGCACGGCTGGGGCACCTACCATTCCCACCGGCTCGACGTCGTCACCGATCGCCGGCCCGGGCTCGCGGCGCTGCTGGCGCTCGGCATCGCCGGCGGCCTGCTGCCCGATCCGACGGCGCTGGCGATCCTTCTCGCGGCGCTGTCGAGCGGCAAGGTGATGCTCGGGCTGGCGACGGTGCTCGTGTTCAGCCTGGGTTTCGCCGCGACTTTGGTTCTGGTCGGCATCATCGCCGCCAAGGTCGGCGAGCGGGTCCTGACATGGCTGAGCAATGTCTGGATGCTGCGTATCCAGCTCGCGACGACGGCGGTGATCCTGGGGCTCGGTCTCGTGCTGACGGTGCGGGCGATCCTCGAGATCGGCGCCCTGCCCGCCTGAACGGGGCCGCCTGAACGGGGCCGCCTGAACGCTCAGCGCACCTGCACCGCGGCGCGCGCCGCGGCCCCGTCGGCGTCGAGCACCGTCACCCGGTAGAACCCCGGGCCCGGCGGCGTCCAGGCCGCCTCGCGGTGCGCCGGCTCGGCGGCGATCGGGGCACCGTCGACGAGGAAGGCAAGCGGCCGCCGCCCGCCCATGGCCCGGATCGTCACACGGCCGCCCTCGGCCAGCACCGCACCGGGCGGCGGGAACAGCAGCCGCAGGGCGTCGGCGGGCGCGCCCGCCACCGTCGCAGGTGGGGCGCTGGCGGTGGTGGCAGGGACCGGCTCGGTCGTGCGCGGCATCGCCGGCAGCAGATCGAACAGGCGGGCGAGCAGCGGCAGGGCGAGCGCGGTGCCGGTGGCGCCCGGCAGCGGCGTGCCGTCCGGCCG
>Ga0209415_10002817_pt1 | contig 32555 bp, 31 predicted proteins | sample PeaSoiSIISIP2007_FD_187696 | JGI IMG/M metagenome (GOLD analysis project Ga0209415, IMG submission 187696) | Peat soil microbial communities from Weissenstadt, Germany - SII-SIP-2007 (SPAdes) (version 2) | ecosystem: Environmental > Terrestrial > Soil > Wetlands > Peat | place: Germany... | reverse complement strand
AGGCGATCGCCTGCCAGCGGCTGCGCAGCGCTGCTGCTTCGGCGGCGAGCGCTTCGGCCGCGGCGCCCGCCGTCTCCGGGCCCAGGATGAAACCGTCCGCCGCCGGCGCAAGCGCCGCCGTAAGCCGCTGCCGTTCCTCTGCGGCGAGCCCTTTCGCCACGATCCCCGGCCGCCCCGGCCTCAGCTCGAGCAGGCTCCCTTTGAGACGCGGACGCAAACTCACGCCCGCGGCCTTGTCGGCACGCGCGTCTTTCAGCACCTGCACGATGACGGACTGGCCCTCGGCGAGCCCGGCGATGCCGGTCTTGCGCGCGGCGTCCTCGGCGCTCAGAAAGGCCGGACGCGGCAAGCCGATCTCGACCAGCGCCGCCGGCAGCTCCGGCTGCAATGCGACGATGCGGCCGAGATAGATCTCGCCGACGCGGCTGCGCGCCCCCGTGCGCAGGAGACGCAATCCGACGAGCGCGCCGCCGTCACTGAGCGCCGCCCACAACTCGCCGGGCGAGGCCGCGATCAGCAGCCGGCGACGCACTGCCGCGCTCATCGCGCCGGCCGCAGCCGCTGCGCCGGCGCATAGCCCTGGCCGGCGAGGAGATTCACCGTCTCGAACAGCGGCAGGCCCACGACGTTCGAATAGGAGCCTTCGATCCACGCGACGAAGCGCGCGGCATAGCCCTGGATCGCATAGCCGCCGGCCTTGCCGCGCCATTCCTCGGTCGCGAGATAGTCCGCGATCTCGTCTTCGCTCAGGCGCTTCATGGCAACGATGCTCTCGACGCGCCGGCTCGGCATTCGTCCCGCGGGCGTCGCCAGCGCGATGCCGCCATGGACGCGGTGGCGGCGGCCGGACAATAGGACAAGACATTGACGCGCCGTCTCGCGCTCCATCGCCTGCGGCAGGATCCGCCGGCCGCAGGCGACCACGGTGTCCGCGCCGAGCACGAAGGCGCCGGGATGGCGACCGGCAACCGCGCGCGCCTTCGCCGCGGCGAGCCGCAGGGCATGCTGCGCCGGCAGCTCCGCCGGAAGCGCGCGCTCATCGATGTCGGCGGGATCGACGATGTCCGGGCGCAGCGCGATCTGCGCGAGCAAGTCGAGGCGGCGCGGCGAGGCGGATGCCAGCACGAAAGGCACAGCGTTCACGACGCGGACGCCCCTTGCCATAAATTATTTGAAGCGAAAGGTGATGCGGCCCTTGGTCAGGTCATAGGGCGTCATCTCGACATTGACCCGGTCCCCGGCCAGCACGCGAATGCGGTTCTTCCGCATCTTACCCGAGCTGTGCGCCAGCACCTCATGGTCATTATCGAGCTTCACGCGGAACATCGCATTTGGCAGCAGTTCAATCACCGTAGCCGCGAACTCGATCAGGTCTTCCTTGGCCATTCCTGAGCCGGTGGTCGCTTCCCCGCGGCCTCCCGCGGAAGGCCGCCAAGAACATCGTCGTAGGTCGCACTCCGGTCAAGCTCTTCCTCCCGGCCGCGGCCGGTCCCTTCGGTCAAGCAGCCCTGGAAAGGAGATTCCGTTCCTCGTGACTACCCGGCTCTGATATCAATGATCGATGCGAACGCCAGGGATCAGCGCGTTTCCCGCGCGGCCGCTATCATTCGCCTGAGCGAGTCGACGTCGGCGGCGCCATCCGCGATCGTGTTCCCAATCACGATGCCGGGAGTGCCCTCGATGTCGAGGGCTTCGGCAAGGGCGAAGTCGTGGCGTAGGATGGTGTCGATATCCGGCGACTGAACGTCGGCCTTGAGCTTGTCGAGATCGAGGCCGACGGATCGTGCGACGCCGAGCACCACCGGCTCGGTGATTTCCGCCTCGCCCTTGGTCGCCATCATGGCCTCATGAAATTCGTCATACTTGTCCTGCTTGCGCGCGGCGAGCGCCACCCGCGCGGCAAAGACGGACGCACGCCCGAGTATCGGAAATTCCTTGTAGACGATCCGAAGTTTGGCGTCCTCCTTGAGTAAGGCGTCGATCGACGGTTCCACCCTTTTGCAATAGGGGCAGCGATAGTCGAAGAACTCGACGATCGTGACATCGCCCTTGGGATTGCCGCCGACCGGGGAGTCGGGATCCTCGAGGAGTTGACTGCGCCACGATTTAATCGACTCCCGTGTGCGCTCCGCTCGGTCCTGCTTTTGCTTTTGCTTCGCTTGCTGCAGCACTTCGATAATCAGCTCGGGATGGCTGAGGAGATAGTCGTGGATGATCTGCTCGATCGCCCGGCTCTGTTCCGGCGAGAACGCCGGGGTTGTCGGCGCGACCTGCGCGAAGGCCGATGACGTGACGCTCGCGAGCGCGGCGGCGACGAGAAAGCGGAACATTCCGAATGCCATTTCGCGTGCCAAATTCAACCCCAAAATTCCGCGGCGGAACGCATATCTCGCTGTGCGTTCCGCCGCAGCAATCCCGATCACTTAGCCCAAGCAGCGGCTGAGAAACCGACCGCAGTTTACCTCGCGCGACGGCCTCTCAGCCTGAGCCTTCGCATTCCCTTTCTAACGCCACCCGTCGTAGTCGCGATCAAAGTGGTCGTGATCGCGGTGCGGTTGGGGAGGCGGCGGCGTCGGTTCAAATTGCTGATCAGCTTGCAGGAAATAATTGGGCACCTGCTTGGGTTCCTGGCATTCGAAGTTCGCGGCTACGTCGGTGCTGCCGCTGCCCTTGTAGTGCTCGAACGCGGGGTACGGGCAGAGCGGACGCGTGCGATCGACGACGCCGCTGGTGAAATGCGACGCGAGGATGGACGCCGGCGGGATGCCTTGCTCGACCCAGAGCTGGAGGTAGGGCATCGAGTCGAACGTGCCCGGCCCATGGCTGCCGGTCCCGCCCGGCCCCATGAACAGCCGGTAGAACTCCTGCGTCTCGTCGAAGTCGTCGCGATCAAGGACATCCTTGCCATACTTGCCATACTTGTCAAAGCCGTTCATCAACCCTACGACCTGATCGTAATACAAGATGGTGCGTTCTGCCGGGTGAACCACGCTGCTCCAGAGGTGGGACTGCAGGATCTTGCCGCCGTGCCTCCTGAAGGCGCTCAGGTCGGGATTGATCGCATCGAGGAGGATCGCGAAATTGGCGTCGGTATAGAAGACGTCGCTGTTGAAATTGAACGTCTCGAAATTCCATGGTGGTGAAATTTGGTTGTACACCATGTATTCGAAGAACGTTTGCGCGGTGCTGACGTTGCCGCCGGTCCCCACGCCGCTGCCCCAGCCGAGTTCGGTGCCGAACGCCAGCCCGGTATAAATTTCTTGGCCGGTTATCGGGTTGTGCGGCCCTTGGTACACCTTCTCGACCGCTTCGACCTGCGCCGCGGTCAAGCATGCAGGAGGAGTCTGGCTCCCGGTGCACAAGAGGCTGCTGGGTGAAAAGGGGCAGGTGAGCGGGTTGTCGATCACCCCGTCCATGACGCCGTCGAGCGCGTCGCACTGCGCGATGGCCGCGGCGTTGACGAGCGCGAGCTGTGCCGTATTAAGCGGGGTCGCCGCGTTGCCGAACGTCACCTGGCCGTTCCACACGTATTCCTCGCGGTTGTGGATTTGATTGAAGTTAGCAGAGCCACCGACGTTGATACCGTCGTAATCGTCGGGATAGCGCTGCGCTTCCATCAAGCCTTCCTTGCCGCCCGTCGAACAGCCGTTGAAGTAGGAATATTTCGCCGGCTTGCCATAGAACGACTTGATGATGTCCTTGCTCTTCACCGTCATCTCGTGGATGCCGAGGTAGCCGTAGTCAACAATCTGCTGGTGGCTCTGCATCCAGGCCGTCGCGGAGGAAGGGTTGTGGCCGGTGTCGGTGCCGGCGACGGCGAAGCCCTTGACAAGCTCCGGCCCCATGTCCGAGTACTCGAGCTCCCCGGCGAAGCCATGGTTGCCCAGGGCCTCGAACCTCCCGTTCCAATTGTCGAGCGGCAGCCAAACCTCGAAATTGATCGGCTGCGCGGCGCCCGGCTCCGCGATGCCGCCCGTCACGCGGCAGAACGCCGGGAGTTCCGGCGAGGTGACGTTGGACGAGCAGGTCGGCGCCGTACCCGTTGTAGCCTCCGCCACGTAGGGGGACGCGTAGGGGCCGCCAAGAGCAATCTCCGAGAACAGTCCCGCCGGCACCGTTGTGGCCGATGTGATTGTCGTATTGGGGAGAGTGAGACTGGCCATATCCTCGCAACTTTTCATTGCGTGTGCGCTCGCCGCCATCGCGGCGTAAGCGATGGATGCGAGGAGAACGGTCGCAAGCATATTCCCGACCGGCGCTCGTCGCTTGCCGGGCCGGGTTACAGGCCGCAATTCGTCTTGATGTTTTTCGAGAGTCCGCATGGCTTCCTCCAATCTTCGCCGTTATTCTCTTGACGGGCGCCCCCTGGGCACGCCCATCGGAATTGACCGACGCGGCTGGTCAGGGTTGGGCTAGCATTCGTCTTGCCACCCTCCAGCGACGCGGGTCTTGGGTCTGCAGGGCCCAAAGCAAGCCCTGTACCGTTAGCAAGTTTCTTGGAGCCCGAGGTAATTTGGCAGACCTATTGGCTGCCCGGTACGCCACGAGCAAAGCAAGCTTAACAGGCGGCCGCGACATCGCCAAGGACGTTAGAGCCCGAGATTGGCGCTTCGGCGGCGGATCAGGCAGGCGGCAGCGGAAAGCGCTCGAGGATCCGCTTGCGCAGATGGTCGCGCACCATCCGGTAGGCCGCGAGCCGTTCTTCGCGGCTGCCCTCGACGGCGGTTGCGTCGAAGACCGGCCAGAACTCGACCTCGCAGGCCATGGTGCGCGTCAGCTCGACGGCGGTGTGCTGCGCCTCGGGCGAGAGCGAGACGACGAGATCGTAAGAAGTGTCTTCGAGCTCGTCGAAGGTCTTGGGCGTGTGCTGGCGGATGTCGATGCCGACCTCGTCCATGACGGCGACGGCGAAAGGGTCGAGCGTGCCGCGCCGCACCCCGACCGAATCGATGTAGATGCGGCGCCCATGCAGCGCGCGCATCAGGGCGGCCGCGATCGGCGAGCGGATGGCGTTGAAGCCGCAGGCGAAGAGCACGCTCGAGGGCAGCCGCGCCATCGCCCCTCTCAGCCGCGGATGTGCAGCACGCAGAGCAAGGTGAAGAGCCGGCGGGAGGTGTTGAAATCGACGGTCACGTGCTCGGCAAGGCGCTCGCGCAGCAGCTCCGAGCCCTCGTCATGGAGCGCCCGCCGCCCCATGTCGATCGCCTCGATGCGGGGCGTGCTCGCCGTCTTCACCGCGTTGTAGTAGCTCTCGCAGATCAGAAAGTAGTCCTTGACGATGCTGCGGAACGGCGTCAGCGGCAACACGACCCGTTCGAGCGCGCGGCCGCGTTGGGTGCCGATGGCCAGGACCAGCCGGTTTTCTTCGATACCCAGCCGGAGATGGAACGGGCCGGCCGCACCCGAAATCGGGGCGAAGCTGTTCTCGTGCAGCAGATCGGAAATCGCCACCGCGCGCTCGTGCTCGATATCGTCATTGCGCCGCACCACCGTGCGCTCGTCGAGCGTGATCTTGGCGATGCGGCGCTCGGCGGGCATCTCAGCGCCGGGACAGGTTGAGACGAATCTCGATCGACTCGGCATGCGCCGGCAGTCCTTCGGCGCGCGCCAACTCGACAGCGGCAGGGCCGATGCCGCGCAAACTCTCGGCATCGCAGCGCAGCAGCGAGGTGCGCTTCATGAAGTCGAGCACGCCGAGGCCCGAGGAGAAGCGCGCGCTCCGCGCCGTCGGCAGCACGTGGTTGGGGCCGCCGACGTAATCGCCGACCGCTTCCGGCGTGTAGCGGCCGAGGAAGATCGCGCCGGCATTCCGCACCGTGCCGGCGAAGGCTTCGGCCGCGGCATCCTCGAGCGCCAATTCGAGATGCTCGGGCGCCAACCGATCCACCAACGGAACGGCGGCGGCGATGTCGGCGACCGTGATGATCGCGCCATGAAGCTGCCAGCTCGCTTCCGCGACCTGGCGCCGCGCCGCGCCGGCGAGCTGGCGTTCGACCTCGGCGGCGACCCGATCGGCGAAATCCGCATCGTCCGTGATGAGGATCGATTGCGCCGCCACATCGTGCTCGGCCTGCGACAACAGATCGGCGGCGATCCATGCGGGGTCGTTCGCGCCGTCCGCCACCACCAGGATCTCCGAAGGCCCGGCGATCATGTCGATGCCGACGATGCCGAAGACGCGGCGCTTGGCGGCCGCGACATAGGCATTGCCGGGGCCGACGATCTTGTCCACTGCTGCGATCGTCGCCGTCCCGTAAGCGAGCGCGCCCACCGCTTGCGCGCCGCCGATCCGGTAGATCTCGGCGACGCCGGCAAGGCGCGCTGCTGCGAGCACCAGCGGATTGACGGCGTTGTCCGGCACCGGCACCACCATGGCGATGCGTTCGACGCCCGCGACTTTGGCCGGGATCGCATTCATCAGCACCGAGGACGGGTACGCCGCCGTGCCACCGGGAACATAGATGCCGACCGAAGCGATGGGCCGCCAGCGCGCGCCCAGCCGCACGCCCAACGCGTCGGTGAAGTCGAGATCCTCCGGCAATTGGCGGCGGTGATAGGCCTCGATGCGCTCGGCCGCGAACTGCAGCGCCGCAAGCTGCGCCGGCGGGCACCGGCCGGCGCCGGCGACGATCTCCGCCGCGGAAAAGCGCAGGCTGGCCGGCGTCAGATTCACCCGGTCGAAACGCCGCGTGTAGTCGATGATTGCAGCATCGCCGCGCGCTCTGACATCATCGAGGATCGCGGCTACGGCGGCGTCGACCGAGGCTTCCGTCTCGCGCTTGGCGGCGACCAGCGCCGCGAAATCGGCGGCGAAGCCGGGCGAGCGTCCGTCGAGCCTAAGCGGCATTGGCGGCCTCGCGAAAGCGCTCGATCCAGCCGCCCACCTCTTTGGCGCGCGTCTTCAGCGCGGCCCGGTTGACGATGAGCCGCGAGGTGACATCGGCGATGTGCTCGATCTCGACCAGCCCGTTCGCCCTGAGTGTGTTGCCGGTCTGGACGAGATCGACGATCTGCCGGCACAGGCCGAGGCTCGGCGCGAGTTCCATGGCGCCGCTGAGGCCGATGCATTCGGCCAGCACGCCCTGCGCCGCGAAGTGGCGGCGGGTGATCTCGGGATATTTCGTGGCGATCCGCACATGGCTCCAGCGCGTCGGGTCGTCGCGGCCGGAATCCTCCTTGGGCGCGGCGACGACGAGGCGGCAGCGCCCGACGCGAAGATCGACCGGCACGTAGATCTCGGGATAGTCGAACTCCATCAGGACGTCATTGCCGGCGATGCCGAGCTGCGCCGCGCCGAAGGCGACGAAGGTCGCGACGTCGAAGCTGCGCACGCGAATGACGTCGAAGCCGGGCGCGCTCGTCGTGAACCGGAGCTGGCGCGAGTCGGGGTCGTCGAAGGCGGACTCGACCGCGATGCCGGCGCGGCGCATCACCGGCATCACCTCGTCGAGGATGCGCCCCTTGGGCAGCGCCAGAACCAGAGGCTCGTTCGCACGCAACGATTTCTCCTTCCCTCTAGCTCGCTTCATCCACCGGGTGCCGCGGCCGCCAGCGCGTCGGCCAGGGCTCGCCGAGATCGTCGAGATGGCACAGGATGCGCTCGACATCAAGGCGGATGCCGCTGCCGCCGGCGAAATCGAGATAGAGCGAATGCTCCGCGGCGCGGATCGCCAGAAGGGCCAGGAACCGTTCCGAATCGCGCGGATTGAAGCCGCGCCGCCGCACCGCGGTGACGCCGTCGATGCGCAGCCCTGCCATGGTGCGTTCGAAGTCGCGGCGGGGCTTGCCGGCTTCGGGCTCCCAGCGAAACCGGTTGGCGACCAGGACGAAGCGCCGCTCCTCCGGCAGATAGGTCATCTCGCCGACCGCGACCAGCGCGTCCTGAAGAATGGCGGAGAGCACGGCCACGTCCTCCGCGTCCTCGGCGCGCAGCTTGAGACCGGTCGCCACGGCTCGGCACCTAACCTTCGCCCGGCAGGCGCTCGATGGCGGCGCCGCAGGCCGCGAGCTTCTCCTCGAGCCGTTCGTAGCCGCGGTCGAGGTGATAGACGCGGTTCACCATGGTCTCGCCCTCGGCGGCGAGCCCGGCCAGCACCAGCGACACCGAGGCGCGCAGATCGGTGGCCATCACCGGCGCGCCGGTGAGACGGGCGACGCCGCGCACCATCGCCGAGGCGCCGTGGACATCGATATCGGCGCCCATGCGGCACAGCTCGGGAACGTGCATGAAGCGGTTCTCGAAGATGGTCTCGGTGATTGTCGCGGCGCCTTCGGCGGTAGCCATCAGCGCCATCATCTGCGCCTGCAGATCGGTCGGGAAGCCGGGAAAAGGCTCCGTCGTCACGTCGATGCCGGTGAGCCGCCCATTGCGGCGGCGGACCCGGAGGCCGCCCGCGGTATCGTCGATCTCGACGCCGGCGCCCTCGAGCGTGCGCGCGACGGCAGCGACGAGATCGCGCTGCGCGCCCATGAGCTCGACATCGCCGCCGGTGATCGCCGCAGCGATCATATAGGTGCCGGTCTCGATGCGGTCGGGGATGACGCGATGCGCGGCGCCGTGCAGCTTGGCCACCCCGCGAATGCGGATGCTGTCGCTCCCGGCGCCTTCGATGTCGGCGCCCATGGCATTGAGGCAGCGGGCGAGATCGACGATTTCCGGCTCGCGCGCGGCATTCACCAGCACGGTCTCGCCGCGGGCCAGCGTCGCCGCCATCAGCAGATTCTCGGTTGCCCCCACCGAGACGATGGGAAAGACGATCTCGGCGCCAACAAGACCCTTCTCGGCGCGCGCCTCGATATAGCCCTGTTGCAGCTCGACGGTCGCGCCGAGGCGCTCGAGGCCGTTCAAGTGAAGATCGACGGGCCGCGTCCCGATGGCGCAGCCGCCGGGCAGCGACACCCGCGCCCGCCCGGTGCGCGCCACCAGCGGCCCGAGCACCAGAACCGAGGCGCGCATCTTGCGGACGAGATCATAGGGCGCGGTCGTCGAGACGATGCGCCGCGCCGTGAGTTCCAGAACATGGCCGCTCTCGTTCGCCTCCTCGGCGCCGAGCATGGTGATGGACACGCCGTGCTGCACCAGAAGGTGGCTGAGCGTCGTGATGTCGGCGAGAAGCGGCAGGTTGCGCAGCGTCAGCGTCTCGTCCGTGAGCAGACAAGCCGCCATCAACGGCAACGCAGCATTCTTGGCGCCGCCGATGGGAATGCCGCCGGAGAGCGCGCGGCCGCCGCGGATGCGGATCCTGTCCATCTTCCTCCTTTCAGGGCAAAGCCGTCGCGGCTGCGGGCAGGGCTGCCGATCTTGTAGAGGATGCAGCGCGCGCGCTCAAGCGCGCCGGCCCGCGAATTTCAGCGATTTTCGGTCGGTTCGGCTCGGCTGCGGCGCCGCGCCTGTTGCTTGCGCCGCGCCAGATTGGCGCGCAGCGCCGCCGCGAGCCGTTCCCGCCGCGCGGCCGGCGCCGGCTTGCGGCGCTCGCTCGGCTCGGGCTTGATCTCGTCGGCCATGATGCGAGCCTGGGAGATGGATGCGCGCGGGTCAAGCCGACTTAAGCATGCTGGTCTCGATGATATCGACGCCGCTCTGCCGATCGACGAGATAGACGAGGCCGCGGTCGTCGATGGTCACGTCGTTGGACGAGGCGCGCTGGGCGCCCGCGGGCGGATCGGGCTGGTAGAAGCCGACCTCCTTCGGCCGGAACGGGTCGGCGATGTCGACGAAGCGCAGGCCCTGCGCAAACCAGGCAAAGGGAATGACCGTGCCGGCCAGCCGCTCGGAGGGCTGATGGCATCCGGTCATCGGCGGCTGCGGCGCGCCGTCGCGGTCGAGTCCCGCCACCTGGAAGGTGCCGATCGGAATCGGCAGTGTCTCTTCGCTCATGTCGTAGATCCAGGCGAAGGCCGGCGCGGCGGGCCGGCGCTTCGCGACATCCTCGTCGGCGACGACCAGAATCCGCCGCCCCTTGAGCGGCGCGGGATAGGGCAAGCAGGTATGCGTCGGATGGCAAAACGCCGCGCTCGTCTCGGCATGCGCGACGAGCTTGGGCCGCGCCATGTCGGCGATGTCGAGAATGAAGAGACCGTGATGCCAATAGCTGACATAGAGCCGCTCGCCGAGGCGAAGGGGATGATGGCACCGCGGCGACGGACCGTCGGCCCAGGGATAGGCCTCGCCGCCGGCCTGCCACTGGCCCGGAATCCACCAGCGCCCGACCTCGCTCGGCCGCGCCGGATCGGCGAGATCCAAAATCATCATGATGTTGCCGACGAAGCCATCGACCGTCGGCGAGATGTAGGCATGGCGGCCATCGAAGGAATAGCGATGGACGCCGCTTCCGGAGGTCCGCCATTTCGCGATCGGGCGCGGCTCCGCCGGCCGCGACACATCGTAGATGCCGAGCCCGCCGCCGAAATCGGGCGACCCGCCCTGCCCTTGCCGCTCGTGATTGACGATCATGATGCCGTTGGCGACGCGCACCTTGTGCGAGTGCCAGCCCGCGGGGATCGCGATCGTCGCGATGGTGCGCGGCGTGCGCGGATCCGAGACATCGACGATGCTGGTGCCGTGAGGCGCGCTCATATGCCCGATATAGAGCGTCTTGCCGTCGACCCAGACCTGGCCGCCGCCGGGACAGTCGAGATGGCCGATGCGTTTCGCGTTCCAAGCCTCGGGCATGCCGTGCGCGCGTCCTTCTCGCGCTGCGATCAGACGAGCCGCGCCGTGTCGCCGCGCGGCGTCCGGCCCGAACCCCTATCACAGGGGCGCAGCCCAGTCAAAAACCGGCCCGGTTCATGCGCGCTCCGCCGCGTTCTCGGCGGCGGAAAGGCGGCCGCCGCGCATCATCAGCGTGGCGTCGGCCAGGCTCTCGAGAAAGCCGCGGTTCTGCTCCACCACCACCATGGCGAAGCGACCCTTGAGGCGTTGGAGCGCGGCCAAAACCTGGCGCACCATGATCGGGGCCAGGCCCTGCGTCGGCTCGTCGAGCATCAGCAGCACCGGATCGAGCATGAGCGCGCGGGCGATCGCCAGCATCTGCTGCTCGCCGCCGCTCAGGCTCCCGCCGGGCTGGCCCAGCCGCTCGCCGAGCCGCGGAAAGATCTCGAGCACCTCGCCGAGCCGCGTTCGATATCCCGCATCATCGAGCCGATGCGCCGCCCGGCTCAACTCGAGATTCTGCCGCACCGTCAAGCCCGCGAGGATCTGCCGGCCCTCCGGCACCAGCACCAGGCCGCCGCGCGCGCGGTCATGGGCGCGGCTGTGGCCCATGTCGCGCCCACCGAAGACGACGCGGCCGCCCTGCGCCGGCAGCAGCCCGGCGATGGTCTTGAGCAACGTGGTCTTGCCCGCGCCATTGGGGCCGAGGATGCCGATCGTGCGCGATCCCGTGACCGCCAGATTCGCGTCGCGGAAGACGACGAGCGAGCGATAGCCGCCGCTCAAGTCTTCGACGGCGAGCACCGTGCTCACGCGAGCGCTCCGAAATAGGCTTCGTGAACCCCCTGATCCGCGAGGATGTCGCGGATCGCGCCCAAAGCGATGGCGCGGCCGCTGTCGAGCACGATGCCCCGCCCGGTGATCTCCGCGACGAAATCGATGTTGTGCTCGACGATGATGACGGCCGAACCACGGGCGCGCAGCTGCTCGAGAAGCTGCGCCAGATGCGTCAGCTCCTCGCGCGTCAGGCCGACCGCGGGCTCGTCGAGCAGCACGAGCGGCGGATCGCCGACGGCGGCGCGCGTCAGATCGATGAGCTTGTGCTGGCCGAGCGAGAGCGTGCGCACCGGCCGGTTGGCGAGCGGCCCGAGACCGAAGGCCTCGAGCTGCGCCAGAGCCAGCGCCGCGCGCTCCGCTTCGGCAAGCTGCGGCGCGATCCGGTCGAGCCGCACCATGACATTGGCGAGCGCGGTGAGGTCGGGCACAAGCCGCGCGACTTGGAAGGAGCGGCCGATGAAGGGGGCCCGGCGATGGATCGGCAGCGCCGCCAGATCGTCGCCGCGCAGCCGAACCGTGCCGGAGCTCGGCGCCTCGATGCCGCAGATGATGTTGAAGAGCGTCGACTTGCCGGCGCCGTTCGGCCCGACCATGGCGAAGATTTCGCCGAAGCTCACCTCGAAGCTGACATTTTCGAGCGCCTGGACGCCGCCGAAGCGCTTCGACACCGCGGCGACCGACAGGCAGACCGCGCCGCTCTTGCCGGCCTCCTCGGACCGCAGCGTCGGCTGCCGCAGCGCAGGCTCGCGCGGCGCTTCGCCGTCGAGCCGCCGCGCAAGCCGCCGCCACGGTCTGTCGATCCAGCCGGCGATGCCTTCGCGGGCATAGATCACCGCGGCGAGGAACGCTGCGCCGTAGATCACGAGCTCGTAGCGCGAGGCATAGCCGGTGATCATGAAAAGCCACTGCACCAGCGCCGTGCCGATGAGCGGGCCCAAGAAGTGGCCGAGGCCGCCCACCATGACCATGCCGACCTGCTCGAGCGAGCGATCGACGCCGGCGTCCTCGGGAATGATGACGCCGACGTAATAGGCGCGCAGCAGACCGGCCACGACGGCGAAGCTGCAACCGATGGTGAACGCCGTCGCCTTGACGCGGACGACATCGATGCCGACGACGGCGGCGGCGAGCTCGTCATGGCAGATGGTTCTGAGGCGCCGCCACACCCCGCCGCGCACGTACCAGGCGTAAACGACGAGACCAAGGCTCAGCATCGCGATCGCGATGGCATACCAGGCATCGGCGCTGATGGCGCGGCCGCGCGAGAACACCAGGCCCGACGCGCCGCCGCTGATCGACGGGAAGGCGCGCGCCAGGCCTTCCACGACATAGCCGAAGCCCAGCGTGCCGACCGCGAGATAGACGCCCGGCAGCCGCACGAAGACCCAGGCCACGAGCCGCGCGACCAGAATTGAGGCCGCAACTCCGACCGCGACGGCGAGGATGAAGGGCATGCCGGTCTGATCGAGGATGCCCGCGCCATAGGCCGGCAAGGCCATGAACGCCGCCTGGCCGAAGGCGAGCATGCCGACGACACCGAAAATGAGATTGAGGCCCAGGAGTCCGAGCGTGTTGAACGCAACCGCGGTGGCGAGCGCCGGCGTCCAGCCGGGAAATCCGGCGTAGGGGCTGGCAATGGCGAGAGCGGCGAGCGCCAGCGCGAGCAGGCGGCTGCGGCTCATGCGCGCAAGCTGCCGCCGAAGCGCACCTTGCGGCTCTGCCACAACGCGACGCCGATAAGCGCCAGGAACAGGATCGGGTCTTGCGCGAGCGCTCCAAGATAGGTCGTCACCAGCGCCTCGGCGAGCCCGAGCCCCAAGCCCGCGACGATGGCGAGGGGCGGCGACATGCCGGCAATCGCCGCGGCGATGAAGCCGCGCAGAGTCATGCCGAGCCCGGCCTGGAAATCAACGGAGACCAGCGGCACCAGCAGCACCGCGCCGAGAGCGCCATAGGCCCCGGCGATCGCGAAGGCCAAGGCCCGCGCGCGGTCGACATCGACGCCCATGAGCTCGGCCGCATCCGGGTTCTCGGCGGCGGCGCGGAGCTGCCGGCCGAGCGGCGTGTAAAGCAGAAACGCGGTCACTGCGATCGCCGCGGTAAAGCCGATGACGATGAGCCCCAGCCCTTGCCGCGGCAGGACGCCGCCGGCGAAGCGCAAGGGTGCGCCGGCGAACAGGCGCGGGAAGGAGACGGGGTCGGAACCCACCAGCAAGTTGAGGACGCCGCGCGAGAAGAAGGCGACGGCGAGCGTCACCAGAATGAGCGCGTTGATCGACCAATCCCGCCGCGGCCGCAACAGCACGCGCTCGAGCGCGACGGCGAAGAAGATGGCGACGACGATCGCCGCGGCGAAGGCGAGCCATAGCGGCGCGCCCGCTTGCGCCGCCACGGCGGCGACGATGCCGCCGATCGCGTAGGCCTCGCCATGCGCGATGTTGACGATCTGCGCGGTATGGAAAACGATGACCAGACCGGTGGCGAGCAGCGCATAGACCGCCCCCGACATCAACCCGCTGATGACCGCCTGGGTCAGCGGGTTCATTTCAATGGGTCGGCCTTCGTCCAGCGGCCATCCTTGTATTGGACCACGGCCATGCTGTCGGCCTTGAGGCCGATATGGCTGTCGGGCGAAAAATTCAGCGTGAGCGCGCTCTTGATCGGCGTGTGCTCGAGGAAGCTGCGGACGGCCTTGGGATCATTCGGGTTGTCGACCCCGCGCAGCACCGCATCGGCGGTATCGGCGAGGAGCAGGCCGAGCTGGTTGAGCTGATCGGCGCGCTCGCCCTTCCACGCCGCGTAGGATTTGTCGAAATACTCGATGCGCGCCTTGTTGACGGGATCCTTGAGCAAGTCCGGCGCGACGGTGAGAAGACCCATGCCTCTCAGTTGCGGCGGCATGTCGTCCTTGACCACGGCGATGAAGGCGTCGCTGACATTGGCGTTGCTGACGATCAAGGGCACGGTCAGGCCGAGATTGGTGTAGCTCTTCACCACCGTCGCCGCCCCGGCGCCGGAATAGCTGGAATAAAGCGCCTGCGGATTGTTCTTCACGACATTGGCGAGTTGGATCGAGGCGTCATTGGCGCGCAGATCGATGCGGGTGAGCGCCAATTCGATGCCGGCCGGAGGAAACACTTGCTGCGCATCGGCGACGCCGACTTCGCCCGTCGCATCGGTCGCGGCGATCATGGCGAGCCGCTTCACCTTGTTCGCCTCGAGAAACGCAAGCAGCGCCCGCGTCACTTCGAGGTCGGTCGGCGTCGCCTGGAACGCGAAGGTCGAGGGATCCGGCACGATCGCCGGCGATGCGATCAACATGACCGGACCGTCCTTGATGAGCGGAATGGTTGCCCGCACCGCGCCGGTCAGCGAGCCGTTGATGATGACCGACACGCCCTTGCCGATGAGATCGCGGGTGCAGGACACGGCCCGTTCGGGATTGGCCTGATCGTCGCAGGTCTCGATCTCGACCTGCCGGCCGCGGATGCCGCCCTTGGAATTGACGTCGTGCTGCCACCACTGCACCGCCGACAATTGCCGCACGCCGACGGTGGCGACCGGGCCGGTATTGGGCGTGATGATGCCGACAACGAGCGGCTCGGCCGCGTTTGCGCCACCCGCCAACAGGAACGACGCCAAGACGATTGTGGCAATCCGCTTCATTTCGATGCTCCCCATCACGTCGATTGCGCGGGCAACGCTCGGCGCGCCCCGGCGACCGCTCGATTGCTTTATCGCCAAACTATCGTGCTTCGCCTTTCGCCTCAAGCCGTGCGACGCGACCGCCCTACCAGGCGGCGTGCAGCAGCGCCTCGACCTCGGCCGCGCTCATCGGCCGCGGCAGATTGCCCATCATGTAGTCGTGCATGGCGAGGGCAGCGATTTCCGGCAGCTCCGTTGCGGGGATGCCGAGATCCCTGAGACGCCGCTTGAGCGGCAATCCCGCGACGAATTTTTCCATCTGCTCGGCCGCCGCGCCGGCCGCATCGGCGCTGCCGCGCGCGTCGCCGCCGAGCGCTTCGAGCGCCCAGGCCTGACGCTCGCCGAGGACCGGCAGCAGCAGCCGCATCGCCGGAGCCAGCAGGATCGCATGCGAGACGCCGTGCTGCAGCGCATAGCGCCCGCCAACGATATGCCCGAGCGCGTGCACGATCGACGCCATCGCATTGACCGAGGCGATGCCGGACATGGCGCAGGCGATCTGGCATTCCTGGCGCGCATCGAGGTCATCGGGCGCCGCGACGGTGCGCGGCAGATTGTTGCGCAGCAGCCTGAGCGCGTGCAGCGCCAACCCCTCCGAGAGCGGGTTGCGATGCGCGGAATAAAGGCTCTCGACGCAGCGCGCAACGGCGGTCATGCCGCTCGCCGCGGTCAGGAAGGCGCCGGTCTCGATGGTCATTTCGGGATCGAGGATCACCGCGCGCGGCACCAGCGCTGCGTCCCAGAACAGCATCTTGCGGCGCCGCGCGACGTCACGAATCCCGGCCGTGGGCAGCACCTCGCTCGACGAGCCCGTCGTGGTGGGAATGGCGATGTGCGGCAGCGTCGCCGTCTCGAGCAGCCGGCGCTCCATCCTGCCCGCGCGGAACTCGATCTCATAAGGCCCGAGCGCGCCGCCGGCCGCATGCAGCAGCGCCGTGCCCTTGCCGGCATCGATCGCGCTGCCGCCGCCGAGACTGACAATCGCATCGGCGCCGAGCGCGCGCACCCGATCGACCGCGCGCTCGATCATCGGCACCGGCGAATGCGCCGCCACTTCGGCGAAGACGCCGCAGCACAACTCGCCGAGCGCCGCCGTGACGCGCGGCAACAGCCCGCCCGCGGCAATGCTCTTGCCGCAGAGCACCAGCGCCCGGCGCGCGCCGAGATCGGTCATTGCCTGCGGCAGCATCGCGACCGCGCCGCGGCCGAGGATCAGGCGGTTCGGCCAGCACTCGACAAGTATCGGCTTCATCGGGGTTTGCGGCGGAATCGCCGGCAATCCAGGTCAAAATTATCGCGGCAAACGCCGTCGCGGCTCGCGAAATCGATGCGGTCGAGCTTGTATTGGATGCCCGCCGCCGGGAAGACGGTCTTGACGCTGGTCACGCCAACCTCGCCGCTCGCATCCGTCGCGGCCACCACGCCAATCTTCTTCATGCCGTACTTCTTCATATATTGGGCGATCGCCTCGGTATTGATCATGTCCGTCGGCGCCGCCTGAAAGACGAAGCTGGCGGGATCGAGCGCGAGCGCACCGCTCCAGGAGATCTTCGTCGGCATGTGGCTCCACCCCGCGCCGGATTTTCTGTCGTCTAGAATAATCGGCTGTTAGCCGAGCGCAATGGCCACGCACTGGAGTGCGGTCGAATGCAATGATCGGCGAGGGGCGAGGCCTCGGCCGCGTCAGCCCGTGCGATAGCGGGCGATGACGCGCTCGTCGATCGCGACCCCGAGCCCCGCCCCCGACGGAACGCGCATGAAGCCGCCGCGCGCCTCGACGGCGTCGCCGAAAGGGCTCGCTTCGAGATCGCAATAGAAGCGCTCGCAGACGCGCTCCAGCGGCGAGGCCGCAATCAGATGCAAGGTCGCGATCAGCCCGGGTCCGAAATAGGGCGAATGCGGCGCGACCGCGACGCCGCGGCTTTCGGCGTGCGCGATGATTCGTTGCATGGCGGAGATGCCGCCGACCTTGGTCACGCTCGGCTGCAGGTAATCGACGGCGGCGCGGTCGATGAGATGCTCGAATTCGGCGGGCGTCCCTGCATTCTCGCCAGCAGCGACGGCGATGCCGCCGTCGCGCCGCACCCGCGCGAGGCCATGATGATCCTCGGGCGGCCAGACCGGCTCCTCGAGCCAGAGAAGATCATTTTCCCTAAGCCGCCGCGCCATGGCGACGGCCTCATCGGCCGGCCAAGCGCAGTTGGCATCGAGCATCAGCGCAATCTCCGCGCCGATGGCGCGACGCCCGGCGGCGATCTCGGCAATGCCGATCTCATGCAGCTTGATCTGCCGATAGCCGCGCTCGACCGCTGCGGCGGCGTTGCGCGCGACGAGATCCGCGGCGCCATAACGCAGCAGGCTGGCATAGGCGGGAACGCGCCCCTTGCCGCTGCCGCCGAGCAAGCGATGCAGCGGCGCGCCCGCGATCTTGCCGGCGATGTCCCAGAGCGCGATGTCGAGGCCCGAGAGCGCGAAGGAAACCGGCCCGTTACGCCCGAAATTGTGGAGCTTGCGCGCGAGCTCCGTCATCAGCGCGGCGATGTCGCGGGGATCGCGGCCGATCGCGAGCGGCGCCACCAGCCGCTCAGTCGCGGTCTTGGTCGCGGGACAGGCGCCGAAGCCGAAGGCCTCGCCCCAGCCGGTGAGCCCGGCATCCGTCTCCACGCGAAGGAGCTGCGTGTCCATGGTCCGCCACGGCGCGCCGCCGCCTTCCGGGATCGGGCCGCCGTGACGGTAGGGAATTGCGATGAGGATCGGCTCGAGACGCGTGATTTTCATGATCCGTCCGGTGATGAAGTTCTCCCTCGCGCCGCATCCTATTTGACTTGCGGCAAGCCGCGCTCCTATTTTTCTAAGCTGCCGGGGCGCCAGCGGAGACGGTCAATGAGCGCGCATGTCGACAACGCCACGCCGACGATCGAGCGCTGCGTCGACTCTCATCCGGCGCGGCGCTCTAAGCCCGACGACCTCGCCACCGTCTCGACGACGAACCCGTCGAAGATCGTCGGCCTGCGCCCGACCCGAACCGCGCGACCAGCAGCGGAGACGCCCCCATGAGTTCGCCCGGATCGGTCGCGCGCGACGGCTTCCTCACCGCCACCGAGATCATCGCCAAGGCGCATGAGCGTCTTTCCCTCGAGGCCTGGGATTACGTCGCGGGCGCCGCGGAATCGGAGACGACCAAGCGGCGCAACCGCGAGGCGATCGAGGAATGGGTGTTCCGACCGCGCGTCCTGCGCAATGTCGGGACCGTCGATGCCGCGACGACCTTGCTCGGAACCAGGCTCCGCATTCCCGTGGTGCTGGCGCCGATGGGCTCGCTGGAGACGCTCGCACCGGGCGGCGCGGTGAATATGGTCGAGGCCGCCGCTCAATTCGGGACTCTGCCGATCGTGAGTTCCGTGACCGCGCCGGCGCTCGAGGACAGCGCCGCGGCCGCGCGTTGCGACAAATGGTTCCAGCTTTACATCCGCGGCGATTTCACTTGGATCTCCGAGATGGTCCGGCGCATCCGGGCGGCGGGGTATGCCGCGCTGGTGCTGACCGTCGATGCCGCCTGGTACAGCATCCGCGACCGGCAGCTTCACCTGCGCTGGAATCCGCCGAGCCGCACCCGCGGGACGAGCGGCGAAAAATTTCAGGCCCTGCTCGACTGGGACATGGTGGCGCGGATCAAGGACATCGCAGAAATGCCGCTGGTCCTCAAGGGAATCCAGACCGCGGAAGATGCCGAGATCGCGGTGCGGCAAGGTATCGACGTCATTTATGTCTCGAACCACGGCGGCCGGCATCTGGATCACGCCAAGGGCGCGCTCGCCATGTTCCTCGAGATCGTCGAGCGGATCGGGCAGAAGGTCCCCATCCTTGTCGACGGCGGCTTCCTGCGCGGGCCCGATGTGGTGAAGGCCGTTGCGCTCGGCGCCGCCGCCATCGGCATCGGCCGCATACAGGCCTATGCCATGGCGGCCGACGGTGCCAAGGGCATTATCCGACTCCTCGAGATCCTCGAAGGCGAGATGAAGGCCGCGATGGCGATGATGGGCGTGACCGCGCTGGCGCAGCTCGACCGCACCTTGGTCGAGCGCATCGGGCCGCCCGCCGGCGGCGTCGATCCCTTCCCGTTCCTCCCCGACGGCATTCGCCTCTGAGGGACGCGCCGGAGATGGAGCAATACCCGACCTTCCAACGCGACACGCGAAAGCCGAGCCGGCCGCCGCCGCCCAAGAGCTGCGACTGCCAGGTGCATGTCTTCGGCGATCCCGCCAAATTTCCGCTGCGCAGCGGCGGCGCGTACAGGCCGCCCGCCGATGCGACCTTCGCAACGGCGCAAAGGATGCACCGGACGCTCGGGTTGGAGCGCGGCGTTGTCGTGCAGTCCACCGTGCACGGCACCGACCACCGCACCCTCTTCGATGCGCTTGCGGGGCAACCCAACTATCGCGGCATTGCGCTCATCGACGACAGCGTCAGCGACAAGGAGATCGAGCGGCTCCACGAGGTCGGCGTGCGCGGCGCCCGCTTCAATTTCTGGAAGATGCTCAACATCGTGCCGAGCCATGCGGGCTTCGAGCGCGCGATCGACCGGATCAAGCATTTGGGCTGGCACGCCAAGATCCACGCAACCGACGCGGAATGGCCCGAGCTCGCGGATCTCCTCAAGAAGGTCAAGATCCCCGCGGTCATCGACCATCTCGGCCATCTCGACATCCGCAAGGGCGTGGATGACCCGGTCTTTCGCCTGTTGCTCGACTTCGTCAAGCGCGAGAATTGGTGGATGATGGTCTCGAACGCCGACCGCATCTCCGCGATGGCGCAATCCTGGGACGACGTCGTGCCCTATGCGCGCAAATTCATCGAGACCGCGCCCGACCGGATCATCTGGTGCACCGATTGGCCGCATGTGCGTTACGACAAGCCGGCAATGCCCAACGACGCCGAACTCTTGGAACTCGTTTACCGCTTCGCGCCGGAGCCGGAGCTGCAGCGCAAGATTCTCGCCGACAATCCGGCGCGGCTCTTCGGCTTCGAGCTGCCAGCGGTCCGGCGCTACGCCGCCCCCTGACCCGCCGCGCGCCCGTCATCGCGGCATCGCCATCGCCGAGGAAGTCGAAGATCTCGTCCTCGGTGAAGACGCGCATGCTGTCGTCGAGCTTCGCGCCGCGATGGCCGTTGCGCCTTGCAAGAATCGGGCTATGTTAGGCGCAATCAAGGCCTGGGCTCGCTTGCCCGCTCGTAACGCGGCCCGTCGGGGAGGAGGATGAAGCCATTCGATTTGGTCGAACCGCGCTCGCTTGCCGAGGCCATAGGCTGTCTCGACCGCGACGATCCCGCGGTGCGGCCGATTGCCGGCGGCACGGCGCTGATGCTGATGATGAAGGCGGGCCTGTTCCGGCCGCTGCGCCTCGTCAGCCTGCGCGCGATCGAGGAGCGCTTCCGGCGGATCGCCGCCGAGCCCGATGGCGAGTTGCGCATCGGCGCCATGGCGACCTTGGCGTCGGTCGAGCGCTCGCCGGAGGTGGCGCGCCTGGCGCCGGTGATCACGCGCACGCTGCGACGGCTGGCGAACCGCCGGGTGCGCAATGTCGCGACCATCGGCGGGCATCTCGCCCACGCCGATCCGCACCTCGATCTGCCGCCGGTGCTGGTTGCCCTTGGAGCCCGCCTCATCATCGCCGGCCCCGCAGGCGAGCATGCGATCGCGATCGAAGCCTTGTTCAAGGGCTACCTCGAGACCGTGCTGCGCCATGACGAGATGATCGCGGAACTCATCGTTCCGCCGCAGGCCGGGCGGCAATCCGCCTATCTCAAATGCACGGCGCGCTCGGCCGACGATTGGCCGTCGCTCGGCATCGCGGTCTCGCTCAGCGTCGCGGGCGGGATCATCCGCGATTCCCGCATCGTCATCGGCGCAGCGACGGAAACGCCGACGCGGCTCGCCGCGGCGGAGGCGGTGCTGCGCGGCGCCGCCATCGACGACGCAATCCTGCGCCGCGCCGGCGAGGCTGCGGCCGCCGAGGCGGCGATCGTCTCCGACCAGCATGGCTCGGCCGCCTACAAGAAGCAGCTCTTGCGCGTGGGCTTGGGGCGCGCCGCCAGGAGCGCGCTCGCCGCCGCGCCGGAGGCGCCGCGATGACCAAGCCCTTGCAGCGCGGCCAGGTCGGGCGTTCGGCCCGGCGTCTCGAGGGCCGCGCCAAGGTGACGGGACGCGCCGAATACGTCCACAATTTGCGCCTGCCCGGCATGCTCTACGGCAAGATCTTCCGCAGCACCGTGGCGCATGGCCGCATCCGCCGCATCGATGTGCGCGCGGCGCAGGCCATGGCAGGAGTCGAGCGTGTCGTCACCGGCGAGGATCTGCACGCCGTCATTCCCAACCCCTATTACGGGCCCGCGTTTCACGACCAGCCCATCCTGGCGCTGGAGAAGGTGCGCTATGCCGGTGAGCCGGTCGCCGTCGTGCTGGCCGCCGATCCGCATGTCGCCGAGGAAGCGGCGCAGCTCATCACCGCGGAATATGACGAGCTGCCCGCCGTCTTCGACGAGGTCGAGGCGGCATCCTCGGCCGCGATCGTGCACGAGGTGCTGAAGCCCGCCGGGATCTTCCCCGATCTGAAGCATCTCGAAGGGCGCAAGAACACCAATGTCGCGCTCGACTTCCATTTGCGGCGCGGCGACGTCGAGGCCGGCTTTGCCGCCGCCGATCGCATCTTCGAGCACAGCTTCCGCACCCAGCAGGTGATGCACACGCCGCTCGAGCCCATGGTCTCGGTCGCCGACGCCGGCGCTTCCGCGATCACCATCCACACCGCGTCGCAATCGCCATCCTTCGTGCGCATCGAGATTGCGCGGCTCTTGGGCTGGCCGGAGAACCGGGTGCGCGTCAAGGTGCCGTATTTGGGCGGCGGCTTCGGCGCCAAGCTCTACATCAAGCTCGAGGCGCTGGTGGCGGCGCTGTCGCTGTTGGTCCGCCGGCCGGTGAAGGTCGCGCTCACCATGGAAGAGCAGTTCTTCACCATCACCAAGCACGCGGCCACCTTGCGCATCAAGAGCGGCGTCGCCGCGGACGGGCGCATTGTGGCGCGGCGCTGCGATGTCTGGTGGAACGGCGGCGCCTATGCCGATGTCGGCCCGCGCGTCACCCAGAAATCCGGCTTCACCGCCGCCGGACCCTACGACATCGAGAACGTCCACATCGAATCCTACGCCGTCTATACCAACCTCCCGCCCGCCGGCGCGCTCAGGGGCTTCGGCATTCCGCAGCTCGTTTGGGCCTATGAGAGCCACACCGATTTGATCGCTCGCGCGCTCGGCCTCGACCCGCTCGAGTTTCGCCGCAAGAACATCCTGCGCGAGGGGCGGCCGCAAGCGACCGGCACGATCATGCGCGACGCCGCGATCGAGGCGGTGCTCGACCGGCTGGCGCAGCGCATGAAGTGGCGCGAGCCCTTCGACCGCGGCAGCGGCACTTTGCGCCGCGGCCGCGGCCTCGGCATCGGCTTCAAGGCTTCGATCGCGCCGACCACTTCGGTCGCGATCATCACCATCGCCGCCGACGGGAGCTGCGTCCTCTATTCCAGCACCGTCGATATGGGCCAGGGCTCCGACACGGCGATGGCGCAGATCGCCGCCGAGGTGCTCGACCTGCCCGCGGAGGCGATCCGGGTCGTCCATCCCGACACCGATGTCACGCCCTACGACATGGCGACGCTCGGCTCGCGCTCGACCTATCACATGGGGAATGCCGTGAAGCGCGCCGCCGAGGATGCGCGCGACAAACTCGCGGCGCTCGCAGCCGAGTTGGGCCTGCCGCCAGGCAGCAATCTGCCCTGGCCCGAGCTCTTCCGGCGGAAATACGGCATGCAGGCCGGCAACATCGTCGGCGTCGGCAGCTTCATCCCGAGCTATGCCTCGCCCGATCACGACACCGGCCTCACCGCCAACGCGACGCCCTTCTGGATGATCGGCGGCGCCGGCGCGGAGGTCGAAATCGACACCGAGACCGGCGCGGTGCGGGTGACGAAGCTCGTCAATGTCGCCGATGCCGGCACGCCGATCAATCCGGCAATCGTCGAGACTCAGCTTTCCGGCGGCGCCATCATGCAACTGGGCTTCACCCTGAGCGAGGAGATGCAATTCCGCGACGGCCAGCTCACCAACGCTTCGCTCGCGGATTACAAGATTCCCGGCTTCCACGATCTGCCGACGGCGATGGAGAGTGCCGCGGTCGAGGCGCAGGAGCACGGCGGCCCCTTCGGCGCCAAGGGCGTCGGCGAGAGCGGCACCTTCGGCGTCTCGCCGGCGATCGCCAATGCCATCGACGACGCGGTCGGCGTTCGGCTCTCCGCGCTGCCGCTTACGGCCGAAGCGGTGTGGCGGGCGCTCGGCGAGAAGCGCGGAGAGGCCTGAGATGGCCGAGGGCGCGCGCACCATCCGCTTCACCCTCAACGGCCGCCAGGTCGCGGCCGAGATCGGCACGCACGAGACCCTCGTCGAAATCCTGCAACAGCGCTTCGACCTCTTCGGCGCGCGCGAGAGCTGCGGCCAGGGTCTATGCGGCTGCTGCACGGTCATCGTCGACGGCGCCGCCGTGTCGGGCTGCCTCTATCTCGCCGCCTTCGCCGACGGCGCCGCGGTCGAGACCATCGAGCATCTCGGCGATGGCGGCACGCTCGATCCGCTGCAGGAGGCCTTCATCGAAACCGGCGCCTTTCAATGCGGCTTCTGCACGCCCGGCATGATCCTGATGGCACGTCAACTCCTCGACGAGCAGCCCGAGCCGAGCGACGACGACATCCGGCACTACATGTCGGGAAATTTATGCCGCTGTGGCGCCTATCCCGAGATCATCGCCGCGGTGAAGCTCGCGGCACGGAAGCGAAAGGGAGCCGCGTCCGGCTGAGAGACAACAATAATCCCTGGGGAGTCCGCCATGGAAAACGTCAACGCCGCCGCCTTGCCGTGGTACCGCTCGCTCGAACGCCGTCAGTGGAATGCCCTTCTGGCGTCGAATCTCGGGTGGCTCTTCGACGGCTACGAGACCTACGCCCTCATCCTCACCGTCGGCGTGGCGCTGCACCAGCTGCTCGAGCCGAGCCAGTTCGCGCAGATCCCGGCCTATGCCGGAGCCGTCATCGCCATCACCCTTTTCGGCTGGGGCCTCGGCGGCCTCCTGGGCGGCATCCTCGCCGACTATCTCGGACGCAAGCGGGTGATGATCTTCGCCATCCTCGCCTATTCGCTGATGACGGGGTTGAGCGCGTTTGCGTGGAGCTGGCTTTCTTTCGCCATCCTCCGCTTCGTCGTCGGCATCGCCATCGGCTCGGAATGGGCGACCGGAACTTCGATCACCGCCGAGATCTGGCCCGATCGCGCGCGCGGCAAGGGCGCTGGGCTCATGCAATGCGGGCTCGGCATCGGCTTCTTCCTCGCCTCTTTTGTCTGGCTTCTGATCAGCCCGCTTGGCCCGGGAGCGTGGCGCTACATGTATCTCATCGGTGTCCTGCCGGCGCTGTTCACCTTATGGGTCCGGCGCGGCATTCCGGAATCCGTCCTGTGGGAGGTTGCCAATGAGCGCCGGCGCAGCGCGCAGGAGCGGCAGCGCACCGGCGCCACGCTCGACGCGCAGGAGCATGCGCTCACCCGTTTCACCGTGGTCGATCTCTTCGCCGAGCCCGAAATCCGGCGCCGCACCATCATCGCGTTTCTGATGTCCTTGACGACGACGCTGGCGTGGTGGGGCATTTCCTCTTGGGTCCCGCCCTATATCGCCTCGGTCGCGGCCAAGGCCGGGCTGCCGGCGCAGCAATGGGCGAGCTTCGCCGGCATGGCCTACAATCTCGGCGCGATCATCGGCTACATCAGCCTCGGCTTCCTCGCCGATGCCTTCGGGCGCAAGCCGATTGCGCTGCTCTTCTTCGCCGCGGCGCTGGTGATGACGCCGGTCCTTTTCCTCTGGACCTCGGATCTGAACCTGCTTCTGGTGGTCGTCTGCATCAACGGGTTCTTCAGCCTCGGACAGTATTCCTGGATGCCGGTGTGGCTGCCGGAGCTGTTCCCGACGCGGATGCGCGCCACCGGCATCGCCTTCTGCTTCAACGCGCCGCGCTTCATCGCCTTCATCGGTCCGCTGATCGCCGGCACGCTGATCGTGAGCTTCGGCGGTTTCGGCAATGCCGCGACCATGGTCGGGATGATCTATATCCTCGGCCTCGTCACCGCGCCGTTCCTGCCGGAGACAAGAGGCAAGCCGCTGCCGGAAACCGTCTGAGCGCCGCCGGGAGGAGACGATGAGCGACATACTGCCGACCACGGTCGTCGGAAGCTATCCGCAGCCGGACTGGCTGATCGACCGCGGCAATCTGCGCGGCAGGCTGCCGCCGCGGGTGCGCGCCAAGGAGATCTGGCGGATCCCCGAGCCCTTTCTCGAGGAGGCGCAGGACGACGCGACCTTGATCGCCATTCGCGATCAGGAACGCGCCGGGATCGACATCATCACCGATGGCGAAATGCGGCGGGAAAGCTATTCGAACCGCTTTGCGACGGCGCTCTCGGGCGTCGATATCGAGAAGCCCGGCACGGCGCTCGACCGCACCGGCCATGCCAACCCGGTGCCGCGCGTGGCGGGCCCGATCCGGCGGCTCAAGCCCATAGAGCTGCGCGATGTCGAGTTCCTCCGCCGCAACACCGACCGGCGCATCAAGATCACCCTGCCCGGCCCGTTCACCATGACGCAGCAGGCGCAGAACGATTATTACAAGGACGAAGAGGAGGTGGCGCTGGCCTATGCGGATGCGGTCAACGCCGAGCTCCGCGATCTCAAGCGCGCGGGCGCCGATGTCATTCAGCTCGACGAGCCCTATCTCCAGGCCCGCCCCGAGAAGGCGAAGCGCTATGGCGTCAAGGCGATCAACCGGGCGCTGGCGGGCATTGCCGGGCCGACCGCGGTGCATCTCTGCTTCGGCTATGCGCATGTCGTGCACACGCGCCCGAGCGGCTATTCCTTCCTGCCCGAGCTCGCCGACAGCGCCGCCGACCAGATCTCGATCGAGACCGCCCAGTCCAATCTCGATCTCGAAATTCTCCGCAGCCTGAAGGGCAAGACGGTGATCCTCGGCGTCATCAGCCTGGGCGACCTCGAGCCGGAAAGTTCGCAGACCGTCGCCGAGCGCATCCGCCGCGCGCTGCGCTATCTCCCGGCCGACCGCATCATTCCCGCGCCCGATTGCGGCATGAAATACATCGCGCGCCCCGCCGCCTTCGCCAAGCTCAAGGCGCTCGCCGAAGGCACCGCCATCGTCCGGCGCGAAGTGCTGGGCCGGTAAGCCGCCGCACGCCGATCCAGGGTTCGTCGCCGCGGCGGCGCAGCATCTGCCGGGCGCGGTCCGCTAGCGTCAGGAGGGCCCGAGCCATGACGGACACGACGCGCATCCTTGCTACCCATGCCGGCTGCCTGCCGCGCTCCGAGGAACTGGGCCAGATGGTCCAAGCCCGCGCCGACGGTCGGCCCTACGATTCGGCGGCGCTCGCCGAGCGCCTGAGGCGCGAGGTGGCGGAGGTCGTGCGCCAACAGGCCGCCTGCGGGCTCGACGGCGTCTGCGACGGCGAGCTCGGCAAGACCAATTTCACGACCTATGTCCGGGAACGCCTCGCCGGCTTCGAAATGCGCCCCTACAAGGCGGAGATGAGCCCGGCGCCACTCAACATTGCCGCGCGCGAGATCCGGCGCTTTCCCGGCTATTTCGCTTCCGACCGCGGTTGGGTCTCGATTCCCGTGCGCGCGCAGGCGATCTGCGCCGCGCCGCTCCGCTATGTCGGCCACGCGGCGGTAGCGACGGACATCGCCAATTTCCGCGCGGCATTGGCGAGTGTCAGCGTCGCTGAGCCGTTCATGTCGGCCAATACCCCCGGCACCATCGAGCATTGGCTCCACAATGACCACTATCCGAGCGCCGAGGCGTTCCTCTACGCCATCGCCGAAGCCATGCGCGAGGAATACAAAGCGATCGTCGATGCCGGATTCCTCTTGCAGATCGACGACCCCGACCTGCCCGATGGCTGGCAGATGTATCCGGAGATGAGCATCGAGCAGTACCGCAAATACGCCGAGCTTCGCATCGAGGCATTGAACCACGCGCTCCGCGACATTCCGCGCGAGAAGGTGCGGCTCCATGTCTGTTGGGGCAGCTTCCACGGGCCGCACCAGAGCGACATTCCGCTCGGCGACATCATCGACCTGATCTTCAAGGTGCGCGCCTCGAGCTATTCGATCGAGGCATCGAACCCCTGCCACGAGCACGAATGGCAGATCTTCGAGAACGTGAAGCCGCCGGAGCGCGCGGTGCTCATCCCCGGCGTCGTCGGCCATTGCACCGACTTCATCGAGCATCCCGATCTGGTGGCCGAGCGCCTGATTCGCTATGCCGATCTCGTCGGCCGCGACAAAGTCATGGCCGGGACGGATTGCGGCCTCGGCCATCGGGTCGGGCATGCCGAGATCGCCTGGGCGAAGCTCGCGACTTTGGCCGAAGGCGCCCGGCGCGCGACGGAACGGTTGTGGGGACGCGGCCGCACCTGATTGAGTAGAATTCAAAAAAAGGAGACCGCCATGACCCAGCGAGACAAGCCGCCGTTCCGCGCCGACCAAGTCGGCAGCCTGCTGCGTTCGGCAAAGCTAAAAAACGCGCGCGAGGCCAGGGCGCGCAACGAAATCGACGCTGCGGCGCTGCGGCGCATCGAGGACGAGGAGATTCGCGCGGCCGTGCGGCTCCAGGAGGAGATCGGCCTGCGGGCGGTCACCGACGGCGAATATCGCCGCGGCTCGTGGCAGCGCGATTTCCTCATGTCCTTCGCCAACGTCGCGGTCACGACGGCGAAGTTCAAGGCGCGTTTCCATTCCAGCGCGGGCGAAACCGAGCGCGACCTTTCCGCCTTCGCCGTCACCGGCAAGTTCAGCCGCCCGCGCGGCATCTTCGTCGAGGATTTCAAGTTCCTGAAATCGATCGCGCATGCCCTGCCGAAGCAGACGATTCCCTCGCCGACCTTGCTGCATTTTCGCGGCGGCCGCGCGCTCGTCGACGACAAAGCCTATCCCGAGATGGCCGAGTTCTTCGCCGATGTCGCCAAGGCCTATGGCGAGGAGATCGCCGATCTGGCGGCGGCCGGCTGCCGCTATCTGCAGCTCGACGACACCAACTTCGCCTATCTCTGCGATCCCGCGATACGCGAGCAGGTGCGCGGCATCGGCGAGAACCCGGAAACGCTGCCGCGCACCTATGTCGGGCTCATCAATGCTTCGATCGCGGCGCGGCCGCGCGATATGAGCGTCTGCATCCATATCTGCCGCGGCAATTTCCGCAGCACTTGGATGGCCGAGGGCGGCTACGACCCCATTGCCGAGGTCCTGTTCAACGAGGCCAAGGTCGATGGCTTCTTCCTCGAATACGACAGCGCGCGGGCGGGCGGCTTCGAACCGCTGCGCTTCCTGCCCAAAGGCAAGATCGCGGTCTTGGGCCTGGTGACGACCAAGACCGGCACGCTCGAGAGCAAGGACGCGCTGAAGCGCCGCATCGACGAGGCGCAGCGCTACGCCCCCTTGGATCAACTCGCGCTCTCGCCGCAATGCGGCTTCGCCAGCGCCGCCGAGGGCAACGATCTCGCGCTCGAGGACGAGGTCGCCAAGCTTCGTCTCGTGGTCGAGGTTGCCCGCGAGGTCTGGGGCGGCTGATCGGTCTCGCCGGGCCACTGGTCATTAGTGAAGAAGGCCGCCGAACATGCCAAGACGGCGCACGGCATCAGCCAGATCACGCCGGAGCTGGCGAAGAAGGTGAAGGTGGCGATCCGCACGACCTGAGTGGGCGGGCGCGGCGGCGCGTCGCGCGCTTCGGATGGGTCGCCCGTAAAGCTGTCCCTCAGGGATCCTCGAGAATGCCCAGGAGATAGCGGCCATAGGCGCTTTGCCGGGCCCGCTCGGCGAGGCGGCGAAGCTGGCCCGTGTCGATGAAGCCCATGCGCCAGGCGATCTCTTCTGGTGCCGCGATCTTGAGGCCCTGACGCTGCTCGACCGCCTCGATGAATTCGGCGGCGCGCAGCAGGCTTTCCGGCGTGCCCGTGTCGAGCCAGGCATAGCCGCGGCCGAGACGCTCGACCTGCAAGGTGCCGCGCGCGAGATAGCGGTTGTTGACGTCGGTGATCTCGAGCTCGCCGCGCGGCGATGGCGCCAGCGAGGCGGCGATCTCCGCGACCTCGGAATCATAGAAATAAAGCCCGGTGACGGCGTAATGCGAGGCCGGATTGCGCGGCTTCTCGACGATGCCGCAAGGCCGCCACGCGCCGTCGAATTCGACGACGCCATAGCGTTCGGGATCGGCCACCCAATAGGCGAAGAGGACGGCGCCCGTCTCGAATTGCGCGGCTTGGCGCAGCAGGCCGATGAAGCCGTCGCCGTAAAAGATGTTGTCGCCAAGAGCGAGCGCGCATTTCTCGCCGGCGATGAAGTCGCGGCCGATGAGGAAGGCCTCGGGAATGCCGCCGGGCTTGGGCTGCGCCGCATAGGAGAGCGCGATCCCCCACTCGGCGCCGCTGCCGAGGAGCGCCTGGAACAGCGGCTGCTCCCGGGGCGTGGTGATGACCAGAATGTCGCGCACGCCGGCCAGCATCAAGGTCGACAGCGGATAGTAAACCATCGGCTTGTCGTAGACCGGCAGGAGCTGCTTGCTGATGACGCCGGTCAGCGGATACATGCGGCTGCCCGTGCCGCCCGCAAGCAAAATTCCCTTCATCCCCGAATTTCCGTCCGCGTTGGCCGTGTCACGCGGACATTCTAGCCCACGGCGAGGCGCGCATCACGCGACAAGCAGCGGAACAAGCCCGCCATGCGCGGCCCGTTATCGACCCGCCCGTAGCGGCTACGCTAAGATCGCGCCGGCGATGAACAGCGAAAGCCGTCCGCGATGAAGGTGCTCGTCCTCGGCAGCCACGGACAGATCGGCAGCGAAGTGCTGCGCGCGCGATGGGCAGCGGGTGTCGCCCTGCACGGGTTGGCGCGCGCCGAGCTCGATATCGGCGACCGCGCGGCGACCTTGGCCACAGTCGCCGCGAGCGGAGCGGAGCTTGTGGTCAACGCCGCCGCCTACACCGCGGTCGATCGCGCCGAAGCCGAGACCGCCGTCGCCTTCCGCGTCAACCGCGACGGCGCCGCCAATGTCGCCGCCGCCTGCGCCGCGACCGGCGCCGCGCTCATCCATGTCTCGACCGATTATGTCTTCGACGGCAAGCAACGAACACCCTATCGCGAGGACGACTCGATCGCACCGCTCGGCGCCTATGGCAAAAGCAAGGCGGCGGGCGAAGCCGCCATCCGCGGCGCGCTCGACCGGCAGATCATCCTGCGCACGGCGTGGGTCTACGGTCGCACCGGCCAGAATTTCGTCAAGACCATGCTACGGCTCGGCGGCGAGCGCGACGAGTTGCGCGTCGTCGCCGATCAACTCGGCTCGCCGACCTCGGCCGCGGACATCGCGTTGGCGATCGCGCAGATCGCCGCCGGTCTCGGCGATGGCGGGCCGTGGGGAACCTATCACTACACGGGCGCCGGCGAAGTCACCTGGCATGGCTTCGCCGAGGCCGTCTTCGATCTCGCTTTCCCCTATACCGGCCGCCGTCCGCGCGTCACCGCCATCACCACCGCGGACTATCCGACCGCCGCGCCCAGGCCGGCCTATTCGGTGCTCGACTGCAGCAAGATCGCGGCGCGCTTCGGCATCCGGCCACTGCCCTGGCGCGACAGCCTCGCACGCATGTTGTCGGAGCATTTCGCCGCGGCCTAGCAAGGCACACTGCGCCACCGCGCTTGACGCGGCGGCCGCGGCGGCGGGAGGATTTGCTCCGACGCCGCGCGGGCACGACGCAACCGCCGCAAGAGATGGCGGGGTGCGAGCGTATAGGGGGATGGAAGATGTCTCGGAAGAATTCCGCGCTGAGTCTGCTCGGCGCCGTCATGTTGGCCGCCGCGAGCTCGACCGCGGCTCAGGCAGCCGAGCCGGTGAAGATCGGCTGCAGCATGGCGATGACCGGCGGCGTCGCGGTCAACGGCAAGCAGGTCCTGGTGGGCATGCAGATCTGGCGCGACGACGTCAATGCCAAGGGCGGTCTCTTGGGCCGTCCGGTCCAACTCATTTGCTATGACGACCAGAGCAGCCCCGCTACGGTGCCCGCCATCTATACGAAGCTCATCGAGGTCGACAAGGTCGACCTCACCGTCGGGCCCTATGCGACCAATATGGTGGTGCCGGCGCTTGCGGTGCTGATGCAGCACGACATGGCGACGGTCGGCGTGACCGCGCTCGCCGCCAACAGCCAGTTTCACTACCCCAAATATTTCTCGATGCTGCCATCCGGACCGACGCCGAAGCTCGCCAATTCCGAGGGGTTCTTCCGGCTGGCGACGATGCAGAACCCGCGTCCGCGCACCATCGCGATCTCCGCCGCCGACGCCGAATTCGCCAAGAATTCGACCGACGGCGCGCGCGAGAACGCCAAGACCGCCGGGCTCGAAGTGGTTTATGACAAGGCCTATCCGCCGGCGACCACGGATTTCGCGCCGATCGTGCGCGCGATCAACGCGACCAATCCGGACATCGTTTACAACGCCGGCTACAACCCCGACTCGATCGGCATGATCCATGCCGCCAACGAGATCGGGCTCAACGCCAAGATGTTCGGCGGCAACATGGTCGGGCTTGCCGCCACGGCGACCCGCATGCAGTTGGGCCCATTGCTCAACGGCATGGTCAGCCAGGACTTCTTCTCGCTCGGCTTCGATTTTCCCGGCCTGCAGGGGCTGCTCAAAACCTATGCGGCGCGGGCGCCAGGGGAAGGCATCGATCCGCTGGGCTACGCCTTTGCCCCCTTCGGCTATGCTGCTTTGCAGGTGCTGGGCCAAGCGGTCGAGGCGACCAAGGGCTTCGATCAGAACAAGCTCGCCGATTACATCCACGGCCACAGCTTCAACACCGTGGCTGGCGAGATCGCCTTCGGGCCGGACGGCGAGTGGACCAAGTCGCGGGTCATCAGCACGCAATTCCAGCACATCGCCGGCAATGCGGTCGAGCAGTTCGAGGACCCGAAGAAGGCCGTCATCGTCTGGCCGCCGGAATACAGGACCGGCGACTTCATCTATTCCTTCCAGAATGCCCGGAAATAGACGGGCGGAAACTTGCCAGCCGAGAGGCGTTCGTGTATGCCGACGCGCGTCAGGCCCGAACGGCCCATAAACAGTCAAGGAAACACGTGGCTTCGCTGCCGTAGCTCAGTGGTAGAGCACCCCCTTGGTAAGGGGGAGGTCGTAAGTTCAATCCTTACCGGC